>Ga0182027_10007680_pt1 | contig 15833 bp, 19 predicted proteins | sample 712E1DmetaG_FD_121300 | JGI IMG/M metagenome (GOLD analysis project Ga0182027, IMG submission 121300) | Permafrost microbial communities from Stordalen Mire, Sweden - 712E1D metaG (Illumina Assembly) | ecosystem: Environmental > Terrestrial > Soil > Wetlands > Permafrost | place: Sweden...
GATCAGCGGGAAAATGATCTTGCCGGACTTGCGGAGATTGTAGAGCCAACCCGCGATCTCCACGGGCTCGCCGGCGTGGGCCCCTGCATCGGCCACGCGGATCCGGGGGTATTCAGACATCAAAGTGCCTCCAACTTCTCGAAAACTTCGCGCGCCGCCGCGAGCGGGTCGGGAAACTCGGGCGAGTCGCGCAACTCCAGCAGTAATGGGTATTGATCGGCGCGCGTCCGCAGCAATTCCATCGTGCGTTTCCAGTCGCTGGTGCCGCCGGAAGCGAGCACTGGGAACAGATGCGTGTCGCTGTGCCCGTCGTTGTCGTGGACGTGCGTCGAACGGATGCGCTCCCGCATGCTCTGAAACGCCGCCTCGACGCCTTCGTCCATGTGCGCGTGGCCCAAGTCGAGGCAGTAGCCCAGGTCGAGGTGCGTGATGCCGAGAAAATGCCGCAGCCGTTCCGGAGTCGAGATCCGGTTGGGAATGTTCTCGATCAGAATCTCAACACCGCGATGGCGCGCGAACAGCATCAGGTCCTCGAGCGCCGCGAAGGCCGCGTCGAGTTTGCTCTCGTCGTATTCTTCGCCGCCGACGCCGAGGTGCTGGACGAGGTAGCGGCAGGGGATGGTTTCGGCGACTTCGAGCGCGCGCTTGATCTCGTCGACGCAGGCCAGCCGTTTCGGCTTGTTGGTCTCGGTCAGCGTGATGACGGAGCCGGGACCGGTGCGCCCCCAGCAGTCGTCGGTGTACATCGGCGAGTGCAACGAGTGGAGCCGCAGTTCCGAATCGCGGAACCAGCAGGCCAGCTCATTCACCTGCTCCTTGTTGCGGTAGTCGAAGTGCTGCCGCGCGCAGAAAATCTCGACCGCCGGAATGCCCGCGTCCCAGATCCGCTCCAGCCACCGCGTGTTCAGCCGGTGATTCACCAGCAGATGCGTGGACAGTGCATGTTGCATGGTTTCAGTACCCCGTGGCCTTCCCGTCGGAACGGCCGTTTTGCGCCCCTTGAATCCATCCGCCATCGACCAGCAGCGCCTCCACCGAAGCCACCGCGCCCGAATCCGGCTCGACCTCGTGGCCCATCTTGCGGAGCAATTCGATGGTGTCCGGCGAAAAGCCGCGCTCCAGGTAAAGGCGGTCGGGTTTCCACTGGTGGTGCAAGCGCGGCTGGTCCACCGCCTGCTGCACATCCATCTTCCAGTCGAGGACGTTGAGAATGACCTGCAGAACGCCGTTGATAATGCGCGCTCCGCCGGGCGCTCCGACGACCATGTAGAGCTTTCCATCGCGCGTGACGATGGTCGGCATCATGGAGGATAACGGACGCTTGCGGGGCGCGATGGCGTTGGCCTCGCCTTGGATCAGGCCGAACAGGTTGGGCGTGCCGGGCTTGGCGGCGAAGTCGTCCATTTCGTTGTTGAGCAGGAACCCGAGCCCAGGCACGGTGACGCCGTTGCCATAGCCGCCGTTCAGCGTATAGGTCAGAGCGACCGCGTTGCCCTCCGCGTCGATGACGTTGAAGTGGGTCGTCTGGCCGGATTCGAACTGCGGTGCGTTGCCATGCCCGATCACCGTGCTGGGGGTCGCGCGAGCCGGATCGATGGTCGCGCGCAGCCCGGCGAGGTAGCGCGGATTGAGCAATCCTTGCACCGGAATGTGGGCGAAATCCGGATCGCCGAGGAACTCGGCGCGGTCGGCGTAGGCCCGGCGCATCGCCTCGGCCAGGTAGTGCGTGGACGCGGCGGAGCCGGCTCCGGGCTTCTCGTAGCCCGTGCCCTCCAGCAGGCCCAGCATCTCGAGCAGCGCGACGCCACCCGAGGAAGGAGGCGGCGCGGTGAGGATGCCGTAACCCCGGTAGGCGCCCGCCAGCGGCTGGCGTTCGACGGCCCTGTAGCTCTCCAGGTCCTCCAGCGTGATCAGCCCGCCGTTGGCCTGCATTTCCGCGGCCAGCCGGTGCGCGGTTTCTCCGGTGTAGAACTCCTGCGCGCCGTTGCGGGCAATCCGCTCGAGCGTCCGGGCCAGTTCGGGCTGCACCAGCTTCTCGCCAGGCTCGGGACAGCCACTCGATTTCAGTCCGCTGAGCCGCAGGAAAATGCGTTTGGAATCGGGGAACCGCTCCAGCAATCCGGATGAGCCGCAAATGGACTTCGCCGTGGAGTAGGAAAGTTCGAATCCCTGGGTGGCGAACTCGATCGCCGGCCGCAGGAGTTCCGCCCACGGCTTGCGGCCGTATTCTTTGTGCGCCAGCTCCAACCCGCGCACGGTGCCGGGCACGCCCGCCGCGCGCCAGCCGACCAGGCTGTCCCGCGTCACTTGGCCTGACGCATCCAGATACATGTCGTGCGTGGCTGCCGCGGGCGCCGCCTCGCGGAAGTCGATGAACGCCGCGCGGCCGCCGGCCTGGCGCAGCAGCAGGAAGCCGCCGCCGCCGATATTGCCCGCGAACGGATGAGTGACCGCCAGTGCGAAAGCCACCGCGACCGCGGCGTCCACGGCATTGCCGCCGGATTTCAGGACTGTGACGCCGACGTCGGCGGCGTTCGGTTCCTGGGCCACCACCATCGCCTGGCGCGCCCGCACCGGCTCCCGGCCGGAGGCCGCCACGAGCAGTGTGAGAATCAGCGCGACCATCGCCGCCAGCCGCTGGGATCTCATGAACCCTGATTGTACTATGCGGCTCCGGATCCCCCTGAAAACCCGCGCCCACGGGCCCATTCGAACAACACCACCGCCGTGGCCACGCTCACGTTGAGCGAGGCGATCTGCCCAGCCATCGGGATGCGCAACAGGAAATCGCATTTCCTTTTGACATGCTCGTGCAAGCCCGCGCCTTCGCCGCCCACTACCAGCGCCGATCGCGCGGCGAAGCCGGCTTCGGTGTACAGCCGGTCGCCGCCCGCGTCCAGGCCATAGGTCCAGTAGCCGTGCTCCTTCAACTGCTCGAGCGTCTGGTTCAAATTGCCCACCCGGACCACGGGCAGAATCGAGAGCGCGCCCGCCGCCGCCTTGGCCACGGTTTCGGTCAGCGGCGCCGCGCGCCGCTCCGGCAGCACTACGGCCAGCGCGCCGGCGGCGTGCGCGCTGCGGACGATGGCCCCCAGGTTGTGCGGATCCTCCACGCCATCCAGAATCACCAGCAGCCCTTCGCAATCCAGGAATCGCTCGAGCGGCGCGTAATTGTGCGCGGCGCCGAAAGCCACCACGCCCTGATGCGGCGTCTCCTTCACCAGGCGGTCCAGGCTCTCCTTGTTCTCGAACCGGACCGGAATGCGCCGCTCGCGGCACAGTTCGATAATCTCCTGCAGCCGTGCGCTGGCGGCGCCGCGCAGCACATGCACGCGCTCCAGCGCCCGCCCGGCGCGCAACGCTTCCCGAACTGGATGGATTCCGGCGATCGGCTGCATGACGCCGTTTATCCTACCAGCCCGCGCGCGGCGCGGCATATAAAACAGAATTGATGGAAAATGGTTGACCCCGGCCGCGCCGTTCTTTACTATGTCTGTAAGCGCGCCAATCCGCCGGGAGCAGCGTTCAACTATTATGGCGACCGCGGCCTCGTCTCCACATTCCGTCCAGATCCCCGACCGGCTCTACTTCCGCATCGGCGACGTCTGCCGCCTGGCCGCGCTCAAAGCGCACGTGCTGCGCTATTGGGAATCCGAGTTCCCCGCGCTCTCGCCAAAAAAGTCGGGCTCCAATCAGCGCCTGTACCGGCGCAAGGACGTGGAACTCGTTCTGGAACTCAAGCGCCTGCTCTACGACCAGAAGTTCACCATCCAGGGCGCCCGCGAGCACCTGCAGAAGCGCAAGCCCGGCGCGCGCCAGGCGCCCCCGGTGGCGCGCGTTACCGCCTCGCAGGGCATGCTCTTCGACCCGCGCCCGGAGTGGCTGGCCCAGGTCCGCCTGGTGCGCAACGAGCTGCTTGCAATTCTTGGACTTCTGGACTGACACGGTTTTCCGCTAACGAATCCCGCCCGCAATGCCGATATGACGGTCAGGGAAGGTATGATCCAGCTCACCCGTCTGAACCGCGAGCCCTTTTACCTGAACCCGGATCTCATCCAGGAGATGGAGACGACTCCGGATACGGTGCTGACACTCGCTTCGGGTGCGCGCATCGTCGTCCAGGAGACTCCGGAGAAGGTGATCGATGAAGTTGTCGCATTCAAAAAACGAGTTTTCACTCCGCGAGATCCGCCGCAATCCGCTCCAGGCGAAACCAGGTAGAGCTTTTTCCTGGAGGAATTGGACAAGGCCGGACTGGAGTCCGGACGGGCGGGCCCCATGAGAATTGCCGGCAATCGGAGCCGTCCCGATTTCGCCACGCTGGCAGGACTGCTGCTGGCCGCGTGCGGGATGTTGGGCGGCTTTCTGCTGGAAGGGGGCAGTCCTTACGCCATCCTCGGCTTATCCGCCGCGCTGATCGTTTTCGGTGGCTGCATCGGCGCAACCCTCGTCGCGCACCCGGCGGGTGAAGTGATGTCGGCGCTGCGGGCTCTGCGCTTCGTGTTCGGCGAGCGGTCCGGGGAGTGCGAGCCGCTGGTTGAAGAGATCATGAGCCTCTCCCGGCAGTCGCGCAAGTCCGGGCTGGTCTCGCTCGAAGACGAGGCCAACCGCATCTCGGAGCCGCTGCTCCGTAAAGGGATCACCCTGGCTGTCGACGGCGTCGAGCCGAAGACCATCCGGGCCATTCTCGAGACCGAGATCGAGGTCGAGTCGCGGCACATGGAACGCGACGCGCAGGTGCTGGAATCGGCGGGTGGCTTCGCGCCGACCATCGGCATCATCGGCGCGGTGCTCGGGCTGATTATCACGATGGGCCGGATCGACGACACGAAGCTGGTCGGCCGGGGCATCGCCGCCGCTTTCGTGGCCACGATCTACGGGGTCGGCATCGCCAACCTGTTCCTGCTGCCCGCCGCGGCCAAGTTGCGCTCCCACGCCGGCCGGGCCCGGGAGCGGATGGAGCTCATACTGCTCGGGTCATTGTCCCTCGCCGAAGCTCTCAATCCCAATCTGTTGCGCGACAAAATCGAGTGCTTCATCACGCGCAAGACCGACTCGTCCGGCGCCGCTCGCCCGCTGGCCGCTCCCGGCCGCATCGGGGCATGACATGAAAGCCTTCACGCGGCAGGCCGGCGGAAGCCGCGAACGCTGGCTCGTCTCCTACGCCGACTTCGTCACGCTCTTGTTTGCCTTCTTCGTCGTGCTCTACGCCCACTCGACGACCAACCAGAAACAGGCGCATCTGATCGCCGTATCCTTCCGGGCGGCCATCGGCGACCCGGGCGTTCAGGAGGAACTGCTGAGGCTCGGCGGTACCGGCGGCGCGCCGTCCCCCGCCACGACTGCCACGCCGGGCCCGCTTCAGATTGCCGCGCCCCAGCAAACCGTGGCCCAGAGTTCAAACGGCGTCGAACTGCTGCCCTCGATGGTTCAATTGAACAAGTCGCTCGAAAAGGAGATCAAGGAGGGGCGTCTGGAGATCCGGCTGGAGCGCCGCGGCCTGATCATCAGCCTGATGGAATCCTCGTTCTTTCCTTCAGGCGACAATACGATTCTGCCGAACGCAAGGTCTACACTCGAAAAAATTGCCGGCAAACTCAAGTCGCTGCCCAATACGATCCGCCTCGAAGGCCATACGGACGCGATTCCGATCCACAACGCCCGCTTCCGCAGCAACTGGGAACTTTCCGCAGCGCGCAGTATCGCGCTGATGGAGATGTTTACCGACGACTTTGCGTTGCCGCATGATCGGATGTCCATCGCCGGCTTCGCCGACACGGCTCCGGTCGCCTCGAACGAGACGGTGGAAGGCCGCGCGCGCAACCGGCGAGTGGATATCGTCGTGCTGACGATCGAGGGCGCGCTGGGAGAACCAGCGCACTATCCCGAGAAACATTAACGCTCCGGCCAGACGCGAGCCGATAGCGCCCCCGCGGTGCTCATTCCTCGCCGCCGCCCTCGTCGCCCGGCGCATCCCCGCCGTGGTTGCGGAGTTGCTCGAGCACCAGCGCCGCCGCCATCTGCCCGGCGGCTTTCTTGGACGGACCCTCGGCGCGGGCCGCAAACTGCTTGCCCACGCGCGCCTCCACCGTGAACGATTTGGCGTGCTCCGGCCCCTTCTGCTGGACGATCTGATAGCGCGGGATGGCGAGCTTCCGCGACTGCGCCAGCTCCTGCAACGCGCTCTTCGCATCGAGTTCCACATCCGTCGGGAATGCATCGCTCACGCCCGATTCGAGGATCAGAACCTCCACAAAGCGGCGGCTCGGCTCCACTCCGCCGTCGATGTAAATGGCGGCAATCAGGGCTTCGAGCGCATTGGCCAGAATCGCCTTTTTCGCGCGCCCCCCGCTCTGCTCCTCGCCGTGGCCGAGTTGCAAATACTCGCCCAGAGACAGTTCCGCGGCGACTTTGAAAAGGTGGCTGGCGCTGACACGCTGGGCCTTGAGCCGCGACAGTTTCCCCTCGGGACAATTCGGACAGCGGCGTAAGACAAACTCGCTGGCCACAAAGCCCAGCACCGAATCGCCCAGGAACTCCAGTTGTTCATTGTCCGCAACCCCCCCCGGTTCGGCGGCGGCGTCCGAATGAACGGACTTGTGCGTCAGTGCCTTCAGGAGCAGAGCCCGGTCCTTGAACCGGTATCCGATGCGGGCCTCCAACTCCTCAGAATCCGCGGGCATGGCCGTCGCGCCGCTCTACTTGCCCGCCGCCCGCGACTGTTCGACGAACTTCTTCTGCTGCAGGGCGGCCTGCTTGATCCTGTCGTTGCCGTTCGGGTCCGCGATCACCTTGTCGAGGATCGCCACGGCCTCGTCGTACTTCTTCGCTAACCGGTAGCAGTAGCCCAGCCGCACCAGCAGCGCCGGTTCCGGCTGCGCGGCGCTATCCACGGCCAGTTTCAGACTGGCCGCGCATTCGTCGTATTTCTCGTCCGCCATGGCGGCGGACGCCAGACCCTCGTACGCCGGCAACACCATTTCCCTCACGGCGGCGGCCCATTGCTCGTCGGTCAATTGCGGATTGGGTTTCGGCGGATTCTTTTTCGTCAGATCGATGGCGTCCTTGGACAGCTTCTGGACGTGCGCGATTTTCTCCGCCCTGTCGAGATCGAATTTCTTCGTGCCCTGCGCGATCGCTCGCGACATCAGCGCCATCGAGCCGAAATTCATCGGATCGGCGGCGATCGACTGCTCTCCGTAGACCACCACGTTGATCAGATCGCGTTTCTCGTCGGCGGCGGCCGCCATCACATAGAAGGCCCATCCCTTGAACTCGGTGTCGGCGTAGTGCGTGAGGAAATCGGTGGCCGCCGCGATCAACGCGTCAGCCCCCTGCGCCTGCGCCTTGAGTACGTTGGAAATCGCCTCGGCCTCTTTCCTCGATTTCGGTTTGGGCTGAACCGGATTAGCCGACTGGGCGCATAGCGTGGTTGCCGCGACGCAGGCGCCCACTACCAACGCGAGAATTCTGGATCGTATCATCGTGTCTCCTTCAGATCATTTCTGTTGGCGGCTCCGGGCCGCCTCCATTTCCGTTTGAGCGGCTTGGCGGGCCTGCTCGCTGCCCCCGGCCACCGCCAGCGCTGCCGTGTATTGGCCGATCGCCTCGTCCGGCTCCTGCGCGTTCATGGCCAGCCGGGCCAGATAAACGTGCGACCACGCCGCCTCGAAAGGCTCCGCTTGCAGGCTCAGGGTCTTTTCAAATAATTGCCTGGACAATTCCGGGTCCTTCTCCAGCGCCGCGATCTTTCCCAAATCGAAGTACGCCCGCGCCTGAACGGCTTCCGGCGCCGTCTGCTCCAGCACCTGCCGGCAGAGGCCACGCGCCCCCGCCAGATCGTGCGCCCGGATCAACTTGTCGGCCGCGTCCAATTGCGCCACCAGGGGGCTCGCCGGCGCCGGCGCCTCGGCCTGCACCTTCACCCTGCGCTCCACCGGCTGATCGAAGAACTGCACCGCTTCGATTCTCGCGCGTTCCTTCCGCACGTTGATATTCTCGATCAGATCGCCCATCTCCAGCCGCAGCGCCGTCTCCTGCTTCTCGTACGCGGCCAGCGCCTCGGTGAAGTATCCCGTCAGGACGTAGCCCTCCCGCATCGCTTCTTCCGCCGCCGCCGGCGTGTGGTCGAGGCGCGACTCGACCGCCCGCACCAGCGACATGCCGAACAGCAGCACGCAATCTTCTTTGTAGATCTCCGGCAGCGCGCCCGCCCCATCGGCCAGACGGCACAGTGCCTTCTTCTTGTCGATCGACTCGGTCTTGCGGATCGCCACCGGATCGATCAGGTAGTGCAGATAGGCACGCCGGACGTCGGCCACGCGCAATTGCGCCGAGGGCGTGATCACCACGAAATAATCGTCCACGAAGCCGCGCGTGTGAACCTGGTTGGGAGCCCCCAACAGGTCCACGTAAATCTGGAACCGCCGCCCGCGCACGCCGCTGGTGGGGTTTTTCAGGTATAGGTTCGCCTGCAGGATCGCGTTCGTCAGCGGCTCGTGGTAGCGCGCGATAATCCGGTCGTAGGATGGCTGCGCCGCTTGCCAGGCTTGCTCGAGATGGGCCTCGTTCCAGAACTCCTTCAGCAGCGGAGCCAGATCCTCCAGCGCGTTGGCCGCGGGCGGCGTGCGTTCCGTCGAGTAGCGCCATTTGAAGTCCGGCGGGCCGTCCACGCTCAGCGCGTAGCTGATGTACTGGCTCAGCTCGTCGTTCCAGTCCAGCTTGCGATGCGCCTTGAAAAACTCCTTCAGGTAGCGCACCGAGTTGAGCTTCCGCGCTGCGATCTCCTGCCGCAATTGCAGCCGCAACGGATCGTTCGAAGGCGAATTCAGCTCCGCGTCGTAGCCCGCCACGTTGATCGCCGCCAGCACCGCGAACAGCGATTTGCTCCCGTCGAGCTGCCCTTGCGGCGGCTCGGCCGCCCACACCCCGCGGGTCACAACGATGGCGGAAAGAAAAAAAACAGACGCAATACGCACTTTGCAGAATTCCGGAAAATTCTAGTGTATCGCGCCTCGCGCGCCCTCTATTCGCGGCCCTTCGCTCCGGGCCTCATTGCGGCAGCAGTTCCCGAATCGCCTCAAACGACTGCTGCGCCATCTGCCGCGCCTCGGCCTCCGCGTTCATGCCCGGGCTCTCCGACACGATGATCCGCACGATCGACGTGTCGCTGCGCCGGAATCGCAGCGAGTCCAGGATCGTGTTCAGCTTGGCCCTGTATTCGTCGGCGATCACTTTGTTGTGCGTCTGATACCAATACAGCACCACGCTTCTCCGGTCCCCGTTGACGATGATGGTGTGGTTCACCCGGATCGGCTCCGCCCGTCCCGGCACCGCGATCGCCAGCGTGCCCGATTCCATCGGCTCCCAGCCCGACCCCGGCAGGCACACCTTGGGCGAATGCGGCGCCGCACCCGTCTTCTGGGTCTTGAAAAAGGCGATGAACAGACTCGCCGGCGTCCCCGTCGCCCGATCCACGTACACCCGGTTCAGCGAGTCGTCCGCCTTGAGCACGTCCTGCTCCTCGGCGCTGATCTCGCTCTCCGCCACCATGTGCCACGCGCCCAGCTCCGCCGCCAGCGTCTTCAGCGGCCGCGGCAATACGGCGATTTCCTGCTTCGGGTAGGCGATGTAGAGAACCGCCTCCGCCATCAGCAGCAACGTCAGCGCGATTCCGGTCGTCGATTTGAGAAAGCTAAACACCGGCTGCAACCTTTTTCCGATTCGCCAGCCGCGACACCCGGATCAATACCTGGTGCAGAATCAGCAGCGCCACCAGCGCCACCATGAAGATCACCCAGCCCTCCATCGTGTGGAACAGGCCTTCGGCGTACTCCGTATTGAGCTCCGACAGGATGCCCGTAATCGTGACTCGCATCCCGTTGGCGAAAATTGCGATCGGCACCGTGGCCAGCACCAGCGTCACCCGGATCCACATCTTCGATTCGAAGAAGTACCCGTACACCAGGCCCAGGAACCCCAGCGAGAGCAGCGACCGGATTCCGCTGCAGGCCTCCACCACGTTCAGCTTCTGGCTGGCCAGCTCCAGCACGTTGCCTTCCCGCAATACCGGGATTCCCAGCGTCGAAAGACTCGTCTCGGCGAACTCGCTGGCCAGAATCTGCAACGGGAACGTGATCTGCCCGTAAAGGAACTGCGGAATGCGGATCATGAACAGCAGCAGCAGCAGCGGAAACGCCAGCATGCGGAACACCTTCAAACCGCATGCCGCCACGATGACTCCGTAGATCGTGAGCAACAGCCCGCCCCGCATCAGCGCGAATTCCGCGCCGAACGTCCCCAGCATCAGCAGCACAAAACCGCACGCCACCAGCACCCACCCGCTCCAGTGCGGCTGGGCCTCGGTTTCGTCCAGCGCCTGGCGGCGTTGCCAAATGATGTAGCCGGCCACCAGCGGGACGAAAAAGCCGTGCCCCATGCTCTCGTCCCGGGCATACTCCTTGAACATGGTCCAGATCACCGGCCCGAACAGCACACCGATCCACACACCGTACCACGCCGCCGGAACCAGCCAGCGATGCCGCTCGAGCAGCGGCTGCCGGGCTCCGGGCCGTTCTGAATTCGAGTTTCCGGATGCCTGTGGCTCGCCGCTCGGTTCCTGGTTCATGCCGCCACTTCTCTTATGGTAAGCGATCGCCGTCAGCCGCTGGCGCTTTCCGCGCCATTCAGGCGCCGCTCTGGAAATCGAGGTAGAGCTGCCGGCGCGCAAAATATAGCCGCCGCATGCGCCCGCCGTGGGCCGGAGCATGCATCTGCACCACCCCCCCGTGACGCCGCGCCATCTCCCGCGCCACTTCGGCTTCCGGATCCTCGGCGCCCAGAGTGGGACCGCCAGTCTCGAGAATCCACGCCTGCGTCTGCGTATTCAGCCGCTGCTCCAGCCGCGGGTTGGCACAGCGCCATTCGCCCTCCCGCAGGAGCGCCTTGCAGGCCCCGATTCTGACCACGACGCCCATTCTGAAAGCCGGCTCGTTATATTCCTAACACAAAACTATGTCCCAAAACCCGCCCCGCCCCGGCTCCGAGCCGAGAAAACCCCGTCCCGCGCGGCACTCTATTCTGGAGGACGCCGCTTCCGTGCCCACCATTACCACCCCGGGCCTCGGTCCGTTCGAATACCGCGATGAGGACGTGCTCACCTTCCCCGAGGGGCTCCCGGCCTTTGAGAAGCTGCGCTTCTTCGTGCTCGCCCAGGCGCTCGAGTTCGCGCCCTTTGTCTTTCTCGTCAGCCTCGAGCGGCCCTCCGTGCGCTTTGTCTGCGCCCCCCTCGTCCTGCTCGCCCCGGACTATGCTTTCGAGCTGCTCCCCGGCGAGTCCATTCCGGCCGGTCTCGAGCCCGGCCACTACGCGGCCGCCTCCGGCACGCACCTGCTCCTCGCCATCCTCACCCTGCCAGAGCACGCTCCGCCCACCGCCAACCTGGTGGCGCCGGTCCTCATCCACTCCGTGCGCCGCGTCGGCGTCCAGGTCATTTTGGCCGGCTCAGCCTACTCCCACGTCACGCCGCTCCCTCTGCTCCTGGCCGGCGGTGCGCCATGCTAGTCTTCCGCCGCAAAGTCGGCGAGACCGTCGTCATCGACGGCCGCATCGAGGTCCAGTTGCTCGAGGTCACCGGCTCGCGCGTCAAACTCGGCTTCACCGCCCCGCCCGACGTGACCGTGATGCGCAAGGAGCTGTTCCTCACGCTCGAGGAGAATCGCCGCGCCGCCGGCTTCCGCGCCACCGAGAGCTTCTCCGGCCTGGCGGCCAGGCTTCGCTCCCCCGCCCCCGACGCCGACTCCAGCCTGGATTTGCCACCCGCCTGAATCCCCCCACATTTTCGCTAAAGTTCCGCCCAATCTTCTCGATAAGAACCTTGGGTGCCGATCCCAGGCTGCAAAGCGGCCCACGCAGGAAAAGACTTCCGGCGTTCTTCGGTTCACCCTTGGAGACAAGACAATGGCGTTTTCGATTAACACCAATGTTGCTTCGTTACAGGCTCAGTATTACCTGAACCAAACCAATGCATTCCAGAACAAGACCATTAGCGAGGTCACTTCCGGTCTGCGTATCGTCAATTCCGGCGACGACGCCGCCGGTCTCGCGGTCGCCAATGGCTTGCGCGATTCCCAGGCCGTCCTGACCCAGGGCATCCGCAACGTCAACAGCGCCCAGGCTACGTTGCAGACCATCGATGGTGCCATGAGCAACATCGGCAGCCTGCTCGACCGCCTCAACACCCTGGCCACTGAGTCCGCGTCGTCCACCTTCACCGGGTCGCGCGCCACGAATCAGGCTGAATTCCTCAGCACGGAGGCTGAAATCACGCGTCAGGCCACCGCCGTCGGCATGAACACCGGCGGTGCGATGGTGGGCGCCCTCTCGGTTTACATCGGCGGCAGCGCAACCGTCGGCAGCGTGACCCTGGGCCTTGCAGGATCCGCCGTGGACGCGCCCAGTCTGGGCCTTCAGGCTAACACCGCGGCCGGCACCGTCGCCCTCGCCACCGACGCGAACGTGGCCACGGCCGTCACCGCCGCCGGCCCCAGCGCCACCTTCACCTTTACCAATACGGCCCCCGGCGGTCTTGCCGACTACGGCACCGCTGCCGGCGTCGTGGTCACCGTCGGCCTCGGCGGCATCACGACCCAGTCCGGGTTGGTCGGCGCCGTCAACAACGCCCTCGCGCAGGCGGCCTCCTCGAATCCCGACTTCGCCGCCGCCAACTTCTCGGCATCCATCAACGCCGCCGGTCACCTCGTCTTCTCCACTACGGACAACGTCGCTACCGACGCGCCCAATGTCGCTACAGACGCCGGCGGCACGGCCTTGTTTGCGGCCTCTGTCAACGCGACCGCCGTCGGCGCCGTCGACATCAGCCAGCAGGCCACCGCGGCGACCGCCATCACCACCATCACCAATGCCGTCACGGCGCTCGGCTCCGCCCAGGCCGCCGTCGGTAGGAGCGAGAACGTCCTCACCTACGCCTTGAACCTGGCCTCCACCCAGTTGACCAACGAGGCTTCTTCGGAATCGCAGATTCGCGATGCCGACCTCGCCCAGCAGGCCGCCGACCTGACCAAGGCCCAAATCCTGCAGCAGGCTGGCGTAGCCGCCCTGGCACAGGCCAATTCGGCCCCGCAAGCAGTCCTGACACTCCTCAAGACCTAATTTCCTAACTCCTGACCATCCTCTCGGCGAATCAGCCCCGGCCTGCCAGCCGGGGCTTTTCGTGGCCAATTCTGCCGACCCGCGTTTCCGAGCCGTGCGTTGTCACGAGCCGTGACCGCAGAGAACGCTCTTACCGGGGGGCGACTCCCGGGGGAGAGCGGTTTCCTCGAACGATTCGATGAACTTCCAACTCCGGACACTGGCCCGGCAACGCCTCACCCGCCCTTTGCTATCCTGTCTGTTGCGATGACCAAAGTGGACGTAACCTACTCCCTGAGTGGTGCCGTCGACGCGGCCCTGATGGACCGGATCGACCGCGCCCACGGCATTTACGGACTCCAGGCAGTGCGCCTCAGCCCGGCACTGGATTCCCTGCTGGTCGAATTCGACGCCTCGCGACTGAAACTGGAAGACGTCGACCACGCGCTCCGCTCGGCTGGACTCGCCGTGCGCCGCCTGGAGGAGTAGGGCGATCGCTCGCCCATCGCGAGCCACGCTGCGGCCATGTCAACTCCCTCTGTAAATCTCGACTTCGAAGCCTTCGGCAAAATCCTGCGCTTCTGGACCGAATGGCACGGCGCGTGGCGCTTCGCACTCGTCTTCCTGCTCGTCTTAGGCGCAGCCTGGGCCGTCAAGAGCCTGCTGTTCCGAGCGCTCGAGCGCATCGCCACACGCGCCGGGACGGACCTCGACGACACGCTCGCCGGCGCTTTGCGCTGGCCGGCGCGCTATTGGATCGTGCTGCTGGCGCTGGTCGTCGCCGTGGCCGATCTCGATGAGCGCGACGTGCCCGCGCGCATCGCCAATGCCTTGTCGCTGGCAACGCTCGTTCTCCTCACCATCTCGGTCGCCTTGGCCGTAGCCCGCGTCAGTATCGTGCTGCTCGAGCACTCCATGCGCCGCAGCTCCTCCGGCATCCAGATCACCACCCTCACCAAAATGATGGTCCGCCTCTTCTGGGCCGTGCCGGCGGTGCTGATTATCCTCAGTGCCTTGCATGTCCAGGCCTGGCCCGCCATGGCCACCCTGGGCGTCGGCGGCATCGCCGTTTCCTTCGCCTTGAAGGACACCTTCGCCAACGTCTTTTCCGGCTTCTACGTGAGCCTGGCCGGCCAGTTGCACCGCGGCGACTTCATCCGGCTGGACAAATCCACCGAAGGCTACGTGATGGATATCCACTGGCGCATCACGACCCTCCGCACGCTCGACAACAACATGGTGCTGATCCCCAATTCGAAGCTCGCCGAAGCCATCGTCACCAACTTCAGCCAGCCCGCCGCGCCGCTCAGCGTGCCCATTCCTTACGGCGTCGCCTACGATACCGACATCGCCCTGCTCGACCGCGTCGTCCTGGAAGTAGTGAAAAACGCCACCGGCGAAATCGCCGGCTTGCTCGCGGAACCGGCCCCGCTCAATTACCTCACGCCCGGCTTCGGCGATTCAGCCCTCAACTTCACGCTCTTTGTGTCCGTCACCGACGTGGCGGCCCAGTTCGCCGTCGCCAACCTGCTGCGGCGCAGGCTGCTCGCGCGTTTCCGCCAGGAAGGCATCCGCATCCCCTTCCCCACGCGCACCCTCGAACTCCATCACGCACCCGGCTCACCCCCGCCGGCGCTCTGAACTACTGGCCGGCCTTGGTCAGCGCCCCGCCCGTCTTCTCCAGCCCTTTGCCCGCAGCGTGCACCACGCCCTTGGCCCCGTCCGCGACGCCCTTTCCAACCGCCTTCGTCCCCGTCACAGTGCCGTGGGCCGTTGCCTGGGTCACACCGGTAACCGCCTCGCCCGATTTCTGCACGCCCGCCTTCACACCATGACCTGCCGCCGTGGCGGCGTGGACCGTCTTCGTGGGCACGGATTCGCTCTTCTTTCGGATCACGGCCTGCACGCCGGGCTGCACCAGGCCCAGCGCCAGCATTAAACATACTGGTCGGATCATGTTTCTATGCTGCACCAGGTCTGCCACGATTTCAAGAGTCTCTTCGGATCGCGGAGGCGGCTTCCTGGCGGTGCAACCACATGCAAGGGAAGCAGGGACGACCGATACCCCCGCCCCAAGTTTGAACTCCTTCGACCCCGCGTGTTACCTTGGGAATGTTCGACGTGCCGCGGGGACGTAGTTCAGTTGGTTAGAACGCCGGCCTGTCACGTCGGAGGTCGCGGGTTCGAGCCCCGTCGTCCCCGCCATCTTCTTCCTTTTGTTTGCAACAAAACCAAGCCGCCGAGTGCCTTCCGTGCAAGACTCTGCAAGACTCCGCACTGTTGCAGGTTTTCGGCTCGCCTGAATCACGTCCGCCAGCGCACTATCCCAGACATTTGCCGCCGCCCGGCTGTCCGCCGGAATCGCGTGGCTGTAAATCGATAGCGTGATGTTCTGGTCGGCGTGCCCGAGGCGCCGGCTGACCTCCGCGATGGGGACTCCGTTGCGCAGCAATTCGGTGGCGTTCGTGTGCCGAAGCGAATGGAGGCTGACGCCTTCAAGTCCGACCGAAACCATCAGTTCCTTGACGCGGGCACCGACGCGATCCGGCGAGTAGTATGCACCGTTCGGTTGGCAGAAGATCAAGTCGTGATCCTGGTAGTCGGGGCCGAAGAGCCGTTTGTCTTCGTCCTGCTGGGCGCGATGGTCTGCCAGCACGGGCAGCGCCGATTCCGGCACCGCGAAA
>Ga0182027_10007681_pt1 | contig 15833 bp, 6 predicted proteins | sample 712E1DmetaG_FD_121300 | JGI IMG/M metagenome (GOLD analysis project Ga0182027, IMG submission 121300) | Permafrost microbial communities from Stordalen Mire, Sweden - 712E1D metaG (Illumina Assembly) | ecosystem: Environmental > Terrestrial > Soil > Wetlands > Permafrost | place: Sweden...
CCTGATATTGATTTTGATTCCATTGTGCCATAGCGTCAATTGTAGCAGCATCAAGAGTAACTGAAGTTTTAGTTTGAGGCATTGTTGTGATTGTATTTTCTTCAACAAAACCGCCGCCTTTTGCAGGACTGTAAGCCGCAAATAAAGCTTTTGTACGCGCGTTCATCCATTCACCGGGTACATTCTTTACAACTGTTGGCCCTGGATAAAACCAGCCAATATATGATGTCAATGCAGCAGGAGTAACTTTTGTACTTATATATTTAGCACTCTGATAATAACCGGCAGTTAATTCCGGACCATTATAATTGATATTATTTGAAATATAAATTTTCAGGTTCTTCAGATCAAGATCAGGAGTAAATTTAGTTGAATCGCCATTTAAATAATATTTGTGTTGTACTTGCAACCCGTTGCCACCGCTGAAAGTATTTGTATCAATATCAATAGTACTCATAAATGCTTTTTTCGGATCCTGACCGCTGTTAGTAACGTTTGAATCTTCACCAACCCAGTCCTGATTTACGAAAATATTATTTGTAATGAACTCTATATGTTTGTAAGGAGATAACAACCAGTATTTTTTATTATTGATAATAGTATTGTGGTTGAAATAAGTAAAATCGGTCAATTGATTTTGCTGTAAGAATGTAAGACCACCGGTTGTAGTGGTGCAGTTTTCAACCCACATTGTATCTGTTGGATGTTTGCATTGCATAACTCTGCAACCCCACCACTGACCGTTCTGGAATAAGTTTCTGAAATAGGAATTTGTGATTTTGAATTTAGCTCCATATGGCCAGCCGCCGATTGCGCCTGATTCATTTGTACAATCAAAAAGATCAATATTAGAGAATTCGAATAAACACTTATCAATGATTAATGATTGTGGCAATTGATTAGCGGTACCGCAATAGAATAATTCGTTTTGTATTGTTCCATCTAACTGCTGAGTCTGATAATGAATATTAACTAATTTAATACTTCCATAGACTACATTTACACCACCGCCGTTAATTACTACTGGTGTACCATTAGTTGGTAATATAACAATGATTGGTTTAGTGGTTTTTGTTGGGTTTGCAGGATCCGGAACACCAACAATTGTTAATGTACCTGTCGGATTGTTGACGTTTATTGCTGCTTGCTGATAATAAACCTGTCCTTCATAGAGCGCATAAACTCTTTTAGGATTAATTCTGTTATTATTAGCATCAATATCGCCATTTATTGTTGTTTCCATTAAGCCGGCATTTTCAGCACCACTAAATGTTCCGCCGGGAATCCATGTTGTATCCCCTTTGGTTACAGCTTGGGCTAAAGAAATATTTACAATTACAAAACTAATTAACAATGATAGTAATATCTTAACTTTCATAACTACTTTCCTCCTAACTGGTTGTTAAATTAATTATGACCCATGTTAAATAAAATTCTTTTTTTTCTGTCTTCTACCTCCTTTTTGCACTTTCCTATGAAGAAAGTCTTATTTTAATATTAAAAATAATTTTAATAAGCATAACTAACACCAACTTGTAAAGCCCATCCGTACGTCTGCTGACTTGTAGGTAATTGTCCGGCAGCATAATTGTAAGTAGAAGAAGAAGAAGAATATGAATACGCCGGATGAGAATAATAGTAATTATCAACATGATTATTTATATTAGTCGCGTTTGCGTAAATCGATAATCCTTCCATAATTTTTTGCTTGAGTGAAATATCAACCAACAGCACATTGTCGTAATAAGAATCCTGTAACCCATATTTAGTATCAATATAAGTAGTTGTTTTCTGTTGATATCTGAATGAAAATCTTGAACTAAATCCCATATAATCCCAGCCGACTATTGCATTATACGTAGCTTTCGGTTGATCTACCAATGGTCCGGAAGTAGTTGTGTAAACAAGAGTATCCGGAGTAGTTAACTTTGCTTTTGTTTTCATTGCAAAAGCAGGATATATTTCATTAGAACTCATCAATGAAAGATTGAGATCCAAAACAATTCCGCTTAAAACACCCGGAAGGTACCATAAATGCGTCTGCCATGAAAATTCTATTCCTCTAAGATAAGCTTTTGAAGGATCATTCATAGGCATAGTTGTATGAGTTTGCAGTCTTGCTTTACTAGTTGCCCATGATGAATCAAAATAAGATTTTCCAGGTAATCTTTGAGCAAGATCTGCCGGGGCGCCTTGTATTGGAATAGGGGCATATGGATAATAATTCTGCATTCCATAAACAAGATTAGTTATTTCCTTGTAAAATCCATTTACAGTAAACAACCCGATATCATTACTAAATAATGAAGCGCCCAAATCTAAATTCACTGCAGTTGAAGGTTTCAATAATGGATTACCAACTGCGCCATTAATTGATCCACCCGAATCTAATATTACCAGCGGAGAAATATCTCCGTAGCTAGGCAATGAAACGCTCTTATAAGCCGCGGCTAATATTTGAACATTATCTGTAGCTTTATATTTAATATTTACTGATGGGAACCAATCCGGATTATCTCTTTTTGTATCTACCAATGTAGGAACTTTATCAAGACCTGTTAATTGTAAACCATCCGACCAGATATGATATGCTGCTATATCGGTTTTTTCTTCCTGGTAACGAACACCGGGTACTATTGTAAGGTCGGTTCCAATATTGAATTCACCCATGATGTAACCGGCTAAATCGGTTTCTTTATCAATATATGTCTGATTATAATCATTAACACCACTGTAGTAGTAAAGATTTTGATATTCGGAATAAAAAGTATTCTGCATGTTGACTAATCGATTAATATTCCATCCATTCTGAGTAATTCCGCCTAATCCGTCAATTGGATAACCAAGAATGCTTGTTCTTGTGTAAGTTGGGTCTATCCAGGGATAAGAGGGAATTCCGCTCTGACTGGCTGTGCTGACCCCGGAAAGATATGGGAAAGCACTAACTAATTTTAATCTATTGCCTGCGCCCTGTCCATATTGTATATAAAGCCATTGTTGTGTGTTTCCGCTAGAGCGGTCTACATAATGATATTTTCCACCTGCTGATATGATTCCGGAAATGGAATAATCAGTTAACTTAAAGGGTATTTTCCAGTCAAGTTTTGCATCATAGCTTTTATCGCTCAGACTTGTATTATTTGTAAGAAATCTTGTAAGTGTAGAATTTGCGTTTTTCGGATCCATAACACCAAATAAGTGGATTAAAGCATTAGGTTCTCCATAAATCGTCGTAGATGGAGCAAGAGCCGGTCTACCGGTTTCCTGAAAATCAAACTCAGTTCCATTTGGAGTATTTTGCTGTCCATTTGTATATGATAATGAGACAGGTAGTTCAGTATCCCAAAACTTAAATAATGCCTGTAATGAATGCGTTCTTTGTTGTGTTTTATTTTCACTGACATAAATATTGTTATAGAATGCATTACTGCTGAAATTTGACTGGTACGTCCTCGTTTTGTTGCTGTCTGCTTTTAAATCAAAAACATTGAAGAACTTTAGATCAACAAAATCAGAAGAATAATCCAATATCAAACTTGCTCCATAACGATGTCTCTTAGTCGTGCTCTCGGTTAGAGTTGTTGATTGAGTTGTGATACTAAATTGATTAGTAGCTGAATTAAATGCCGGTGAGGCATAACCGCCGCTAAACTGATCTGATGGCAGTTGTTTCTCTTCTATGTTTGCTTGTAATTGAACTCCTATAGCATTATCAAAAAACCTGTTGCTTACACTACCTGAAAATTTATAATTATTATAATCGCTTCTTAAATTATTATAAGCGCCATTTCCCTTTATATCAAAATGGAGACCGGACTGAGCTGTTTTTAACGTTAAATTTACTGTTCCTCCCAATGCGTCGGCATCCATATCAGGACGCAATGTTTTCGATACTTCAACGCCTTTTATCAAATCATCACTCAACAAACTCAAATCAACACCACGGTCATAATAGTTAGTTGAACTCATCGAAACACCTTCTATTGATATCTGATTGTATTTCGGCGATAAACCTCTAACGACAACCGCGTCTGCTTCTCCCGCATTTCTCTGAAGTGATATACCGGGTAATCTTCCTATTGATTCTGCAATATTCGCATCCGGCAATTCTTTCATCTTATCGGCTGAAACAACATTAACTATTTTGTTTGATGATAATTGTTCGTTAATCGCTGATAATTGTCCTTGTGCCTGAGCAGTTACTACTATTGTCTTGCCTTCTACTCTTTTTGTTGTCATTTCAATGAAAAGTTCTACAGACTTATCGCCGCTGAAGGGAAAGTTGATTGTTTTTGTTTCATAACCAACATAAGAGATTCTAATTTTATAAGTACCTGAGGCTATATTAGTAATTTTGTATTCCCCATCAAGATTTGTTGCAGCACCTTGAGAGGTCCCAACTAGAACAACACTGGCTCCAACCAAAGACTCATGAGTCAATGAATCTGTTACTAACCCGTGTAAAGTTGATTGTCCGAAAATACTTCCCGACAACATTATCAACAAGCCTAGGATTAGTAATTTTTTTGTAGAAATAATTCTCATAGAACGGCTCCTCATTAGTTATTTCGTATTAGAATTTAAATCTAAAATAATTACTTAAATATTTTGCTTTTATAACCTAAATAAAAAAACAGAAACCGATAATTTTGTCATGTTAATGCAACTAAATAATAACTTTATTTCTCATTTCCCAATACAAAATTATCAAATTATACTTAACTAATAATTAATTTTAATATTTCAAAAAAATTATTAAAGAGGTAAAAAAAATTGTTGATTTTCAAAATATCTATAAAATATAAAAAATCAAAAAAGATTCTTAAAAAAATCTTCTAAATTTAATTAAAATGAAATTTACTACAATTAAAACTAATAAGTACTCGAAATCCCTTGAAGTTTAATCTATTTCTGCCCGTATCTGAAATTTTTTAAATTCTGTATAATACTTCTCACAAATAATGCCAAATTCTAATTATATATAATGTCTATTCTGGATCATTATCGATAAATTACTAAAGAAAACTAATGCAATTATTTATTGTAATGATAAATCTTATCAAAAAGATAAACACCTTAAATCCGTGCGATTTCTAAAACGTTTATCTAAAAAGAATATTTTGATAGCCCTTAATGAAATATGATAAATTAATAGCATTAAAAATCTTATACCCAACTCTCAAAGAACATCTGAATTAAGTACAAACGTAAAATTATTAAAAATCTATTAAGCTACTATGCTGAGACATATATAAAATAAAACATATGGATCAGAAACTCAAGTTATTTTTAAAACAAAATAACGTTTATTTTTAATATTAATCAAGTTATTTCGATTTGGTACTTTTATTTTGCATCGCATCGCTAAAAAATTTACCTGATTCTGTAAGATTGTAGGTACTCCAGGATTCAATCATTTGAGGATACCACTCCGGATCAAATACCCATGCAGTCCAACTGATACCTTTTTCTTCAAGATAATTAATTATAGCTTTTCCATAATCACCGTTATCGGCAATCCCTTCTTTTCCAAGCGTAAATCCTATTTCTGTTGCAATTATCGGGTATTGATTTGATGCAAAACCGAAATTCTCTTCCCATTTTAGTTCATATGGTTTGGATCGTTTATCAGGATAAGGATGTGTTACATATCCAATGCCTTCAGCTTCTATGGGATTTATAAGCAAAGGAGTTAAATCATATGCCCAGTCTAAACCTGCTACAAGCGGGATTTTATCTTTATCATAAGCGCGAATTAAACCAATTATATCTTCGTTAATTTTTTTCCATTCATCCCACGACATTCTTCCAAGTTCACCGAAGTAAAGAGTCGGTTCATTAAATATTTCGTAAAAAGCAGCAGTATTATTTCCCTTAAAATGTCTGGCAATGGTTCTCCAGAAATCATAGGTTTCGGTTTTACTGGTTTTATACATCGGATCCTGGAAAATTTCCATCTTCAAATTGCCTATCGAATGCCAATCGATAATGGCATACATTCCAAGTTCAGTGCACCATCCAATTGCCTGATCTAAAAGTTCAAGATATTTTTCAGGAGTGCGTTCACGCCACGCTACAGGATGAACCGGAATTCGGACTAACATTGTACCCATCTCTTTAACTTTAATGAAATGCTGTTTATTCCAATGTCCCTGATGTTCAATTTTATCAGGATCTGAAATCGACACACCGCGAAATAATATTGTATCTCCCGGCTCATTTACAAATTTATTCCCTTTTACTTTAATAAGAGGCAGTTTTTTTGCATCCGGATTAGTTAATGGTTTACCAACGTTTTGATCATTCCACCATTCATGAAAATTTTTCTTTTGTTGAGCATCCACTCTAGGCAAACATATAATCACAATAAAAAAAACTGAGAATATTGAAGCAATTTTTTTCATGACCTCTCCATAAGTCAAAAGGAAATACTAATATTATAACATAATTTGGTATATGGATATTAAATCTCAGAATCGTAGTTTTTTTATTATCTTTTAAGATTAATAATTTTATATTGATTGTTATTCAAAAAAATCTTATATACCTATTAATACCGACCTAATTTATAATTTCTTTACCTGTCTTTCAAAAAAAATAATAAGTTTTTAAAAAAACAACCTTAATTTCAAAGACTATTTATTATTACTTTTCCCAGCTGTCGGTTCTAAAAGATGACGCAGGCAATCTGGCTTTATTAAAAAGAGAAGCATCAACATAATTACTCCAACCATATCTTACTGCTTTTGGAGAATTTACATCTTGAGAAGTTACAACTAATTTCTTTCCGACAATTCTGACATCCGCTTTATGGAATATTTTGTCTTCTCCGGCAATTTGAAAATTATTTTCACCATTTTTAGGAGCAATTACTAACCCATCTTCAATCTTATCAAAAGTCAGGATAATTTTCCCTTTCTTAATTTTCATCGCCTTGTATAAGGGTCCCGAATAAACTATATGTTTTTTATAATCTTTTGCCAGAGCCCATAATGCAAGTCTCTCTCCAACATCCTTTTTATCGGAAGGATGGATCGATTTAGGGCTTCCTACATCAAGCGTAACAGCCATACCGGTTTTGGGAGTTGAAAGTGTTTGGAACTGTGCTTCTCTCAAATTTTGCGAGTAGGAATCTTTACCATATTCCCATGGTGCGATTTGAACAAAGTAAAAAGGAAAATCACCTTGATTCCAGTCATTTCGCCAATTTTTAATCATTACCGGAAAAACGGCTTTATAAAGATCAGCTTCACCAACATTTGATTCACCCTGATACCAGATTGCTCCTTTGACTGCATATGGAATTAAGGGCGCTATCATTCCGTTGTATAAAAAAGTTGGCGTATATTCGGATACTTCCATCGGAAGTGTCGGACGGTTGAAATATTCTTCATTCTTATAACCGAATAGATAAAATTTCCCTGCAATAAATTCGGCAACGGGTAAATATTTCCAATCTCCGGAAATAGAAATTTTTTCATCACTTCCTTGCGGATGAAGTATCATCGGGAAACTCCCCCAAATACCTCCACCCCCGCCATAATCAATAACACGAACAGCAATTGTAAGAATTGAATCTTTTATTAACTCGGCCGGAATAGAATAAATTCGGTTGACCTGCCAAAATCCTACATCTTCAATTCCGCCGACTTTTACGCCGTTAACAAAAGTTAAATCCATATCATCTACCGCACCCAATTCGATAACCAAATCTTTTTTAAGCCAGGATTTGTCTATCTTAATTTTTTTCCTGAACCAAATAGCGCCGTCGAAATTCCCAACTTCAGTCCTTTCCCAATAAATCGGCAGCTTCATATTTTTCCATTTGCTGTCATCGAAATCAGTATTTGAACATTCTTTATCTAGAAAATCCAGGTTCTTATATCTTGTATGAATATCAATGTTGTTAACATCAATCATCGTGTGACTTTTTATCCATTCATTATGTTTAGCAATTTGTGGGATACAGCTCTCAAGCTTGTTTAGAGCGTCTTTATATTCGCTAAATGGCTGAAGATATTTCTTGCTGACCCACGATTCTACACGTGTTCCGCCCCAACTCGTATTTATTAATCCTATAGGGATTTTCAATTCATTATATAATTTTTTACCGAAAAAGAATGCAACCGCGCTGAAACTTGCAGCAGTCTCGGGACTACTTTCCTCCCAATTCCCGGAGCAATTGAAATTCGGACTTTCTGAATACGTCATTGAAACTGAAAAAAATCTAATATTAGGGTTTTTCGCGATTTTAATCTCTTCCCCGGCCTCAGAAATAGTATCTCTAGGCGGCCAGCCTTGCCACGGCATTTCCATATTTGATTGCCCCGAACATACCCAAACTTCACCTACTAAAACATTCTTAAAAACTAAAGTTGAATCACCAATTTTAATGCTAACTTCGTACGGTCCCCCGGCTTTAGGTGTTCTTAATTTTACCTGCCAGATACTGTCATTTTGAACAACTGTTTCTGAAGAAGAACCCCAGCCGGCTTGAACAAATATTTTTTCCTGCGGTTTAGCTTTTCCCCATAACGGAACGTTTGATTGCTGCTCCAGCACCATGTTATTAGAAATTATTGAAGGAATTTCTATGACATTTTTTATCATGCTTTGAGCATTCATACCCGTAAATCCAATCAGAATTAACGTAAAGAATAATTTAATAATCGATCTTCCTATTTTTATTTTTGATTATCATTGTAAACAATTTCTATTCTTCCGATTTGAACACCTTCATTAAATAATACTTTAATGTACCTGGCCGAATTCGAAATCTCAGATGATGAATTCGAAACAGCTGTAAAATAACCGTACTCATTTTTTTCAGGGAAATGAATTTCTTTCTTAATGCTTAGCGGAGTATAATTTTCAGTATCAGCAGCAGCGAATAATTGAACATCTCCAATCTCATTAGTTAAAAAGAAATCAACATTAATTGATTTAATTGCTCCATGAACATTATATATTATATAATTTATTTTCCTTCCCTGCAGACGACTTTTATCTTCTTTTGCCTGAACTATCTGTTGAAATTTTAGAAATTCCAGATCCCCTTCTTTTTTAAATATCTTCTTATCATTTTCCATTTCATCAATTAAAATTTTATAACTTACTTTTACAGGTCCGATAACGTTTGAATAGTCAGAAATTCCCGATTCATTTCTTGCTTTCATTCTATAATAATAGCTTTTCCCGATAATAACTGATGTATCGGAAAACTGAGGACGATATTTATATACAGCATCAGTGATACTATCGATCAAAATATTCCAAGCTGAATCATCGCTTTTACGTTCAATCAAATACGATGAAGCTCCTGTTGATCCCTGCCAGGAAATTTTAAAAGGTGTTTCAATATTAAGCAGAGCAGGCGGTTCAGGAACAGGTATTGGCGGTATCTCTTTTCCATTAATTTTGTAAGCTGATTCTCTCATTAGTTTCATTAAATTCTTTTCATCATAAAAAGCGCCGCTTTCAAATCCGGGCCAATGATAAGTCGTTCCGCCGTTATCAGCTGAGTGATAATAAAATCCGCCTTCCGAATTATGACCTCTCAGACTCCAAATCATTATACCCGAAATATTCTTATTGATTACAGTATCCAAAATAGCTTTGACATCCTGTGTAGGTAAAAAACCGAATTCTCCGACATAATAAGGTTTCTTGCCCTTTGACAATGCCTTATTTTTAACAATATTTTCAATTGTTTCAGCGCGATGTGTATAATGATGTGTTGATAAAACATCAATGTTTGTATCCTTGATTGCTTCATCAATTATCTGATTACGATAAGTTCCTTCTACAACAAGATGATTTTTATCCAGACTTTTAATGTATTTTGCAATTTGGGCATTCCACGAATACGGGCATTCAAGTTCATTGCCTGTTTCCCATCCCAAAATTGCTTTATCATTTTTATATAAAACTCCGGTATAAGTATTTTTTCTGTTTATGATAAATTCAATTGTTTTCTTAAAATCAGAAATCAGTAATGAATCTGTCCAGAATTCTTTAGCTTCTTTCCCTCTGAATGCAGCATATTCTTTTGGTCCTCCCCACCACCACCAATTATCCACCAAAGGTATGATTAATCTCACCTTTTCTTCATTTGCAATCTGCAAAACTTTGTCTAATGCACGAAATGCCTCTTCGTTGAATTTTCCCGGTGCTTCTACATGGCGGATTATTTTTTCAGATTCACCCTGTTTTCTTACTGAAGGAACATACATCCGGGTTACATTTCCGCCGACCAGCTTAATTGTTCTTAAAGCATCGCGAATCTCAAATTCATCCGGTAATTTAAATGGGTTTGTAACATCAAATTTCATGTAATCTTCATTATAATGAAGATTCGGTATATTGTAAGAGATAAAACGAAATGTTTCTTTTCCGTCTTTCAAATTATCTTTATCAGTTGTAATGAAATTTTGAAATCCGCCGCCGCAATTACTTATAATAATAGGTATACATATAAATAAAAGGGTTCTAATTGTTCTTAAAGGCATAGGATTAATTACTTAATATAAAGGTTTGTCATAAAAAAAGCTTTTCTAAAGATATTCTATCAAAAAATATAAAATAATTTAACAACATAACAAGTCAAATTTAATGCCTTTCATTAATAATAAATTCACTAAAAAGCTTATCTTTTGCTACACTTTTATTTAAAATTCGATGAACGATTTTATTAATTAAATAATTCTTTATCAATTTGTTAATAACAGACCGTTAAAGTACTTAATAAAAGAGTTAAAAGACTGTATTTATTTGCGCATACTTTTTGCATATAGAATTAATAAAAATATTAACGGAATGAATAAATGAGTAATTTAAGCAATACATCAACAATTGAGTTAATCCGGAAACTTCAAACTTTACTATCTACCGAGCTTCTGGAAAAATTTTATCCATATACTTTGGATAGACTTAACGGAGGATTTTTATGTAATATGTCCTATGATTGGAAGTTTGTAGCTCCGCAGGATAAAATGATCGTTACACAAGCCCGTCATACATGGACTCCTTCAAAAGCCGCACATTTCTATCCAAATGACCCTCGCTATCTTGAAGCGGCTAAACACGGATTTCAATTCTTAAAAAATGTAATGTGGGATAAGGAATTTGGTGGGTTCTATACAATTCGTAACCCTCAGGGCGGTTTATCCGATTATAAAGGATATTTAGATGAAAAAAGAACCTACGGCAATGCTTTCGCGATTTATGCTCTTGCAGCTTTTTATGAACTTACAAAAGATAAAGAAATCCTTGATTTTGCAATAAAAGGATTTGAATGGATTGAAAAGGCTGCACATGATCCTGTTGACGGAGGATATTTCCAATTTTTAACGCGTAAAGGAATACCGTTTACAGAAGAGGATATTAAAAATTCGAAAGCTTCAGATGCTGTTGAAGCTCCCTATAAAGATCAAAACAGCTCAATTCATTTGTTGGAAGCTTATACTGAACTCTATAATGTTTGGAAGAACAACAAACTAAAATCCCGCTTGAATGAATTGCTGATTCTTATACGTGATAAAATAACTACTGATAAAGGTTATATGAACTTGTTTTTCGACCATAAATGGAACCCGCTTTCTTTTCGCGATGAAAGTGAAACTGAAAGAGTAAAAAACTTTGGATTGGATCATGTTTCATTCGGCCATGATTATGAAACAGCTTTTCTTTTGCTGGAAGCTTCATATACTCTGGGTTTGAAAGACGATACTAAAACTTTGCAAACATCAAAAAAAATGCTCGATCATGCTCTTAAATACGGATTTGATGAAAAGGTCGGGGGTTTTTATGACGCTGGTTATTATTTTAAAGGATCGGATAACTGCACAATTATTCGTGACACAAAAAACTGGTGGGCACAGGCTGAAGGACTTAATGCTCTTTTAATGATGTCTAAAATTTTCCCGGATGAAGAAAAATATTTTAATTATTTTCTCAGACAATTAGAGTACGTTGATAAATATTTCATCGACCATGAATACGGCGGATGGTACGAAGGCGGTATTGATAAAGAACCGCATTTGAAAGAAGGACCGAAAGGCCATATATGGAAAGCATGTTACCATGAGGGAAGATCATTAATGAATTGCATTAAAATGTTATGCAATGATGAGGCAGAAACTTCGGGACAAAATGAAGAATTCATTTTAGCTAAAAATGAAACCCGTGAGTTTCTTAATCATTGGAATAAAATAGGCAAATCGCTAAAATAGTAAGATGAAATTCCGATTATACATTCGGGTTTTATTCTTAGATATACTAAATTAAGAGTAAGATTACGATTAAGATTACGATTACGAGTATGAGTATGAGTAAGATTAAGAGTAAAATTATTAGTTAACAATCATACAACAAATCTAGGTGAAAAATTATGAAGTACGGATACTTTGATGACTCTAAAAAAGAATATGTTATTAACAATTGTCAAACTCCCTATCCTTGGATAAATTATTTAGGCAGTGATAATTTTTTCTCAATAATTTCTAATACAGCCGGCGGTTATAGTTTTTACAAAGACGCTTTGTTAAGGAGAATCACCAGATACAGATATAATAATGTTCCTATAGATAACGGAGGAAGATATTTTTATATTAATGACGGCGGCGATGTTTGGTCACCCGGATGGAAACCGGTCAAAACAGAACTTGAAGAATATTCATGCCGCCATGGTATGGGTTATACAATTATTAAAGGGGTAAAAAAATCTGTTGAAACCGAAGTTTTATTCTTCGTTCCTGTTCAAACTAACTGCGAAGTCCAAAGAGTTAAAATTACAAATAAAGGAAGTGAAGCTAAATCGCTAAAACTATTCTCCTTTGTTGAATTCTGTTTATGGAATGCTTTGGATGATCAAACTAATTTTCAGCGTAATTTTTCTACCGGTACGGTCGAAATTAAAGATTCTGTAATTTATCATAAGACTGAATACAGGGATAGAAGAAATCATTATTCATTTTACTCTGTAAACTCAAAAATTGATGGTTTTGATACTGCCAGAGATTCTTTCATCGGGCTGTACAACGGATTCGAAAGACCTGATGCGGTATTTAACGGTAAACCAAATAATTCAGTAGCTCATGGATGGTCTCCTGTCGCTTCACATTATATTGAGGTTGAACTCAAAGCCGGCGAATCAAAAGAATTTATTTTTGTACTCGGTTATGTTGAAAATGAAGAAGAGAAAAAATGGGAATCAGCAGGAATTATTAATAAAGAAAAAGCCGTCGCATTAATTGAAAGATTTTCAACACCGGCTAAAGTGGAAAATTCTCTTGAAGAATTAAGAAGATATTGGGAAGATCTACTTTCAATTTATCATGTTAAAAGCTACGATGAAAAACTAGATAGAATGGTTAATATCTGGAATCAATATCAGTGCATGGTAACATTTAATATGTCCAGAAGCGCTTCATATTTTGAATCGGGTATTGGCCGCGGAATGGGATTCCGTGATTCGAATCAGGATATTATAGGATTTGTTCATCAGATACCCGGAAAAGCAAAAGAAAGAATTCTTGATATCGCTGCAACTCAATTTGAAGACGGCGGGGCTTATCATCAATATCAGCCTTTAACTAAAAAAGGCAATGAGGGAGTAGGCGGAAATTTTAATGATGATCCTTTATGGCTGATACTTTCCACTTCATCATACATAAAAGAAACCGGCGACTGGTCAATTCTTGATGAACAGGTTCCATTCGATAGCGACACAACAAAACCAAAATCTTTATTCGAACATTTAAAACGCTCATTCTATCATGTTGTAAATAATCTCGGACCGCACAAACTTCCGCTGATCGGAAGAGCTGATTGGAATGACTGTCTGAATCTAAACTGCTTTTCAAATAATCCGGATGAGTCATTCCAAACTACCGAAAATAAAAAAGGCGGAGTTGCTGAGTCAGTTATGATTGCCGGACTATTCGTTGCTTATGGGACCGAGTTTGTTAATATCTGCAAAGAACTGAAGAAAAATGATGAAGCGTCGGAATGCCAAAAACATGTTGATGAAATGACAAGCGCAATTAAAGAATTTGGCTGGGACGGCGAGTGGTTCCTCCGTGCTTATGATTATTTCGGTAAAAAGATCGGAAGCAAAGAAAACGAAGAAGGAAAAATATTTATTGAATCTCAGGGATACTGCATTATGGCAGGTGTAGGTGTTGATGACGGTAAAGCCAAACAAGCATTAGACTCTGTTAAAAAATATCTTGATTGTGATTATGGAATTGTTTTAAATAATCCAGCTTTTACGAAGTATTTTATAAATATGGGAGAAATTTCAACATATCCTCAGGGTTATAAAGAGAATGCAGGGATTTTCTGCCATAATAATCCATGGATTATTATCTCCGAAACAATTGTTGGAAATGGCAACAGAGCTTTCGATTACTATAAAAAAATTACACCTTCTTATCTGGAAGAAATAAGTGATCTTCATAAAACAGAAGCTTATGTTTATTCCCAGATGATAGCAGGAAAAGACGCATTTGTGCCCGGTGAATCTAAGAATTCATGGCTCTCAGGAACCGCTTCCTGGACTTTCTATACAATCTCACAATATATTTTAGGTATTCAGCCGCAATACGATGGTTTAAAGATTGATCCGTGCATTCCAAATGATTGGAATGGATTTGAGATTAACAGGAAATTTAGAAACGCTGTATATAAAATCAGAGTTTCAAATCCTAAAAATGTATCAAAAGGAATAGAAAAGCTTGTGATCAACGGTAAAGAAATAAGGGAAATTTAATACCTATAGCAGAACCAGGCACGGAAAACATTGTTGAAGCTGTACTTGGTTAAAAGGACTTAGAATTATTATTTTTAAAAAACTGATCAATCGGTTGTATTCGATTGATCAGTTTTTTCTTTTAGTTTCAACATCTGCTTTTAATAGGCAATTTTAGGAAATTTCATTTGTAAATTTGTATTTTCACAATACATAATTTGATTAAAATCATACTTTATAAACGATAGCATCCACCATGCTTACACCCTGCATATAATTCCGGTGTATTCGGTCTATGAATCCGCTATGAATGGCTTGATTAAGCCGTTCATAGCGGATTCATAGCATATTCATAGCGGATTCACCTGCAGGGTGACTGCAAGGAGAATATAGCATATCTGATCAGTCATTTACAATTTAGGAGCAGCCATGAAAACTTTAATTGTATTTTTATTTATTTCTGTAATTTGTATAGCTCAGCAAAATATCCCGTATAAGGATAAGAATTTATCTGTCGAAGCCCGTGTGGAAGATTTGCTGAAAAGAATGACACTCGATGAAAAGATTGATTTACTAGGAGGTACAGGGTTCGCAACTAAAAAAATTGATCGCCTTGGCATTCCCGAATTAAGAATGACAGATGGTCCTGTGGGTGTACGCTGGGGAAATTCTACAGCGTTCCCTGTATCAATTGCTTCGGCAGCTACATGGGATCCGAAATTTGCCGGTGAAGTTGGAAGCGCAATTGGCAGGGAAACAAAAGGACATGCACGTCATGTAATTCTCGGACCGTGCGTAAATATTGCCCGTTTACCGATGGGAGGAAGGAATTTTGAAAGTTACGGTGAAGACCCTTTTCTATCTTCCCGAATGGCCGTTGGATATATTAAAGGCGTTCAGAAAGAAGATGTTGCTGCTACCGTTAAACATTTTGCAGTTAACAATCAGGAATACGAAAGAGGTTTTACGGATGTATTGATAAGTAACAGAGCGTTAAATGAAATTTATTTGCCTACATTCAAAGCTGCAGTTACTGAAGCCGACGTTTTATGTGTTATGTGTTCTTATAATAAAGTCAATCTGC
>Ga0182027_10007682_pt1 | contig 15830 bp, 10 predicted proteins | sample 712E1DmetaG_FD_121300 | JGI IMG/M metagenome (GOLD analysis project Ga0182027, IMG submission 121300) | Permafrost microbial communities from Stordalen Mire, Sweden - 712E1D metaG (Illumina Assembly) | ecosystem: Environmental > Terrestrial > Soil > Wetlands > Permafrost | place: Sweden...
AACGACACGCCGATCATGTGCAACGGCTTCAAGGACGACGAGTACATCGAGATGGTGATGCTCGCCACCAAGATCGGCCGGCAGATCACCACGGTGATCGAGAAGTACACCGAGCTCGACCTGGTGGCCCGGCACGCCCAGCGCATCGGCGTCCGCCCGCGCATCGGGCTGCGCCTCAAGCTGGCCAGCCGCGGATCGGGCCGCTGGAAATCCTCGGGCGGCTTCCGCTCCAAGTTCGGCCTGACGGTCAGCGAGGCCGTTCGCGCCCTCGATCAGCTCAAGCAGTTGGACATGGCGGACTGCCTCGAACTCCTCCACTTCCACCTCGGCAGCCAGATTACGAACATCCGCCACATCAAACAGGCGGTCATCGAAGGGGCGCGCATCTACTCGGAACTGGCGCGCGCCGGCGCCGGCCTGAAATACCTGGACGTGGGCGGCGGGCTCGGCATCGACTACGATGGCTCGCAGACCGACTTCGAGTCGAGCGTCAACTACACGCTGCAGGAATACGCCAACGACGTCGTCTACCACGTGCAGAACGTCTGCGACGAGGCCGGGGTGGCGCATCCCACGATCGTTTCCGAGAGCGGCCGCGCCGTGGTGGCCTACCACAGCATGCTGGTCTTCGACGTCCTCGGCGTCAGCGGCTTCGGGGAGCAGGACACCGCGCCCGAAATCTCCGACGAGATGGAGCAGCCGCTGATCGACCTGCGGGAGACATACAAAGGCCTCAGCACCAAGAACCTGCTCGAGAGCTTCCACGACGCGCAGCAGGCGCTCGACCAGGCGCTCAACCTGTTCAGCCTCGGCTACCTGCCCATCGAGCAGCGCTGCCTGGCCGAGAATCTGTACTGGGCCATGTGCCGGCGCATCAAGCGCCTCGCCGCCGACCTTGAGTTCTTCCCCGAGGAACTGGAGGGCCTGGACGCCCTGCTCTCCGATACCTATTTCTGTAACTTTTCGATCTTCCAGAGCATGCCGGACAGTTGGGCCATCAAGCAGTTGTTCCCCATCATGCCCATTCACCGGCTGGAAGAGCGGCCCACGCACGCCGCCGTTCTGGGCGACATCTCCTGCGATTCCGACGGCAAGATCGACCAGTTTATCGACCGCCGCGACGTCAAGCGAACCCTGCCGCTGCACGCGTTCAACGGCAGCGAGTATTACCTGGGCGCGTTCCTCATCGGCGCCTACCAGGAGATTCTGGGCGACCTGCACAACCTGTTCGGCGACACTAACGCGGTCCACGTCAGCCTGAACGGCAACGGCGAGATCATCCTCGACAACGTGATCAAGGGCGACACGGTTCGCGAAGTGCTCGATTACGTTCAGTTCCGCGCCGAATCGCTGCTCGGCCAGTTCCGCAAGGACGTCGAATCGGCGCTTCGGGAGGGCAAGATCGGCTACGAGGAATCGGGCCGGCTGTTGAGGTTCTACGAAGAGGGGTTGAACGGGTACACGTATCTGGAGGGGTGAGGGTTGTAGACTGTAGACTCACCTGGCGGGACTTGGAGGTCCACGCCCACTGAAGCGTCGGAGGGTGGTTCGTCCGATGGTGGACTGGGATAGGCCTTCGATCAAAAACAGGTTGAAGTCGCTGGTGATGTGAGGTATCCTGAGTTTGACGACTCCCAGGCCTCAATGCCTGATGGGGTGGCCTATATGACCACCCCGCAACGTTCTCCTCTGGCTCCCCCAAGAACCACCGTCTACATTGATGGGTTCAACCTCTACTACGGTGCCGTTTCGCGAAGCCCGTACAGGTGGCTGGACATTCAACGCTTGTGCGAGTTGCTACGTCCCGCCGAGGCCATCCAGCGAGTTGTGTATTTCACGGCCATGGTCGTGGGTCCGACGCGCCAGAATCAGGAAGCGTACTTACTGGCGCTATCGCAGCGCCCCTTGGTTCAGGTTGTCGAGGGCAACTTCAAGAAGAAGACGATTGAATGCCTGCATCCAGACTGCCCCAACCCCAATCGGCGATTCTTCAAGAGCCTGGAAGAAAAAAGGACCGACGTGAACATCGCCATCGAGATGTTGGACGACGCCTACCAGAACCTTAGTGATCGCATGGTGTTAGTCAGCGGAGACTCGGATTTGGTTCCGGCGCTGGAACTCCGCACGGTGGCTACTACGGTACGCGAACTGCCCCCGCAATTACTGTCCAGGGCGCAGTTGCCCAATCCCACCATCCTGCCCGATGGCAGAGCTATATACAGGCCCGCCGGCTGGGAACATCCAAAACCGCCCCGCGCTCTCCCGCCGCGCCCCGTGATGCCAGCAAACCAGCCCTGCGCATGGTGCGGAAGACCGTAAATGGGCATCGCCCCTCAGCCTCCAAGCCTTTCTACGAATATCGGAACGAGTTCAGAGCAGACAGGTTCTCCTCGGGTGTTTATTCCCTGGGTGAAGCGCAGAGTTCCCCAATCGCCTCGTTGACGCCCAGATCGAGAGGATCCTTCGAGGTCACGATACCCAACGTCAAACAAACCAAGGAGGGCCTCCGCATCGGAATGACCTTCACCGGAGAACGATACTCGTACCAGTTCTGACTAGACGTCCACGTCCCGCCCGCGCGCGATACAATCGTGCATTATGCCCCGACAACTCTGCCTGGCCCTCCTACTCGCAGCCGCAGCGCAGGCGCAACAGCCGCCGGTCGTCCTGGAACAGGGCAACCGCACCATCGCCCTTGAGCCTTACGCGCCCAATATCGTCCGCGTGACCATGAGCCTGTTGAAGGGGCCGGCGGTGGCTGCGCCCGGCTACGGATTTGTCGCGTCCCCCGCCGCTCAGGGCTGGGCTCGCGAGGCGACCGATGCCGGCGAAGTCTACCGCTCGCCGCGTCTGGTCGTCACGGTCGCCGCCAATCACCCGCGCAAGCCAATGGCCACGGAACTCGACATCGCCAAGTTCTTCGGCGGCTCGGCTCCGCCCACGCACATCGTCATCAGCACGCCGGAAGGCAAGACGCTGCTCGACATGCAGGGCTGGTCGATGTCCTTGCCGAATCACAAGGACGGCAACGCCGGCGTCCTCGCGGACCGGCGTCCTTCCGACCGTGACATTTACCAGGTCGGCGCGGTTTTCGCCTCTCCCGCGGACGAGCACTACTACGGCCTGGGCCAGAATCACGAAGGCTTTCTCGATCATCGCGGCCACACCGTCCGCTGCTGGCACGACTACAACGCCACGGGCGGCCCCAGCATGGGCATCCCCTTCCTGGTCACCAACCGCGGCTACGGCATGATCTGGGACAACCCGTCCAGGACCACCATCGAGCCCGGCTTCAACGAGCAGACCCGCTGGCTCTCCGAAGTGGGCGATCGCGTGTCCTTCTTCGTGATCGCCGGCACCACCACCGACGAGATCTACGCCGGCTACCGCCTCCTCACCGGCGCCACGCCCATGCTTCCCAAGGCCGCCTACGGCTACATCCAGTGCAAGCAGCGCTACCGTTCGCAGGATGAGGTTCTCGCCGTTGCCAAGGGATATCGCGAGCGGCATCTGCCGGCCGACGTGATGGTGGTGGACTGGTTCTACTACACCAAAATGGGCCAGCTCGATTTCGATCCCGCGCTGTGGCCGGACCCGGCCGCCATGAATCGCCAGCTTCACGACATGGGTTTCGAAACAATGATCAGCGTCTGGCCGCGCTTCACCAAGGGCACTCGATACTATGACCTCTTGCTTCAGAAGGGTTGGTTCGAGCATCTGGCCGACGGCCGGCCCACGGATGGCCTGCCCTATGACCGCGCCGGTTCCGACATCGACACCACCAACCCGGCGGCGGCCCGCTGGTATTGGGACGTGATCCGCGACAACATCCTCAGCAAGGGCTTCGACGCCATCTGGGCCGATGAGACCGAGCCGGACCTGCCTCCCAACGGCAGCTACTTCCATATCGGGCCGGGCACGCGGTATTACAACACCTACCCGCTGTTCCACACGGCCGCGCTCTATGACGGCTTCCGCCGCGACGTCAAGCACCGCGCGCTGATCCTATCGCGCGACGCCTACCTGGGCGCGCAGCGCAACGGCGCCTTCTTCTGGTCCTCGGACATTTACCCGACCTGGGACACGCTGAAGCGCCAGATTCCTACCGGGCTGGATTTCACCGCCTCCGGCTTCGCCTACTGGAGCAATGACACCGGCGGCTGGCAGTATCTGCCCGCCGAGCATCATCCCGAGCACCCGCCGCTGCTCGATCCCTCGGATGCGCGCGACAACGTCGGGGGCTACGATGACTACCCCGAACTTTACACGCGCTGGTTTGAGTATGCTGCTTTCCTGCCCATCTTCCGCACGCACGGCAGCCGCCTGACCAACGAAGTCTGGTCTTATGGCAAAGCCGCGGAGCCGATCCTGGAGAAGTACCTGAAGCTGCGCTACGAGCTGATGCCCTACATCTACGCGCTCGGCTACCGCACTTACGAGACCGGCGCTCCCTACATGCGCGCGCTGTTCATGGATTTCCCCGGCGATCCCAACGTGGCCGACATACGCGACGAGTACATGTTCGGTCCCGCGTTTCTAGTCGCGCCGGTCACCGAGCAGGGCGCCACCAGCCGCATGGTCTACCTGCCGGCCGGCGCCGACTGGTACAACTACTGGACCGGTGCCCGAGTCCACGGCGGTCAGACCATCAAGGTCGATGCCCCCATCGATGTCCTGCCGCTGTTTGTCCGCGCCGGCTCGATCGTCCCGCTCGGCGAGCCCGTCGAGAGCACGCACCAGGCGCAGAAGGTGGCCAAGCTTCGTGTCTACCCCGGCGCCGACGCCGACTTCACGCTCTATGACGACGATGGCCGAACCTACGACTACGAGAAGGGTGCGGGGAAGATCACGCGCCTCCACTGGGACGACGCGGCCGGCAAGCTCGCCCCGGCTTTCGATAACGTGGAGGTCGTCGGCCGCTAGGTTACGCGCGCGGTTCAGTAACCGCGGACTCCTCTTACCGAACCGCGACCGTGAGGGAGCGGACTTCGGGTATTATCTAGGCAGAGGGGACTGTCGGGATGCTCAGCCCTAGCCCTGCCGTGCTTCTCGTGCTCGGCGCGCTTGCTCCCGTTCATCACGCCGGAGAGTTGTCGCTCCAGCCCTATCTTTTTCAGACCTTCGACGGGTCCTTTCACAAGGCCGAGCTGGGTCACTTGTGGGTGCGGGATAATCGCGACGCCGCCTCCGATCGCCTCATCGAGCTCGCCTTCGTGCGTTTCAAAAGCTTCGCGCCGAAGCCGCGATCTCCCGTGGTCTTTCTTTCCGGCGGCCCTGGCGTGCCGGGGACGGCCATCGGTCGCGTCCCCGTCTACCACCGGCTGTTCGAACGCATTCAATCCACCGCAGACGTGATCCTCCTCGACCAGCGCGGCGTCGGGATGTCCTCCCCAACCCTCTGCCCTGAGGGGCCGCCTCCACCGGCCGGAGTGTTTGCGACCGAATCGAGCTTCCGCGAGGCGCTCACCACCCGGGCGCACGCGTGCGCCGATTACTGGCGCGGCGAGGGGCTCGATCTGGCGGCCTTCACCACCTCGGCCAGCGCCGATGACGTGGAGGATCTGCGCGTCGCGCTTCAGGAGGACAAAATCAGCCTGCTCGCCCAAAGCTATGGCACCGCGGTTGCCCTGGCCGCGATCAGGCGTCACGGTGCGCATCTCGACCGCGTGGCGCTGGCCGGTTCTGAGGGACCGGATCAGAACCTGCACCTGCCGCTCGTCTTCGATTTCGCGCTGCGGCGGATTTCGATTCTCGCCGCGGCCGCCTCGGGTCTGAACGGCGCATTCCCCGACACCTTTGAGGAGTTTCAGCACGTTCTCGATCGGATCGACAAAGAGCCGTTGCTCGTTCCCATCCAGATGGAACGCACAAAGCAAATGATCACCGTGCCCGTGGGAGCGTTTCTTCTCCGTCTGGCGGTGAGGAACATGCTTTCCAGCGGCCCGCAGGCGGATCGCATACCGGCGCTGGTCTATTCCGTGGCGCATGGCGACGCCACGCTTCTGATTCCGGCGGTGCAGAACCTCTACAACTTCCTCTCTTCGGGTTTTAGCGTGGTGCAGTTTGCGGTGTCCTGCTCGGACGGCTGGTCGGCCGAGCGCCGCCGGCTTGCCGAGGCGCAGGCGTCGCTTTCGGTGTTTGGCGATGCGCCTTTCATTCATCTGGACCCTCGTCTGTGCGATGCCGTGGGCGGCGCCAGTCCGCAAGGCGATTCTCTTCTGCCCGTGCGGAGTTCCGTCCCTACTCTGCTGGTGAGCGGAACGCTCGACAGCAATACCCCGGCTTCTCAGTCGGAAGAGATCCGCTGGGGGCTTTCGAACGGCGAGTCCCTACGGGTGGACAACGGATTCCACGAGACCCTGCATTCGCCGGATGTGCAGACCATCGTGACCGGGTTTCTGAGCGGCGCTGACGTCGGGGACCGGGCCATCCGGTTGCCGCCTCCCAGCTTCCTGACTATTGAGAAAGCTAAGGCGGCGCGTGCCCGCTGATACACTAGTCTGGAATGTTCAGATATGCCGCGTGTTTGCCCCTGTCGCTTCTTCCATTTTTTGCACTGGCCCAGCAGAAGAGCGCTCCGGATACCGTTCTCGAGACCATGAAGGGCGAGTTGCACCGCTCCTTTACCGCGCTCAAGAAGGAGCCCGTCCCGCCCTATTTTGTCTCTTACCAGCTCACGGACAACCGCGCCATCAACGTGACATCCTCGTTCGGAGCGCTGACGCAGAGCAACGACCAGCGCACCCGTCTGCTCGACATCGATCTGCGCGTGGGCGACTACAAGCTCGACAGCACGCATGGCGGCCGGCCGGGCACTGCCGCCGCCGGCGCGGTGCCCATTGAAGACGGCCCGGACGCGCTTGCCGTCAGCCTTTGGCTCGAAACCGACCGGCAGTTCAAGGAAGCGCTTCAGCTTTTCGAAGCGGTGAAGACCAACCAGGACATCAAGCTCGCGCGGGAGGACAAGTCCCCCGATTTCTCCGCCGAAGCGCCGGCTCAGTACCTGGAACCTCTGGCGCCGTTCTCCTTCGACCGCTCCGTGTGGGAGGAGAGAGTGCGCAAGTATGGACGCGCCTTCCGCGGCCATCCCGACATCTTGCATGCCGAGGTCAGCGCCATCGGCGAGATCGAGACGCGCCGCTACACCGCGACTGACGGTGCGGAAATCCGCATGTCGATGCCGTTGTACCGCCTCATGATTTCGGCCTCCGTCCGCGCCGCCGACGGCGAAGTGATGGGTCTCAATCGGACCTTCATGTCCTTCCATCCGGACGGACTGCCCGCGGATGCAGAAGTGCTCCGGACCGTTGCCGGGATGGTGGACATGCTGCTCGCGCTGCAGAAGGCGCCCGTCGCCGAGCCCTACACCGGCCCCGCCATCCTCTCCGGCCGGTCAGCGGCCGTGTTCTTTCACGAGATTTTCGGCCACCGTGTAGAAGGCGCGCGGCTGAAGGACGAAGACGACGCCCAAACCTTCAAGAAGAAGATCAACCAGCAGGTGCTTCCGGACTTTCTCTCGGTCTACTCCGACCCGACGCTTCAGAGCTTCCACGGCGTCGATCTGGTCGGCTATTACCCGTACGACGACGAGGGCGTGAAAGCCCGTCGCGTCACGGTGGTGGACCGCGGCGTCTTCAAGACCTTCCTGATGTCGCGCTCGCCGGTCGACGGCTTTGACCGTTCGAACGGCCACGGCCGGCGGCAGCAGGGCTTCGCGGTGGCAGCGCGCCAATCGAACCTGCTGGTCGAAGCCTCGAAAACGGTCCCGCGCGCGGAGCTGAAGAAGCTGCTGATCGAGAACATCAAGGCGGCGAACAAGCCTTACGGCCTGCTGTTCGACGACATCGAGGGCGGCTTCACGTTCACCTCGCGCCAGTTGCCCAACTCCTTCAGCGTCATGCCGACCGTGATCTATCGCGTCTATCCGGACGGCCGCGAGGAGTTGGTGCGCGGGCTCAACCTGATCGGCACGCCCCTCATCGCTTTCAGCAAGATTGTGGCGGCCGGCGACGAGCCCGAAGTCTTCAACGGCGTCTGCGGCGCGGAATCGGGATGGGTCCCGGTTTCCGCCGTTGCCCCGGCGCTGCTGCTGGCGCAAATCGAAGTGCAGCGCAAAGAGAAATCGCAGGAGCGCCCGCCGATTCTGCCCGCGCCCGCCCCGGAGAGGAGCCCCCGATGAAACGCGCCTTGCTGCTTTTGTTCGGGCTCACCCTCGCCGCCTTCGGCCAGGAGGATGTCGTCCTGAAGGCCATGCGCGACGAACTCGCGCGCTCGATGAGGGACCTGCGGATGGAGAATCTAAGCAAGCCCTACTTCATCTCGTATCGCGTCGACGACGCCGATGGCGGCAGCTTGTCCGCCACCCTGGGGCAGCTCACCTCCTCGAACTTCGGCCGCGGCCGCGCTCTGGCCGTGCACGTCCGCGTCGGCGATTATCAACTGGACAACACCAATTTCCTCTCGGGACGGCCCGGCTCCGCGCCCCACCTGCTGCCGCTTGACGACGACTACGACCAGATCCGCAGAGATATCTGGCTCGCCACCGACGCAGAATACAAGCAGGCAAGCGCGACCCTGGCTGCCAAACGCTCGGTGCTCGAACGCCGCAAGAGCCCAGCGAGCCTGCCCGATTTCACCCGCCAGGCCCCCGTGACGGTCAACGAGCCCGCGGCCATGCTGAGAATCGATGTGCCCGCGCTCGAGCAGCTCGCGCGCGAGGTCTCGGCCATATTTCGCGGTTCTCCCGAGATCCTGGGCTCGGACGTCCAGATCACGGTGGCCAATGTGACTACTCACCTTCTGGACAGCGAGGGCTCCCTTACCACCGCCGTGAGGACCGGCGTGGACCTCCACGTGGGCGCACGGACCCAGGCCCCCGACGGCACTGCCCTCAGCGATGGCTTTCACGTCCACGGGCGCTCCCTGGACGTGTTGCGCAGCGACGAGCTGCGGCCGCGGACCAGGGCGCTTCTGGCCCGTTTGAAGGCGCTGCGCGCCGCCCCGGCGCTCGATCGATACAACGGCCCGGTCCTGTTTGAGGATGAGTCCGCAGCCCAGGTGTTCGCTCAGGTTTTCGCGCCCGCCGTGAGCGCCTTCCGGATCCCGATAGGCGAGGATCCGCAGGTCGAGAACCAGATTCAGCAGGTCCTCGACCAATTCGGCTATTCGCTGGCGGACCGGGTCGGGGCCCGCGTCCTTCCAGAGGCCTTCGACGTGACGGACAATCCGCTGCTGCACGCTTTCTCCGGCGTGCCCCTGGTTGGCTGGCGCGCTGTCGATACCGACGCCGTTCCGTCGCGCGAAGTCACGCTAGTCGAAAATGGCACGCTGAAATCGCTGCTCGCGACGCGCGTTCCGACGCCGCAAACCGCCGCCAGCACCGGCAGCGCCAGCGGCCCTGGCCTGGCAGCAACCAGCAACCTGTTCGTGACCGCCCGCAAGTCCAGGACCGCCGCGGAACTTCGCCAGGAACTCCTCCGCGTCGCCAAACAGCGTGGCTACGGATACGGCATCGTGATTCGTCACGTCGGGGACCTCGGCCTGAGCGCTCTGATGCGTATGTCGATGGGCCGCATGTCTCCCGACGCAGCTACAGTTGCGGCTTACAAGCTGTTCGAGGACGGACACGAAGAACTGGTGCGCGCGCAGATCGCGCCGCTCCCCGTGGCCGCGTTCAAGGACATCCTGGCCGCCGGCGACGAGCCCGGCGTGTACGACATCGGCTCGCTGCTCTTCATCGGCTCGATGACGGGTGGCGCACCCGGCATGTCCTGGTCCTCGTTCGTCGTGCCGCCGCTCCTGTTCGAGGAGGTCTCTCTCAAAGCGCCCAGCGGCCCGTCGCCCACGCCACCGGTGGTCGCCTCGCCCCTGGCCGCTACCGCGAATTAGTGGCTTGAACTTGCTAAAATGCGTTCCATGCGCATTTCAAAACCTTTTTTGGCGAGCGTGATGCTCGCGGCCTCCGCTCTGGCGTGCGCCGCCCAGACACATTCGCAGACCGCGGCTCCGACGCCCGACGTCTATAGCGTGAAGTTCGAAACCACCAAGGGCGACTTCGTCATCGAAGTGACCAAGGCCTGGGCGCCGCTCGGCGCCGCAAGATTCTACAAGCTGGTTCAGCGAAAGTTCTTCGACAACGCGCGGTTCTTCCGCGTGATCAGCGGCTTCATGGTGCAGTTCGGACTCCCCGCCGATCCCGCCATGAACGCTGGCTGGACGGACCTTAAGGACGACAAGGTGGCCCAGAGCAACGCGCGCGGAACGATTACCTATGCCATGGCCGGGCCGAACACGCGCACCACCCAGCTCTTCATCAACTTCGCCAACAACGCATCGCTCAACAGCCAGGGCTTCGCGCCGTTCGGCAAAGTGGTCGAAGGTATGGATGTCGTCGACAAGATCTACAGCGGCTACGGTGACATGGCGGCGATGGGCGGCCGGGGCCCCGATCCGGGCAAGATCCAACAACTGGGCAACAAGTACCTCGAAGCCAGCTTCCCGAAGCTGGACTACATCAAGACCGCCCGCGTCGTGCCGGCAGCCGCGAAGTAGCAGCATGACACGCATTTTGCGTGCGGCCCTGGCGCTGGCGTTGCTCGCTGCGGCGGCGCCGGCCAAGCGGGTCACCGTCACCGTGCTGGCCACCACCGACCTGCACGGCAATCTGTACCCCGTCGACTACTTCACCGGCAAGCCCGCCGACCGCGGGCTGGCCAAGATCGCCACGCTCGTCCGCGCCGCCCGCCGCGACGCGCCCGGTGCGCTCCTGATCGATTGCGGCGACACCATTCAGGGCACCCCGATCGAGACCGTTTATCAGACCTACGTCAGCACCGGCCGCCTGCCGCTGCACCTCACGTTCCACGGCCGGGCGCTGCGGCAGGATCCGATGATGGCGGCCATGAACGAACTCGGCTACACCGCGCTGGTGCTGGGCAACCACGACTTCAACTTCGGTCTCAGGAACCTCGACCACGCCCGCCGCGACGCGCATTTCCCGTGGCTCTCCGCCAACACCGCCGCCGAGACCGGCATGGTGCGGCCCTTCGATCCATACGTGATCCGCACGGTCGAAGGCGTCAAGGTCGCCATCATCGGCCTGACGACTCCGGCCATCCCGCAATGGGAGGAGCGCGCGCACTACCAGGGGTACCGCTTCCTGGACGCGCGGGAGGAGGCGCAGAGCACCGTCGCCACGCTGCGCCGAACCGAGCATCCGGACCTGGTGATCGCCGCGGTGCACGCGGGCCTAGGCCGGCTGGAGCGGCACCATCCGCCCAGCGCCACGCCGCCGGAGAACATGGTGCTCGACATCGCCACGGAAGTTCGCGGCCTCGATGCCATTGTCTTCGGCCATTCCCACCAGCAACTCGCCGGCGATCGCGTGGGCGACGTCCTGCTGGTTCAGCCGAAAAACTGGGGCGGATCGCTGGCCCGCCTCGACTTCACACTCGACGATTCCTCCGGTCACTGGCGCGTTGTCGACAAGGTCTCACGCCTCATCCCCGTAAAACCCGAAACCGTCGCCGATCCCGCGATCCTTGCCGTCGCGCGCCCCTACCACGAGTTGGCGGAGCGCTTTCTGAACACGCCCGTGGCTGAATCGGCGGTCGATATGGACGGCCACATCGCGCGGTTCGAAGATACGCCGCTGGTTGACGCCATCGAGAACGTGCAGTTGGCTTACACCGGAGCGGACGTTTCTTTCACCGCCCTGTTCTACCCCGGCGTCACGATTCGAAAAGGTCCCGTCACCGTGCGGCAGATCGCGGCGCTCTATGTGTACGACAACGAGCTTTACACCATCCAGGGCGACGGCCGCATGGTCAAGGATGCTCTCGAAAACTCGGCGCGCTTCTTCCGCACCTGTCCCAACCCCGCGTGCTCGCACGGCCCGCTGATGGGCCCCGAAGCCGTCGGATTCAACTACGACATGGCCGAAGGCGTGGACTACGACATCGATCTCTCCCGGCCCGAGGGCCAGAGGGTCACGAATCTGCGCTGGCACGGCCGCCCGCTCGACCCCAACCAGAAGCTCCGCATCGCGGTCAACAACTACCGCGCCGGAGGCAGCGGCGGCTACGGCATGTTCCGCAACGCTCCGGTCCTCTGGAAATCCAACACCGACATACGCACGCTGATCATCGAGTACTACTCGAAGCACCACCGTCTTCCCACCCGCGCCTCCGGCAACTGGCGGATCGTCCCGGCAGCGGCGGTGAAGGTGCTGGAACGGGAGCAGACGCGCGCGGTTCAGTAGGGCCGGGTGTTCCGAACCGCGACCGTCAGGGAGCGGACCTCGCAGTGTCCGCTTGCTAACGCGCGCGGTTCAGTACTGGCGGACCTCGCAGACGGCGCAATAGTATCCTGGAACCAGGGATGCTTTCCGAGTTCCAGATCGGCGACACGGTTGGCGATTACCAGGTCATCGGTGTTCTCGGGAGGGGCGGAATGGGCAAGGTGTTCCAGGTCCGCAATCGCCTCTCCGATCGCGTCGAGGCGATGAAGGTCGTCCTGCCCGGCTACGAGGAGGATCCCGACTTGGTCGGGCGCTTCCTGCGCGAGATCAAGGTCCTGGCCACGCTCGAACACCCCAACATCGCGGTGCTGCGGACCGCGCTCCAGGTCGGGAACCGGATTCTGATGATCATGGAGTTCGTCGACGGCGTCAACCTGCAGGACAAGCTCGGCGACGGCCCGCTGCCGCTCGCCGATGCCGTCGCGTGCGTGCGCCAGGTGCTGCGGGCCCTTGCCTTCGCTCACGCTCGCCATGTGATCCATCGCGATATCAAGCCGCCCAACATCCTCATGACGTCCGCCGGCCTGGTGAAACTCACCGACTTCGGAATCGCCCGGTCGGTGGGCAGCGACGGCACGCTGACGGGCACGGGCATGGCCATCGGCTCGGTGTCGTACATGTCGCCCGAGCAGGTGCAGGGCGGAACGGCGGACGAGCGCTCCGACCTTTATTCGCTGGGCGTGACGTTTTATGAGGCCGTCACCGGAAGACGGCCCTTTGAGGGCGACAACGCGTACGCCATCATGCACGCGCAACTGGAGGGTGACGCGGCCTCGCCCTCGGAGCGGAACCCGGCCATTCCGCCGGCGCTCGCTGCCGTCATTCTGAAAGCCATGGCCCGGGCGCCGGAGCAGCGCTTTCAGACGGCGGCCGAATTCGAGAAGGCGCTCGCCGCCTTCGGAACCGCCGAGCTGGCCACGGCCACCGTGGTTTCGCTGGCCCCCGCGGGGTTCGATCCCGGTGAACTGGCCCGCCTGGAAACGCACCTGCGCCCGGCTCTCGGGCCCATCGCCGGGCATCTGGTCACCAAGACCGCGCGGGCTTGCTCCTCCCTGGAGCAACTGCGCCTCCGCCTGGCTGAGCAGATCCCGGAACCCGCCGCGCGCGAGGCCTTTCTGCGGCGCTGCCAGACCGGAACCACGACTGCCGTGCCCCCACCCGCCACCGGCGGGGCCCAGGCGTGGGATCCCGCGGCGATCGAAACCTTGAAGCAGCGCCTGGCCGCGTACCTGGGCCCCATAGCCCCCGTCATGGTGTCAAGGAAAATGCGCCACGCCAGCACGATCCAGGAACTCTACCAGGCCTTGGCCGCCGAGATTCCCTCCGAGCGCGACCGCAAGGCCTTTCTCGACAAGCAAAAACCTTTGCCACGAATGCACACGAATGAACACGAATAAAAACGCCGGCAGCCTTGGTTCAGTTCCTATTCGTGTCCATTCGTGTGCATGCGTGGCAAAGTCCTTTTTTGTTCTTATTCGTGGCGCGCTATCGCCCCGGGTCCTCCAGCATCTTCATGGCCCGTTCCAAGCTCCGCCGCATGCGGTTGAATGAGTCGGCCAGAGCCGAGATCTCGTCTTTGCTCCGCACGGGCAACTCTGCAACCGTGAAGTCGCCCAGGCTGATCTTATCCGCCATCGCGGACAGCCGCGCCGCCGGCCGCGTGATGGTGAATACCAGCGCCAGGTCGAGCACGATCAGAGCAACCAGGAACACCGCTCCCATATAGAAGATCATCACCCGAAAGGCGGCGTCCGCCATGCTCTTCGGAACCGCCATGGGCACCGAGACCACCTGCGCCCCGACCACGTCCCCGGCTTTCCAGCCAAAGCCGTTCGCGGTGCCGTAGCGCCGGATCATGGCGGCGGGCGCTCCCTTCGGCCGGTCGTGGCATTGAAGACAGGGTGGGTCCGCTTTGATCGGCCGAGCCAGGAAAAGCGACCGGCCCGTGGCCGCTTCGCGCTCGCCAATCAGTTCCATGCGGTCGGCGTGATTGCGGAACTCGTTGATCACATCGGCTTCCCAGTCCACCGCGCGGTCGCGCAGGTTGGTGGGGTTCAGCGTGGCCTCTTTGTATTCGTAATCGGGATACCGCACGCGAAGGTAGTTGAAGCTCTCGGTGGCGGCAAAAGCGGGCACCGTCTGAGGCAGAAACGTCCGGTCGCGCGCCTGGTCGGCCTCGAGCAGCGGCTTAACCTGTTTGATGGTGTAGGCGCGGGCCGAGCCCATCGCTTCCATCATCATCCGCGCCTGTTGAACCACCTGTTCCCGCGCATTCCGCTGCAGAAACCAGTACGAGATGTAGCCGGCGCCGGCGAGGCCGGCACCGAAAACAAGGGTGAAGATCAAGTTGAACTTCGCGAGCAGTCGCATCCAGGTCCCTCTGCCGACGAGTATACCCCGCGATGTGGGGGGGGCGGGCTCTAGTCCACGCGGGGGATAGCCCCCGCCTCAAGGACGGCAACTCGGGCAAGAACCGGAGATCAAAACCTGTAAACCTGATGTACACTGATCGTGGCTATGCAACCTGGATCGCGGTTGCGTGCACCCGGCCCGTCTCGCTCGCCGCGCTTTGAGTCCAAAGGAGCCCCATGAAAAACCTCTGCGTCGTGCCCGCGCTCGCACTCCTGGCGTTGGCCGCGCCCGTCGCGGCCCAGACCCTCGGCGGCTGCCCCGTGTTTCCCGCGGACAACATCTGGAACGCGCCCATAGACACGCTGCCGGTCTCGTCCAATTCCGCGGCCTACATCAATTCGATCGGGCCGTCTACGGGTCTGCATCCGGATTTCGGATCGGGAACCTGGGATGGCGCGCCGATCGGCATCCCCTACGTGCTGGTCCCGGGCACCCAGGCGAAAGTGGCCGTGACTTTCGATTACGCCGATGAGAGCGATCCGGGGCCGTATCCCATCCCTGCTAACCCACCCATCGAAGGCGGCTCCAGTTCCACGGGCGACCGCCATGTCCTCATCGTCGACACCACGAATTGCATTCTCTACGAGCTGTACGCGGCCTATCCGCAGCCTGACGGCAGTTGGCAGGCAGGCTCGGGCGCCATCTTCGATTTCAAGGGGAACGCACTCCGGCCGTCCGGCTGGACCTCGGCGGATGCCGCCGGCCTGCCCATCCTTCCTGGCCTGGTGCGCTACGACGAGATCGTGGCGGGGCAGATCAACCACGCCATACGGTTCACAATTCAGACCTCGCAGAAGGCATACCTCTGGCCCGCCCGCCACTACGCCTCGAGCAACACCTCCACCAGCGTTCCGCCCATGGGAGCGCGCTTCCGGCTGAAGAGCAGCTTCAACGTGACGACCTTCGCCCCGGAGGTGCAGATCATTCTGAACGCCATGAAGAAGTACGGCATCATCGTGGCCGACAACGGTTCCAACTGGTTCATTTCGGGCGTGCCGGACGAGCGCTGGAGCAACGATAACCTGCACACGCTGGGCAATGTCCACGGTTCCGATTTCGAGGCCGTCGATGAGAGTGGCCTCATGATCAACGTGGATTCCGCACAGGCCCGCTCTCAGGG
>Ga0182027_10007683_pt1 | contig 15828 bp, 14 predicted proteins | sample 712E1DmetaG_FD_121300 | JGI IMG/M metagenome (GOLD analysis project Ga0182027, IMG submission 121300) | Permafrost microbial communities from Stordalen Mire, Sweden - 712E1D metaG (Illumina Assembly) | ecosystem: Environmental > Terrestrial > Soil > Wetlands > Permafrost | place: Sweden...
CAGGGTGAAACGAGCAGGATGCACAGGGAAATAGTGCGGCGCCAATCGACGGCCGTCATGGTGGGGGGAATAAACCAATGCCTTAAATGGTCGGGCATGTCGCTTTTTCTGGCGGCCTTCACTCCCGATGTATCGGTAAAACGGGTGGAAAATGCCATCGTTGAACAAATCAAATCCGTCAAAGACCATGGCGTCACGACCCAGGAAATGGAAAAAGTCAAGAACTCTACATTGACAAACAGGGTGTTTGAATTGTACTCGGCCGAACAAATCTGCCAGCGGCTGGGTTATTCAGAGACCGTTGAAGGCGATTTCAGGCTCTGGGTGAAGCGCCTGGACGCCCTTGAGGACCTTGACAAAGAAGCATTAATTGAGACGGCAAGGAGATTCTGGAACGAACCGTCCCGATACACCCTGTATCTGCAGCCGAAAAAGGTCAAGCCGCTCTATTATTTTGCCGGTATGTTCCGAAGGGTATTTGCAAAAAAGAATTGAGAACGAAGCATGTATAAATTTCCATCAATGACCGAAGAGCGCCTTGCAAACGGTTTGCAGGTCATCTGGGTGCCCGATACGGAACAGCACGGCATGACCATGGCGCTCCAAATTCCCGCCGGCGAATTTTCAGACCCGGTGTCGCTCGAGGGAACGGCCGAGCTGACGGTCAATCTCATGCAGAAGGGCACGCAATCGCTTACCCCCGAAGAATTCTCCCAGAAGCTCGAGCAGACGGGGGCGTCGTTTTTTGCCGACACGGGCGACGAACAGATAGTCCTCGGGTGTAAAATGCTCTCGAAGGCCGCCGACCCCATGGTACAACTTTTCTGGGAAATGCTGTGTTCCCCACGGTTTGAAAAGGACGAACTGTCGCGGCTCAAGCGCGAAATGACCACGGCGCTTCAGGCCGAGTTCTCCGACGCAAACGCCCTGGCAAACAAGCATTTCTATTCCCTGCTGTGCGGCAGCGCCCATCCGGCGGGCAGGTTGCACACCATTATGTCAATTAAACGAATAAGCCTGTCGCATATCCGGAACTTCTATTCCGACCATTTTTCCCCAGCGGGAAGCGTTCTGGTCGTTGCGGGCGATTTTGACATGGCCGAAGCCGGCAAGCGCTGGCGGGCGCTTTTTTCAACCTGGCAAAACCCGCCCCCGAAGACCGCCTGCATCGCGGAGGCGCTTGCGCCCATGAATAAAACCGCAATACGGTTGATCGATAAACCCGATGTATCACAGACATACTTTATGCTGGGCCACCCCGCGCCGGGTGAGACAGATGCCGACCGTAATGCATTGGCATTGGCGAATTATATACTGGGCGGAGGCAATTTTTCATCGCGTCTCATGGCCAGCATCAGGTCGAGCAAAGGCAAGACCTATGGCGTCAGTTCACAGATTTCCTGCAACCGGAATTGCGGTATTTTCATGGTTTCAACCGCAACGCTCAGCGCGCAGACAGCGGAAGTGCTCAACACGATTTTTTCCGTGTATCGCCATTTTGCGTCGCAGGGGGTGTCCGACGATGAACTTGCGAAGGCAAAGCAATTTGCAATCGGCAATATGGCCTTTCAACTCGAAGGGATCGGGAATATTACGGAAAAACTGCTCTGGTTGCGGTTGCACGGCAGGGACAATGCCTATATTGAGCGCTTTGACGAGGTGATCGCGGCGATCGACAAAAACATGGTCAATGAGGCCATCAAGAAACATTTGTCTTCAAGGCATTTCGCCGTGGCGGCTGTGGGCAGGAAAAAAGACCTAAGGGCCCAACTGGAAAGTTTCGGGGAAGTGGTCGCGATGCCTTTCAGGGCGGACCCGTATTAGCTGCCCAACTATTTTTGCTTTTGCTTTACCTCGATAAGTTATTTTTGTTTCCATGGCGCGGGTGCTCCTCAGTCTCGGCAGCAATGCGGGTTTGAAAAAACAGTATGTGGAAACCATGGTCCGTGAAATGGCGCGCATCCTCAAACCGCCGGTGCTGCAATCGCGATTGATGGAAACCGAGCCCGTTGAAACGTCCGAAAAGCAGGAGTGGTATGTCAACCGCATCATGGCGGGATCGTTTGAAGGGACGCCCCGCGAGCTTCTTGATAAATGCCAGGCGGTTGAATCGCGACTCGGTCGCGTCCGGGCCGGCTTTCACGCGCCGCGGACGGCGGACATCGATATACTGGTTTTCGGGGACTTGATTATACGGGAAAAAGACTTCGTCATACCGCACCCGTCCTTTCTGCGGCGCAGGTTCTGCCTTGAAGGCGCGGCCGAAATCATGCCGGATTTCGTTCTTCCGGGATCTGACAAGCGCCTTAAAGAACATTTCGCGGCAGCCGGCGGGGCGATACTGGGGCAAAAAATTGCGTTTCTTGATTGATTGCGGCCCGGGGAGTTTATGGCTGAAAAATCGAACAAGATACCGGCCCATGTCCGCACTCTTGCCATAGAGGGGGTCATCGGCGCCGGGAAAACCGAGCTGTGCAAAGTCCTTGCCGAGCGCTGCAACGCGCGGCTCGTGCTTGAAGAGGCCGAGGACAATCCCTTTCTCCCTAAATTCTACAAAAACCGTTCGAGGTACGCTTTCCAGACCCAGCTCTGGTTCCTGGTGTCGCGCTACAAGCAGCTTTCCGAATCGCTCTTCCAGCAGGACCTGTTCCACGAAATGACCATGACCGATTATCTTTTTGCAAAGGACAAGATATTCGCCAGCGTCAATCTCGACGAGAACGAATTCGCGCTGTACAACACGGTGGCGGCCATCCTCGAAAAGGACATCCCGAAGCTCGATTACATCGTGTATCTTCAGGCCTCAACCGACGTGCTCCTCAAACGGATCGAAAAACGGGGAAGGCCTTATGAATTCAACATGGATTTTGACTATATCGACGCGCTCAACCAGGCGTATAACAATTTCTTTTTCCACTTTACGGCTTCCCCGCTCCTTATCATCAACACAAGCACTATCGATTTCGTCGCAAACGCTGACGAACGGGAAGAGGTGATCGAGCAGATCCTCGACATGAAGCCGGGCAGCAACTTTTACCAGCCGCTCGGCACCGCCGAATACTCCAAGATCGTAAAAAAAACCAGGAACCACGGAAATACCGGCATACAATGAAAATCGTCCGGCGCCCCGATGCAATGAAGGATTTGTGCGCGACGTACGGGAAAACCGGCGCGACCATCGGACTTGTCCCTACCATGGGCGCCCTGCACGACGGGCACCTGTCGCTCATCCGGATGGCCCGCCGACACTCCGACGTATGCGTCGTGAGCATTTTTGTCAATCCCATCCAGTTCGGTCCGGCCGAAGATTTCCAAAAGTACCCGCGGCCGTTTGACGCCGACTGCGAAAAGGCTTCTCGCGAAGGATGCGACGCGGTTTTCGCGCCTTCACAAACGGACATGTATCCCGCGGATTACGCCACCTATGTCGACGTCCGGCGCATAACGGACACGCTCTGCGGGGCCGCGCGTCCCGGGCATTTTCAAGGGGTCGCGACAATCGTTTTAAAGTTACTTAACATCGTTTCGCCGCACGTCGCGGTGTTCGGCCAGAAAGACGCGCAGCAGGTCGTGGTAATAAAACGCATGGCAACGGACCTCGACCTTTCGGCAAAAATCATATGCGCCCCCATCGTCAGGGAACCCGACGGGCTTGCCATGAGTTCCCGGAACGTCTTCCTCACGGCCGGGGAGCGTTCGCAGGCCGCGTTGATTTACAAAGGGTTATCCGCGGCATCGGAAAGCTTCGGCGCGGGAGAGCGGTCGGCCCGGCGTCTTACGGAAATCATCGGGTCGGTTTTCAGGCACGCCACGCTCTTTTCCCCGGAATATATCGAGATCGTCGACACGACGGCGCTTAAACCCCTGGAAACCTTAACCGGCCCCGCGCTCATGGCAATCGCCGTACGGACAAAAGAGTCCGGGACCCGATTGATCGACAACATCGTCCTTGGAGGTGAGCTTTGACTACCATTTCTTCGCAGCATCGCGACGTACCGATGATATTCAACCTTTTTCCCCGGTATTTTCCCACGATCGACGATTGGGCCCCGGCGGCCGTCCACGCGGCGGACATGGGGTTTAACTGGATATACGTCAATCCTTTTCATTTGACGGGATATTCAGGGAGCCTGTACGCGATCAAAAATTACTATCAGATAAACCCGCTTTTCCTGAAGCGGGGGCAGGACCTTTCCGACTGGCGGCCGCTTAAAAAATTCATCGCCGCGTGCACCAACGCCGGATGCAATGTCATGATGGACCTGGTCATCAACCACACGGCGTTCGATGCCGTGCTCGTGAAAACAAACCCGCTCTGGTATAAGCGCGGCCCCGACGGCAAGCTCTGGTGCCCGCGCGCGATCGATCCGGCGAACGCGGAAAACGTGACCGTCTGGGGAGACCTCGCTGAAATTGACAACAGGGATAGCAGGGACAAGAAGGGCTTGTATGATTACTGGGACAAGCTCGTTGCCTTCTTCCAGGCAATGGGCATATCGGGCTTCCGCTGCGACGCGGCCTACCAGGTGCCCGCCGACCTCTGGACGTTCCTCATTTCGTCGGCGAAAAAGCGTTTCCCCCGCACAATGTTCCTCGCTGAAACGCTGGGGTGCAGGCTCGACGAAATCGACCAGCTCCATAACACGGGGTTCGAATACCTGTATAATTCCTCAAAGTACTGGAACTTCGACCAGCCCTGGTGCATCGAACAGCACGAACGCAACAAGCGCATCGCGCCATCCATCAGTTTCCCGGAATCGCACGATACGGTCCGGCTCGCGAGCGAAGACCCCGGCACCATAAACGTTCAGAAATCACGGTACCTTTTCAGCGCCGTATTTTCGGCGGGCGTGCTCATTCCCATGGGCTACGAGTATGGCGCGAAAATCAAGACCGACGTTGTCAAAGGCTCGCTTAAAGACCTCGAACAGCCGCAATGGGATTTGACAAAGTGGATCGCGGGGATAAACGCCTTGAAAAAACAGACCGCGGTTTTCTGCGAAGAAGGCGCCTGGAAAGTGCTGTCGTCCTACGACCGCGACGTGCTTTTCATGGAAAAATGGACCGAAGACGAAAAAGAATCGGTGATGGTGTGCGTCAATAAGAACAGGTATGCCCCGCGGCGCGTTTCCTCCGAGGAATGCCCGCCTGAACTGGGCGCTTATGCAACCGTCATGCTGCCGTTCTCCGAAGCATCCGGGAAAGTTAAAAAAACATCGCCCTTCGAGCTTGAACCCGCGGGCATCGCGCTGTTTTTCAAATAAAACAAATCAGTTTTAGAGTGTTTTCTGGCAGAGAGCACTTTTATAAAATGCCTGTTGCGATATCCGATTAAACAGTCTATATTAATTTCAAAATAGGAACCAACCTGTTTAAATACCATGGAAAGGCGGGTATCTATGAATCAATGGGCAATTGTCATGATCGGGGGAACGCTGCTGCTCAGTCCCATCGCCGGTTTTTGTTCCCTTGATTTTTATTCGTATCAAATGAATATTACCGATCAAACGGCGGATACCGTCCAAACGGAGGACACCGTATTGAACGCGGTGGACGTCGGCGGCTCTCAATTGGAAACCTCGGAAATCACGATCACGCCAAAAGGTTCTTATATCGACGTGGTGGAGGACGCCTGGATCAGCGGCGAATTCACCCAAACGTATTATGACGACCTGATTGACCTGTATTTTTTTCAAGGTTCCGTTTCCCTGCCTCCCCGATCCGTCATCGTCGGATTGATGATATGGAACAATACGACGGTGTATCAGGCGGAGCTTTATCCCGCCGTCTATTCAAATCAAACGGTATATCCCGACTCGCAAATGATTGCGGCGGAAAGTAAAAGCGACGTCTGCTCGGTCACGCAGCAGTCCTCCACCGATTACCAGGTAAAAATAACGAACGTTGCGCTCGGGGAAACAAAGCACGTCCGCATCCGGTATCTCATGGCAAATTCAGGTCCCGGCACGGCCCAATACCGGGTCCCCGTTCTTTTTGACGAAGGCGGTCAAAACCCGGCGTATATCAAACTGACGGTAAACGCGACAAACGCTCAAAAGTATATATTGTCCGGCAACCTGCCGTCCCTGACGCTGTCCGATACGTCAACAAATATGATCCCCTATCAAAATTCTTTTGTTCTTACCGGCGACACTACGCAGCCATCGGTGGTCCAGCTGACCACATTTGCGAGCGGCGCCTGGAAAGGCAATTATTTGCTGTTGAATACCTTGATACCGGACACCGTGATCGGCGAACTGTCCCAGCCCATGGAAACCATTTTTCTCTGGCGCTGGAACTCGCCGCAAACGTTTACGCAGACCGCCAACCAGTCCCGGGTTCTTTCCGTGTACGGACAAACCGCCGTTTCCGAGGCGCAGTCAATCAGCCAGGTCGTTTCGCTGTTGACTTCCAGGGGGCAGAAAGCGGGACTGGTCCACAGCGTCCAGAATAAAGCGCCAAAAGTATTCCCGCTTTCATCAAAAAATGACACACAGTTTGTCCAGCTTCAAGCATACCTGGCCCGGTTCAACCCGACCTATTTTCTCACCGGGGCGAATGCCGGCGATTATGCCAGGCCGGATTGGGCGCCGCAGCAAATGCAAACGTCAACTACAACGGACAGTTCCCGGCAGGAACTTTTGCACGGCATTTCCCTGTCCGTCGGTCTTTACAGCTCAAATAACGGGGTCTTGCACCACTTAATCATCGTTTCGGCTGGTCCCATCAAAGACGCCTCCGTAAGCGTCACCAGGGCGGACCTTGACTCCCTGCTGAAAAACACCACGTGCGACGCCGGCTCGGCGCAATGGCAGGGGGTTGATTTCAGTCAAGCGGTTCCTTCCGCGCAAACGCAGAACCTCGAATACTACGCGGGATATTTTTTTCCCGCGTTCGAACCGAAATCCGTATCGCTCCGTATCAACCATGGAACGGAAAACTACACATTCCCGCTCGCGCCGGAATCGAACAACACCCTGGCCCTGAGCGCGAAATCCCAGGCGCCGTGGGACACGCTGTTCGAATGGACGGGGTATAACGGAAACGGCCAGAAAACGGCGTCCGCCACTTCTTTGCCGTCAATTAACAGGGTAATCTTGGATTCCGGGGCGGTAAAAATCTGGGCCGGGGACCCGAACCGGCTTTCCGACGATCAGGAGGAAAACATCGGCGGGGTATACGGCATCATTACCAAGGCGTTCGGGATGCGCGCGGCAACAAAGGACACCGTCTCAAGCCCCGGCAAGTCAATCGCCTATTTGACAAACGGCCAAATAACGATACCCCTCGCCGTTGTCAAAAACCCCGTTTCGGCAATGGACCTGCCGTCGCGGTTTTCTTTTCATATGGTTGACGGCTATCTGGTTTTGAACCTGCCGGTCATCGGCAATCATTGCACCCTGACGATCGTTGACATGATGGGCCGTTGTCTCCTTAAAATTAAAATCGCGGGCTTCGGCGCCGGCGGAAGGTACCGGGTCCCGGTCAAACAATTGTTTGCGGACCGTTTTTCACGGCTGTTTTGCGCGCGAATCGAGGGGGACGACTTTCAGAAGAATTTCATCCTTTTTCAAGGAGATCGTCTGTGAATTCCATACGCTTAACAGTTTGCATATCGTTGTGCGCGGTTGCGCTGGTTTTTCAGACGCAACCGTGCCAGGCGGAACAAGAACATCCCTTTTCGCTCAGCGTCCTTTTAGGAATGGGATACAACACAATTTCTTCCAATAATGACCTGCATTACTTTTTTGCCCCGACGTCCGAAGTGGAACCGAACATCGGTTACAACTGGGCGCTGGAAACCGATTTCAAGCTATCAAGCTTTTTCTCGCTTGTAACGGGACTTGATTATGAAGCAAAAAAAGGCCAGTACACGTCCGAAACGCAGGTGCAATTCAGCGGAGATCCCGCCGTCCACGATTTTAAATCAAACATTGATCTTTATTATCTCAGCATTCCGATAAATTTCAAAATCGGGTATACCTTCCGCAATCAGTGGGCGAACATCAGGCTGGGACCGGTAATCTCGGTATTAATGGAACAGGAAAACGCGTGGTACATCGATAATCAGAATACGGAGGCCACCGGATATTATTATTCAAGCGACGGCAACACCCAAGCCGTCCCGGGTGTTGCGATCAGCGGTTCGGATTTGTCATTTCTTTTTGGAGCGGAATACGGCTATCGTTTGGGAATCAACGGTTTTTTCATCGCCAGCAATTATGAATACGGTCTGCGGAACATCGTTACCGCCGGCCCGAGCGGCCAGGCATATAACCGTTCAATCGTTTTATTTTTAGGGTATAGAAGATTTTTCTGATCTAAAAGGCAATTGTCCTATATAAAATCAGGCGCCGACCGGCGGTCACCGAGCAAAGCCCCCTCCCCCCGCAGGCAACGGCCGCGCCAATTCCTCCGGCACATGCGTAAAGCATTTTTTTCCTGAAAACCGGCGAAATTTATATTAAATAGCGTCTGTTCAAAATTGACCTTTGCGCCCCCCAAATCCCCCCGCCTGCGCCAAAGCTTCGGCAGGTAGGCCGCAGGGGGATTTTGCGGAAAAATATTTTTTGTTGAAATGATAAGAGGAGTATTGAAATGGAACTTATTACCGATCATTTAAGCCGGTGCATTCAAACATTGGAATCTTCCCTGGCGATGCTTGAAAAAGCTTCGCCTGAAAGCGTTGATTACGAAGTTTATAGAAATGCCGTGGTTAAAGGATATGAACTCGCGCTTGAAACTTCGGGAAGGCTTCTTCGTAAATCCCTCAAGGAGTTTACGGGGTCGTCCCGCATCGTGGACGAACTTTCTTATAAAGACGTTATGCGCCGGGCGTTGAAACATGGGTTGGTCGCTGATCAGGAAACCGTCGAACGATGGTTCGCATATCGCGATAACCGGAACAATACTGCCCATGATTACGGGGTCGGATTTGCCCACGATACCCTCACGTTGCTGCCCGGTTTCCTGAAAGACGTCCACATTTTAGAAAAGATTTTGAGGGAGAAATTCGGAAATGCTTGACCTAACAGACAAACACTTTTTAGCCATTGTCGCTATTTTACATAAGATTGTCCCCGACTATGAAGTGTGGGCGTACGGCAGCAGGACAAACGGCAATGGCCATGCCGGAAGCGACCTGGATTTGGTCATTGTCGGAAAAGGAAAAATCACCTGGCAATTGATGGCAAAACTGAAATCGGCATTTGAAGAATCGAATCTGCCTTTTTCCGTGGATGTGCTGGATTGGAACGGGATACCGGATAATTTCAAAAAAAGTATCAGGAAGAAATACGAAGTAATACAAAAGGGAATTGAAAAATAAGGATGCGTACTAACATTCAAAGGACATCCGGCTCAATGAGAGTCCGCCTAAAACTTAAACCAGGTCAACGGGGAACCAAACATCTGCTGAAACAGTATGGTGACCGGCTTTTCTGTGTTCGTTATCGTTATGACGAAGAAACCAAAAGACGGTACACAACCGTTGAACTGATTGTTGAGGAAGAACAATGGGAGCCGCCCCGATTTAAACCTGACGATATCGTCCTTGTTAAAATTGCATATGATGAGTTGGATCTGCGCCAGAAAATCAAAGATGCCGGCGGCAGATGGAGTAGGAGCGCAAAAGCATGGAAACTTCCCTATAAAACAGCACTTAAGTTTGGACTAAAAACAAGAATTTTAGATGAATAGAATAAAAAGCATATAGTAGTAGATGCATAATATTCATATAGATATATATTCTTAATTTATAATAGTATATATTTGCATGTAATAGTAGATGCTTAACAGTGTGGAGGACAATCTGTAGTTGCAGTCAATAAATTTAAACAGTGTAATTTATAGGCGGCGGCAAGAAAAGAGAGTAAAATCAGAGCAGCCCGTTTTAAGACAGAAGAAGGCGGCGCAGGAAAAACAAATTCAGAGGACAAAACATATATGAACTTCTGGCACATGCAACTTCATCCTGATGATAAATATGGGTTTCCAACCGAGAAAATATTACGGATTTTGCGTGAGAAATCTGTAATTGGTCTTGGTAAAATGAATGACCCAAATAAGCTTAAACAATTTACTGATGAGATGAAAATCGGTGATATTGTGGCTATTAAATCAGGGAAAACACCCGTTGCATTAGTGGAAGTAATTGGGCAAAGTTATCCCCAGCCAGAGAATGAAATTGATGAAGACTTCGATTGGTTTCCAAATAGGCGCGAAATTAAAATCTTGGATATTTACAGCGATAAAAATGAATTTGAACTCGCCCAACCTAGAGGCACCCTTCAAAAATGTGAAAATTTAACCACACCAACAAGCAAAGTAATAATAGATTGGTACAATAGTGTCTCAAAGGAGAATAAAATGCAAGATGTGATTAACCTTCTCAAATTTAAACATCAAATAATCTTACAAGGTCCCCCTGGCACTGGTAAAACTCGGTTGGCAACTGAAATGGCTGACAAAATGGTAAAACCCAGCTCTGCTGGTAACCCTCTTATGCTTATAAATGATTTTTTTAAAAATTATAATCCAAACGACGATACACCAATATCAAAAAGAGCCAACGAAGCAAAACTTCTCGCTACATTTCAGGAAAAATATCCGATTGATAAATTACAAAATATGACATTGAAGGATTACTGTATCGGTACCGGTGAAAATGACAATTTCTGCTGGTGGATTGAACGAGGGCTTAAACCGCTCGGTTATTACTTCCCGGGCAGTTCAAGGTCATACCTGATTTACTGGAAAAGCAAAACTGAAGAATACAGCAAACACGGTTTTGTAAAAGATGTTGAGAACGATGAAGAAGCTATGAATAAAATAGCTTCGCTTCTTCAAACTGTCATCAGCACTAAAAATGCAGATAATGCGGTAGAATATTTCGGAGTTAGTTTTCTTCTGAAACTGCTTAACAGTTACTATCCTGAGGAATATTTCCCCATCAATAGTGAAAGAATGATAGATAACGCATTGAAACTATTCGGGATAGATTATAAGGCACTTAGCGTTTTTGAAAGAAATAAAAAACTGAATGAACTTTTCATCGGTTTAAAAACTCGGATTAACGGTTCTGTTTCCGTTTATGATTTTATGAGATTCATCGCAAATACTTTTGATTTGAAAACGGGCGTTGATATTGAAAATAACAAAGCTTCCTTGACTCTTGGAGAAAGCAAGTTAATTCAATTTCATCCTGCATATTCCTACGAAGATTTTGTCAGAGGAATTGTTGCCGAAACATCCGAAGGCACTAACATTTCCTATAATGTTAAAAATAAAGTTCTGGCAGAATTCGCACAGAAAGCAATAGACAATCCGACCGGTAATTATGTGTTGATAATTGATGAAATAAACAGGGCAAATCTGCCAGCTGTTTTAGGGGAATTAATTTATGCATTAGAATATAGAGGCAAACCCGTTACCAGCATGTATGAATATGAAGACGAAAGGGAAATCATTTTGCCAAAAAACCTTTACATAATAGGCACCATGAACACTGCCGATCGATCCGTTGGCCATATCGACTATGCCATTCGCAGGAGGTTTGCCTTTGTGGATGTTTTGTCAAACAGAGCCGTAATTGATGAAGTAATTACAAATAGCGCAGTAAGAGAGAAAGCGATGCGATTATTTGATCTTGTTGAGAATCTTTTTACCGATCACATTTCTTCTGATTTTAATAAAATAGACGTACTTCTTGGACATAGCTATTTCCTTGCTGAAAGCGAAGATAATTTGAAACTAAAGCTTGAATTTGAAATTAAATCTATCCTAAGAGAATATGTAAAAGACGGTGTTTTACAGGATACGGCTAAAGATATAATAGAAAGTTTGCATGTCTGAAAATATCATTTATTCATTTGAACATTCTGATTCAATACCTTTAAAGGAATGCGATTGTCTTTCATATATATCGAGAAAGAACTCGCTGCATTTGGAATATATCGGTCAGGAACAGAAAATAAGAAGTAGTTATTTTATCGGCATCGATTGGATAAAACTTCATGAAAGTGCTCTTTACATTGAACCGAAACTAAATGAAAAAGGCCCCGAAACCGACTATATCAAAATGCTCTTTTCCTGTTTAAGGCATGCCGATGTTACGGTTCACACTAAAGATTTGTATGGTATTAATTTTGACGAACCATTTATTAATATTGACCAAAAACATGACATGCTCACACCACTTTTGGTTGTTCATTTCCTGCAGGTGATGAAGATAATTGTTAGAAAAGGGCTAAAAAGATCTTTCTACAAGGTTAACAACAATCTCAACGCGAGAATTAAAGGGAAAATCAATATTGCCCAGACCTTAAAACGAAATGTCTTTAGAAACAACCCTCTAAAAACCTTTTGCCAATATGACGAATTTGGTTTGAATTGCCTTGAAAACAGATTGTTAAAACATACATTGCTGTTTGTGCAAAAGTTCATTAAATCAGATTTTAAAGAGACTGATTTTAATAAAAAATGCCTTCTTCCGGTTTTCAATTTTATCTTTGCTGCATTTCAGGAAGTTAGTGAAAATATCGATATCCAGACAATTAAGGGTTTTAAAAGCAATGCCCTTTACAAAGAGTATGATGAAGCAATTAGATTGGCCAACCTGATTTTAAAACGGTTCGGATATAATATCAAAAAGGTTAGCAATACTGAAGCACAGAATGTCAAGGTTCCTCCGTTCTGGATTGACATGGCAAAATTGTTTGAATTGTATGTACTTGGTCAATTGAAGGATAAATATGCAAATAAAATTCTTTATGGTGCAAAAGAAGCCAGCGGTAAGTATGGTCTGACGGATTATCTGCTGTTATCTGATGAACGAATGATTATTGACGCAAAGTACAAGCCGATTTATCAAGAAAATAGATATGACATAGATAATATTCGTCAACTAAGCGGCTATGGACGGGATAAAGGCGTACTTTCTAAATTAGGCTTTTCGAAAGAACAGATGGAAAATACTGTTGTAGACTGTTTGATAATTTATCCAGATCAAACTGTATCGGAAAAACTGTTTGAAAATGCTCAAAAACCAATTGAAGGTTTTGTAAAGTTTTTTAAAAAGCCAGTTAAATTGCCGCAATGCATTTAAAATATTGTTGGTATAGATAATCGGAAAAATAAATGGCAAAAATATACTCCTATATATTAAAACACGACTCCGGTGCAGCACCAAACCCATTTTGGAAAATATGTACTTTGACCATTTGTAAACCTGTGATCAGGCGAAAAGCAGAAATTGGAGACTGGATTATAGGAACCGGTGCGAAAAGTGTAAAAGGTGAAGACGGGAGATGTCTCGATTTATCAGGCCGAGTAATTTACGCAATGAAAGTCACTGATAAGAAAACCCTGCAGGATTATAATGCTTATTGTAAAAAATCTCTTCCGAACAAGATACCGCATTCGAAAACAACTGACTGGCGATTTAATGTGGGCGATTGCATTTATAATTATTCAAATAAAAAAGAACCATCTATAAGAAAAGGCGTGCATAATGAAGAAAACCGAGAAAAAGATTTAAGCGGAAAATTCGCGTTATTATCCAATCATTTTTATTACTTTGGTCGCGAAGCCAAATCAATCCCTATTGGCTTAAAAAATATTGTTAAAAAATATCAGGGACACCGAGTAATTGAACAACAAAACCTTGTGAAAAGATTTGAGAAATGGATCGGCAAATTTACGCGTAATAAAATTTATGCCGACCCTCTAATGAGCTGGTTATTTAACCAGCAAAATACTATCAAAAACAAACTCGAAAAGACATGCGCCGCCGAGAGAAGAAAGAACGGGCTGAAATGCAAATAAAGAGAAAACAAAAGAGCCGCCGCAGAAAAACAATACACTAAGGTGGTGTTTAAATTTACAGCCTGCAACAAACAAAGTATGCATCGGGCGGAGTACCGCCCTCGGCCTTCGGCACATGGCCGGTTTGACGCTCCGTCGCCGTCCCTATAAGAAGGCGGCGTCTTGTCGCGATCCGGCCACGTCATACTTTGTCGAACGTTGAACAAAATAAACCAGGCCGAATGAATTATAGGCGCGCGCGAAGAATAAAGACAATTTAAAACCAGAATACGGCGGCGCAGGAAAAAAGGCAAGAAAATGCAGGGGGGTGCCTAAATGAAGAAAGAATTTAAAGCCCTTAAACCCAAAGGCTATTTTAAGAAAAGCCGCGCCCCAAGACAAGCCCGGTCGTCCTAACCGGGCAAAATTATAAAGGCAAAATAGATGGACAAATTTACAACGCAACAGACATTTCATCGTGTTCAAAAGGTTCTTGAACCGATTGTTATTTACGAGGGTGTAAGAACTCGCTGTGTTTTCTTTGCTCAGACGAATGATGCCAAATTGGATAAAGGCGAAACCGTAAGCGGGTACATTATTCATCAGAAGAAAAAAGATCATGACGAATGGGTAGATATCAATGAAGAATCTCTTCGGAATCTAAAATCTGGCGAGGGTATCAAACTTCAATTTGACAGTGAACAAATAAAAAGATTCTATGACGGTCTCCAAAAAATATATGCTATTAGTGAAAAAGGCGTACAACTTGGCAAGCACGATTGGGTAGTAGCTGAAGCAGGCCGGATTATTGAAGTCCCACGGAATCGTATTGAATTTATACGCCAACTGCTTAAACAAAACCATGGTGAAGAGGTCTGGAAGCAATTAGTTGCTGACAATCCTGATTTAGCTACGCGCCTTTCTTTTAGTAGAATCCAGGAACAGCGGCAGACTGCATTAGAAGAATTTCAAAATAATTTGATTGAAAATAAAGATGAAGATTATTGGCAAGAATATTTCATTAGTAATACTTGGATTTTTGGATACGGTTTAAAGTATGTATTCCTTCGGATTCTGCAAAGCCAACCATCCTATGGTAGTTCATCATTTACAGGAAAAGGTAATCAGAAGGGCGACTTTCTATGCAATACAGAAGCAAATGTCCGTTTTACTGTTTTAGTTGAAATTAAACGGCCAAACACTTCGCTGTTCAGGCTTGAAAATGGTAATCCTAAATCTTACCGAAATGGCGTTTGTCAACTTTCTGAAGAATTAATCGGCGCCGTTTCACAGCTTCAGGTAAATTGCAATTCTTGGGAAAAGGCGTTAAAAACTGAAGTAAACATTGAAAAGTTATCCTTAGATAAAACTTACACATTTAACCCTAAGGGTATTCTTATAATTGGCAACACATCCCAATTAAATGATAGTTCCGAAGCAAGAAACACGTTTGAATCTTTCCGAAGTCACCTTACCGGGATTGATATAATCACTTTTGATGAATTACTTGAAAGAGCAAAATTCATCGTATCCAATTCAGATACAAATGCGGCTGTTTTACAAGTGCCTGCTGAAACTGAAGATGATTGCCCATTCTAATTTATTTGAAAGTATTGAAAGGATAACTTGATGGATTTAGCCCAGCATAACATGATTGCGAATTTCATTTGGAGTATTGCCGACGATTGCCTACGCGACGTGTATGTGCGTGGAAAATACCGCGATGTGATCCTGCCAATGACGGTCATTCGCCGTATAGATGCGGTACTTGAACCCACAAAACAAGCTGTGCTTAAAATGAAAGCGCAGCTTGATAAGGCAAAAGTGACAAACCAGCATCCGGCCCTTTGCCAGGCCGCCGGGCAAGCTTTCTACAATGCAAGTCCGTTTGTTCTTCGAGATCTTAAATCCCGCGCAAAACAGCAGCAACTTAAGGTGGATTTTGAAGCTTACCTCGACGGCTTTTCTCCTAATGTTCAGGAAATTCTCGAAAAGTTCAAATTTCGCAATCAGATTCCTACAATG
>Ga0182027_10007684_pt1 | contig 15828 bp, 8 predicted proteins | sample 712E1DmetaG_FD_121300 | JGI IMG/M metagenome (GOLD analysis project Ga0182027, IMG submission 121300) | Permafrost microbial communities from Stordalen Mire, Sweden - 712E1D metaG (Illumina Assembly) | ecosystem: Environmental > Terrestrial > Soil > Wetlands > Permafrost | place: Sweden...
ACATCCTCCCGAGTGCGAACAAGGAATTCCCCAGATTATTGTGCGCCTCGGCGTAGGCGGGGTCGATCTCCAGCGCCTGTTCGAAATGACGGATTGCCTCCTGCGCCTTGCCTGCCTGCCACAGGGCCAACCCCAGGTTGTAGTGCGCCTCGGCGAGATCGGGCTTGAGCCGCAACGCTTGTTCCCAGTGTTGCATCGCCTGCTGCGCGTTGCCCGCCTGCGACAGGGCCATCCCCAGGTTGTTGTGGGCCTCGGCAAAATCCGGACTGATCTCCAGCGCCTGTTCGAAATCCCGGATCGCCTCCTGGGTCTTGCCTGCCTGCCACAGGGCCATTCCCAGGTTGGCGAAGGCAATCGAACAGCGAGGGTTTTTTGCGAGCGTGTCCCGCCAAAGTGTTTCACTGGTCTCGTAAATACAGCTTTGTCTCCAGGTCCCCACTCCCAGCGCCATCACCACCGCTGCGCCTGCCAACACTCCCAGATCTTTGCCCCGCTCGCCCATTCCGCTGCTAATCTTTACTCCGGCGGCAACCGCCAGGCCAATGGCTCCGACGATCGAGTAGTATTGCCAGTGATCAGCCACCAAAGAGTACCGATAAAAGCCTTGATCGACAAACCCCAGCACCGGCAAAAGCATCACCACAAAATATCCCAGCCCGAACAACCATGGCCGTCCCCAGGTCTTGCGCCTCCACCAGAATACAAGGAAGCCACTGATCAGGATCAACCCGGGCAGATAGTTCACCCAAAGGGAACCATCGAACTTCCACCTGGGATATACCACGGTCAGGTCAAACGGCAGGAGCGCCTTGTACAGGTAAAACCAGGGCTCCAAACCTGCCACGGCCAGACGAGAAGCGAATCCTGCCGTTTGGGCTGTGTGGCCGCCCTGCGCCCGATAATGTTGAAACCATACCGTCACTGACCCCAAAAGCATGGACAACACAAACAACGGCACGCTGTACAGAAAATCTTTCCACCGAACCCTGCCGCGTCTCCACCAGACGCATCCCAGCAGGACAACCGGCAGCATTACAACCGCCGTCTTGCTGAGCAGGGCCAACAGAAACGCAGCCAACGAAACCCAGTACCAGCGCCATCTGCCTTCTTCGTCGAATCTCAGATAAAGAAGGATTGCGATCGCGAAGAAAAACATCGAGAGCGTGTTCTTCAGTTCACTGATCCAGGCTGCCGTGGCCACATTCACCGGGTGAAGTGCAAAAATCAGTCCAGCCAGCCAGCCTCCCGGAATCTTCAAGCGTCGCAAGATCCTCCATACCAGGATGGCATTGATCGCGTGTAACAACACGTTGACCACGTGGAAACCCATCGCACTACCGCTCCATAAGCGCCACTCCAGCCACCAGCAGGTCAATGTCAGCGGATAGTAGTCCAGGGCTTCCGCTGTAAACCAAAACCGGTAGATTCCGTTGCTGGCTTTGATGATCCGGCTGTCCGTGATCAGCACGAAATCATCGAAGACAAACCCGCCGCGCATGGCCGGCAGGTAGGCCACCAACGTCAACAAAATGATGAGAGCAGCGCCTGCGCCCGGTAATTTCCACCCGTTCTTCATCCGTGTGCCTGATCTTCTGGTTCCGCGTTCTTGTCCCCTCCTGTACATACCCCCATCAGCCAGTTATACGTCAAGCCAACAACGCTCACTGAACAGCCCGCAATTGGGCCAGCTTGTTCTGCGCCTGGGCGAAATCGGGTTTGACTCGCAACGCCTGTTCGTACTGCCTGATTGCGCCCTCCCTCTTGCCCGTTTGCTCCAGGGCGATCCCCAGGTTGTAGTGCGCCGCGACGTAATCGGGATTGATCCGCAGCGCTTGTTCGTACCGCGCGATTGCTTCTTTCACCCTGCCAACCTGGCCCAAGGCGAACCCCAGGTTGTTGTGTGCCTCGGCCATATTGGGGTTGATCCGGAGCGCCTGCTCGAAGTGCCCAATCGCATCCCCGAACCTGCCCACCTGCCCCAACGCGACTCCCAGGTCGTTGTGTGCTTCGACGAAATCAGGATTGACCCGCAGTGCCTGCTCGTAGTGCACGATCGCGTCCTGCAGCCTGCCCCCCTGCTCCCAAGCAGCCGCCAGGTTGTAATGTGCCTCGGCGAAATTGGGATTGATCCGCAGTGCTTGCTCGTATTTGCCCATCGCTTCCTGCACCTTGCCTGCCTGGCACAAAGCCAACGCCAGGTTGTTGTACGCCTCTGCGAAATCGGGATTGATCCGCAGTGCCTGCTCATAATGGCCAATCGCCTCCTGCGCTTTACCCACCTGGCACAAGGCAAGCCCCAGATTGTTGTGCACCTCGGCGTCGTCGGGCTTGATGCGCAGCGCCTGTTCATAGTGTGCGATTGCAGCCTCGATCTTGCCCGCTTGTCCAGAGGCGACCCCCAGATTGTAGTGTGCCAGCCAACATTGAGGGTTTTTTGCGAGCGTGTCCAGCCAGAGTGTTTCATTCGTCTCGTAAACACCGCACCGCGTCGAGGTAGCTGCTCCCAGCGCCACAAGCAATGCCACGCCCGCCACAACGCCAACAGACCGGCCTCGTTCGCCCATGCGGCGGAAAATCGTTTCCACGGTGGCGACCGCCAGGGCAATGGCTCCGACAATTGAGTAATATTGCCAGTGATCAGCCACCAGAGAGTAGCGGTAAAAGCCTTGATCGACGAACCCCAGCACCGGCAAAAGCATCACGACAAAATATCCCAACCCAAACAACCATGGCCGTCCCCAGGTCTTGCGCCTCCACCAAAACACAAGGAAGCAACTGATCAGGATTATCCCAGGCACATGGTTGACCCAAACCGAACCATCCACATCCCACCTTGGATAAATCATCATGAGGTTAAGTGGCAGGACCGCTTTGTACAGGTAAAACCAGGGCTCCCAACCTGCCACGGCCAGGCGAGAAGCGAAACCAGCCGCTCGGACTGCATGTCCACCCATGGCACGGTTGTGCTGGAACCAGACGGTCACCAATCCCAAGACCAGTGAAAGGACGAAGAACGGCACCGTACGCAAGAAGTCATGCCACCGAACCCGGCCGCGCAGCCACCAGACACAGCCCAACAGCACAACAGGTAACATGACGACTGCCGTTTTGCTGAGCAGGGCCAGCAGAAACGCCGCCAACGAAAACCAGTACCAGCGCCACCGGTTGTCCTCGTCAAATCTCAGGTAAAACAGAATCGCTCCGAGGTAGAAACACATCGAGAGCGTGTTCTTCTGCTCGCTGACCCAGGCTGCCGTGGCCACGTTCACCGGGTGAAGCGCAAAAACACATCCTGCCAGCCATGCCCCCGGAATCTTAAGGCGTCGCAGAACGATCCACACCAAAACGGCGTTGACGGCGTGCAGCAATACGTTGACCACGTGGTAACCCGTTGCACTGCCCCCCCACAGCCGCCACTGCAGCCACGACAGACTCCAAATCACCGGATAGTAATCCGGAGCTTCCGTCGTAAACCAGAACCGATAGAGTCCGTCGCTGGCTTTGACGATCCGGTTGGCCGTAACGTTCGCGCTGTCATCAAAGACAAACCCGGCGTCAAGGGCCGGCAAGTACGTCACTACCGTCAGCAGAATGATGAGAGCAGCAAGCACGGCCGGTGATTCCCAAGCGTTTTTCGTCCGTGTTGCTGATCTCCTGGTCACGCCTTTCACGCAGAGCTTTGCCATGCGCCTCAAAAAGCGAAGGGCGCCTCGACTACATCCGAGGCGCCCTCGCAATTCTGTTATGCTTCGATTCAGCTACGACGACGGCGAATCACCGCCAGCATCAAACCGAGGCCACACCCGGCCAACGCCAGCGTGGAAGGCTCGGGAACAACAACGACACCGTTTGCAATGTTGATGGACAGGATGTCCATGGTGGAAACGGGCGCGGCCGGATTATTCTGACGCCAGCCGACGGCCAACCCATCGAATGTGGTGGTCAGAGTGTTGGCTGCAGTGGCAAGACTGCCGCTCTGGAAGAGAACCGTGCCGCCAGTACCGGCGCCGCTATAAAAAATGTTGCTGACCATGACGGTATTAGGCCCCGTACCGGCAAGTTTAACAATGAACTCCTCTGTATAGGTCGATCCATTAGCCAGAGTCACATTTGCAGAAACGTCTGTTTTGCTGGCAATTTGCGCGCCAGTGGGACTATTGAAAGTCTGGGCGGAGCTGGCGTTGTTGAACAGCAAATCCTGATTGTTCGAGGTCGCACCCACTGTCTGAGTCGTGCGGGCGACGATCCTGTTGCTGCTGCTACTGGCGAGCAGAATCCCAGAGTAACCCTGCCAGGTCTGCGCTCCGCCAGAGGTGCCTGCAACGCTCGTGACTAGGGGACCTTGATTGGGAGCCACTGCACCGGAATTATACAACCCGAGTGCCACTGAAGAATTCAGATTTCCCGCGGAGGAAAGTACGTTGGCAGTGTTCACGAATGTCACCGTGAAATCAATATAGTCACCCGCGTTCACGAGTGTGTAGGAGGGAAACAAGGCTTGAATCTCCTGTATGCTACCCGCTGAAGCAGGTGAACTTAAAGAAATGTCACCGGCAGAGATACTGGATGAGCCGCCAGCAACACCTGTAAAATACTCATAATCAGTCGAGGCCACCGTGGGGGTGCCAGGCGCCGCATTGATCGTACTGCCAGAACCGAAAGTATCGCTGAAGACCGTGGCGGCCTTGGCTGGTTGAGCCAATGCCAACAGCCCGCATACCGCTGCAAACGCCATGGTCCCGAAATAGAAACGGCTCGCTGTGTGTGTGATTGCTTTCAAAAGATTCATTCCCTTCATGGACTTCTCCCTTTGGATAACCTCGCCTAGTTCCAATCCCTCTTACTGCCCTTTTTTCTACCAGTTTCTGATTATGCTGTCAAGCGCCAAGCCAGGTAAAACATAGCTTCAACGCTCACGGTACGACTGAAAATGGTGAGCGCAGCCGACGGTCAGTTCATCTAGTTGTGGACGCAGGCAACTATTGTTAGTTACTCTGCTTAACCCCGTTACGGCTGCGCTCATCGATCCCTCGTGATTCCAATCTCTGTGACGCTATCCTTACGGCCCCAAGCGGATCCGGTAGTACTTGTTGGTCCCGCCCGCGTCCGGCCAGTTGGTGGTGGTATCACCGATCGGCGTGATAACCAGCGGCCCGCTAATGTCGCTGAAGTTGTTGCTATAACCCCCGCTGGCGGTTCCAACCGCGCCTTGCACCACGTTCGTGATGGCCGTAAGACCGTTCGGATCGCCGCCCGACGTGCGCCACGTAACGGTGTTTATGCCGCCCTGTCGCACCACGGAGATGACCCGGAACATCGAAGCTGCATTGGTCGGATTCAGGCCCAGCAGGAACTGGTTGGTATTGCTGAATCCTTTACCCAACGGATCCGCACCGGGTGCACCGTTCGGCCCCGCACCGAAGTAAGAAGTCTGCCATGAGGTGAACGGATCGGCTCCGCTGGTGATCGTGATCACAAGCGAGTTTGAGCTCAAACCACCGAAGCAGTCACCCGCGGCTACCAACATCGCCGTATAGACGCCCGACACCTGGTACTGATGAGCTATGTTGGTCGGTCTGCCGAAGTTGGTCGTGCTGCCATCACCAAAAGCCCAGAAGCTGTTGGTGATTCCGCCGACGGAGGTATCCGTGAAGGTCACCGTCCGCGGCGCTCCCACGCTATTGGTCAGATTGGCGCTGAAGCTGGCGGTCGGCGGCGGGAACGGCAACGTGAGGACCTGCGTGTTGGTGATACAACCAATGGGACTGATACCGCATCGGACAAGCATCGTCGTGTAAACATTGGCGCTCGCGTACGAATGCGTGACGCTGCCGCCATCGGAAGTCGAGTTAATGTTGGTTGAGACGCCATCACCGTAAACCCAAATCCGGTTGGTGAGTGCCCCGTTGCTGCTGTTGGACACATTACTAAAGAGCACCGACAGCGTGTCGACGCTGCACAGCGGAACGGCCCTGTAGTTCACCACGACCGGGCTGACCGACAGCACGTTCGCCTGTGAGGTTGTGCTGGCACCGCCGGGACCGGTGGCGATCAGGGTCACCGAATAGGTGCCGACATTGGTATAGATATGGGTCGGATTGGCCAGGATGACAAAGTTGTTCGAACCCCCGTCACCCCAAATCCACATCGAATTGGTATAGAACCCGGTCGTATTATTGGTGAAGATCGGGCTGAAGAACTGCACGCCATTCGTCGCGCTGACGGAGAAACTGGCCACGGGCGCCACGTTGGTTGGGCCTGTCAACGTGGTCAACATCACCTTATGGTTGATTCTGCCATCGATCACGTAATTGTTTGTGGTCGCCGGTATCGTTCCGAACGTCAATGCGCCGGCGCTGATCGACAACGTGCCCCCGTAATTCAACAGGGTGTACGTGTTGGTCTGGCCAAAGCCGCCGGAGTCGGTGATGTTCAAGGTGCTCGACTGAATCGTCGCGTTGCTGACCGTGAGCGGGAAATTGGTCGTGCCCAACTGAACTTGCAGAGTGGAACCTGCGACCATGGTCAGATCGTTGGAACTGACCAACGGGGCTATCGAATTGCTGGTGGCCAGGAACCCGCCGTTTGACACGACGATTGAGAAGGTCATATTGCCGTAGCCCTGAATGGTGCCACCGCCGGTTACCGATCCGCCATTGGCGGCGTTGGAGCCTGAATAAACGTTCCCGCCATACAGATTGAACGTGTTGCTGGGGTATGCCGTGACGCAGGTAATATTGGTGAGACGACCGCCCGACAGGATGGTGAGATAATTGTTCGTTCCCACACCGGTACCGGTGGTCTTGTCACCTTTGCCGATCCCGATTCTCTTGCCCATCAGATCGAGAATCCCGCCATTCCCAACAATAACGGCATTATTTTGCGCCACCGCTATGTTAGTGGTCGCGCTCGAATTGAAGCCGATGGTGAAAGGAGCTGAAACACTGTGGAGGACGCCGCCAGCGACGATCAGGAGGGTGTTGTTGCTGCTTCCGTAACTGCTGGACGAACTGCCCACCCTGACATTGCCCTGGGAATGGCTTACGATGGCATTGTTCGTGATAATCATTGTGCTACCGCCGTTGAAATTTCCACTGCCGAGCTGGATCGAGCTATGGGCGGCATCATTTCCCCAAGAAAGCTGTGCATTATCTACCACAAGTGTCCCAACCGAATTAGAACCGACGCCGAGGTTTATCGCGGCCAGAGCGGTACTTCCGTTGGTAAGATACAGCGTCCCGGCGCTGTTAATGTTGTTGCCGATATTGAGGTTTCCCGCCACCATATTAAACCCGTTTGGACCCCGGCCGTTGCCCGCGTCGATACTGTTACCAGCGATGTAAACGGTTGTCGTACTGGATGGCGCGTTGCCAACGTTAAACACCATATTGTTCGTTACGGCGCCATTCATGTTGAGTTGGGACGTGCCCAAGTTAAAAGTGACCGTGGCGACAGTACCCGAGGCGTTCTGAACATTGTTGGTTTGGATCGTAATCCAGTTGACGCCAACGAAGCCGTCAAGATTCACGCTGTAGGTGGCGGCGTTGGTGAAGTATGCGGCGTCGATGCCGGGGTTGCCAGCAGTGTCTTGCCCCGGATAACCGCCCGTGCCGCCAGTAGGGCAATTCGTGTCATTCGGGAGGTTTCCCAAGACGCAAGTGAGGGCGTTCGTATCGAACCACATGTTTGTTACCCATGCATTGGGGTCGGACCAATTGCCGGAGGCGTTTGCATTTGTCCAGGTAAAACTGGTAAAAGTCTGCCCGAAACTGTTGCCGGCCCCCAAGAGCAGGCCCAATAGAAGCGCCCCTGTCGCAAAATTCCTGATGGATTTATGAAACTTGTGGATAGTTTCGAACCGTTGACCTGTCATATTCATCCCTTCACCTCTTAGAATACACTCGCTTTTTTCGACACTCCAAGTACCCCATGGTTTGCAGAACAAACCATATACTACCCGAACGCCAATCAGAGTCAATGAGAAGGCGCGGGGATTCCGTAGCCTATCCGCTCACTGAGTGAATAGGCTCTAGAAACTCACGCCAAACAAGATGAAACTCTTGCGACCTTCTCAAAGAATAAGTGTCATAGGAGGGTTGGTGGATGACTGCGCGTCCGGCAGGCTTGGCGGTTGGGAAACCTGGTTAATTGGCATCGATCAAGTTCTTGAATCTTGCGGGGTTTTCGGAAGAGCAGATTCCTGTCTGAGAAACTTTCCTCGCCAAAATGACTTTGGTGGTTTATTAAACATGATTGATAGAAAATGGAATTCGTGAACTCTCTTCCGAAGGCATTACATCTGCCACCGCCGGGCCGTCCGCGCTGGGTTTGTCCTGAGAGCGCGCAGTTGGATCTTCTTTACCTGGCATGGGGGCACAGGCTCTACGGACAGAACCCAATCCCCGTCTCCCGCCACCCCGGCTGGCATTACGTGTTGGTAAATCGGGGCAAGCCAACCTTGGCCCTTGAGAACAACCAACAGGTTCTGAATCCAGGTGACTTTCTGGTGATTGATCCGGATTGTGCCAGCGGCTGGTTGGACACTCCCGATGGTGTGTGCGATCTGCTGGTCTGGATCTGGCGCACCGGGCCGAGATGTGCGGAGTGCAGTCCGGATTCGGGTGCGTATCGCCAGTGGGTGATCGATCCCCCGCTCCAACACAAACTGGAACAACTCCACGCCTTGTGCCGTGAGGAAGTCGAGCGGCCCGACGAACTCAGTAAACTCGCCATCGAACAATTGCACATCGGAATCGACGTCACTGTCGCCCGTCTCGTCCGTGGCCGGACCCAGCCCCCGGAACCATCGGTGCGAATGGAGTTGGCGATTCGCTGGATGATGCAAAATCTGGCTGTGCCGAACCCGGTCAGCGGTCTGTGCGAATATCTGCAGATCTCTCCGGCGACGCTCACGCGAATGTTTCAAACACATCACGGGGAGTCGCCAGGGCTCTATCACCAGCGCCTGAGAATGACCAGGGCACAGGAATTGTTGGAAACCGGCCATTTGTCGGTCAAGGAAATCGCTTACACGCTTGGTTACAAACATCCAAATGATTTCAGTCGCGCCTTCAAGCAATTTGTCGGGAAAAGCCCGAAATCCAGTCGGCTGTAGCGGAAACACGAGAGCACAGGGTGCGCGCTGTTACCCGTAAAAGCATCGTGAGATGCGTTTTCCAATTCTGGGAATCCAGAATTGATCTGAAAACCCGAGGATTCATCACTTTCAGCGGTCTCGGCCCGCTTTTCTCGCCACCTTGAAAAGGCAACCGCCCGCATAGCAAATCCACTCACCAAGCGAAAATGCTCTCTAATTCTGAGTTGATTCGGTTCCAAGTTCCTTGCAAACCCGGTGAAAGAAAGTATCGTTACACGAGGTAAGGGAACTTTCGGCAATGGATATGAAGACGTATCATTACAAAAGCCGGCCAGATCAAAGCGGTTCATCTCACAATGGAGATAAAGCTATTACCATGAAACCTCATCCAGCCAAAAACAGAGCATTCACACTCATTGAGTTACTCGTAGTAATCGCCATCATCGGCATCTTGGCAGCGATGTTGTTGCCTGCGCTGAACAGGGGACGAATGAAAGCGCGAACGACCGCCTGCGCCGTTAACGAGAAGCAATGGGCAGTAATCTTCGATATGTACGCCTCCGACTACAACGGTGTGCTGTACTGGGTGGCCCCCAAGACAACTATTAATTGGGATGACACCGACTCTCCCTACAGCAAGTATTTCGGCACCTCCACCGATCCAAGCCTCAAGATGCGCATTATGAGAATGTGTCCGGCAGAAATGGCTAGAATGACCACGGATCAAATCAAGAGCGGCACAGGACCCCATAATTACTCGTTGGTCGTGCCCTCTACCTTCGCGGTCGGGATTGGTTGGTCTCCGATAAGCTCTGCCAACGGAACTTACATTATGATACGCGCTCTATCCAAGCCGGCTGACTACCTGATGCTCATGGACACGGAAAAGGGCAGCCAACTGAGCGTTGGCACTTTGATTAGCAATACAAAGGCCATCTACGGCCGGCATGGGGCGACAGTGAATTGCCTTTTTGGAGATTACCATGTAGAGAATGTTCCGTTCTCGAAGCTCCAGTCGCAGGATGGACTTGCCATTGCCAAGAATACGTGGTTCCAGTTGCAGTAATAGTTCTTGGGCGGGCGGCGCCTAAACCGTAGACGCTGACTGCCAGCCATACACGACCAACTTCACAAACATCAGTGGATTCATCGTCATCAAGGGGAGTGGAGATGTGACGACCCAACCACACTGATATCGGCAGTGCGACCCAGCCCGTCTCGCTTCTATCGAGTGCGTCTGGTGTCATAAAGGGAAAGGCAGCAGCGGGGAGGATGTTTTGACACGAGAAGTCGGCGTTCGACACCATGGGTTTGTCGGGATTCAGTTTCACAACGCTGGCAATGGATCTGCCAAGGGAGTATGATTCTGTCAGGGATTTGCATGAATGGGGTCGCGGAAAGGTTCTCAGGGCTGTCACCTGTGAAGAGAGTGGTGACTCTCGGTCTGGCTTTCTTGGGGATAAGCTCCCTGGCCTCTGCTGGAACGCCTCCGCTGCCGGTCATTTCCAATCAGGTGTTCGCCGTCACCAACACGGCCTTTGCCGGTGGCGCGCTCGGCAATGGTGTATCAAACAGCGCTGCGGCGATCAATGCTGCCATCACGTTCGCTTCCAGCCATGGAGGAGGCACCGTCGAAATACCGCCGGTGGGCACGTTGACCAATTATCTGTCCGGCCCGATCACCATGGCCAGCCACGTCAATCTGCAGATCGACAACGGGGCGATGCTGCGGATGTTCCCGATGATTACTTGGACCAACCTCTACGGCACCTCCACACCCTTCGTCACCGCTTCCAGCCTTACCGACATCGAGATCAGCGGCTCAGGAACCATGGATGGCCAAGGGACAAACTGGTGGGTGCCTGTCGGCACGCCCAACGAGGTCCCGCGTCCGAACTTCATTAACATCGGTGGTTGCACGCGGGTGCTGATCCAGAACGTGAAGCTGCAAAACCCGCCGACATTTACCATCTATATGAAGTCCAGCGACACGAGCGTGACGATCCAGGGCATTACGATCAACACTCCGTTCGACTCGCATAACACGGACGGATTTGACATCACCTCCACCAACGTTCTGATCCAGAATTCCTATATCAGCACCGGGGACGACAACATCGAGATCGGCGGCACGGGTGCCGCGGCAACAGACATCACCGTCTCGAATTGCACGTTTGGCACCGGACACGGCTTGTCGATTGGCAGCTACACCGGAGGCGGGGTGAACAATCTGCTGGTGAGCAACTGCACGTGGAACGGCACGGAGTACGGGATTAAGATGAAGACGGACCGGGATAGGGGCGGATTGATGGAGAACCTGAAGTATCTCGACCTCACCATGACCAACGTGAATTTTCCGTTCGCGTTTTACATGTACTACAACTCGATGGGATCGCCCTCCAAGAATATCACCAACACTCCGGCGAGCGCCGCGACGGACACGCCCCATTCGATCACCAGTACGACCCCGATCTTTCGCAACGTCACCATCAGCAATCTCACAGCGGTTGGCAACAGCGGCATCCAGGGTCCGGGCAATATCGCTGGCATCATCTTTGGCCTGCCCGAATCCCCCGTCACCAACGTCACGCTGTGCAAAGTCAACATCTTGGGCCGCAGCAGCGACGGCACCTTCTGCATCTACAACGCCCGAGGCATCAAAATCATCGATTCCAATCTCACGGCGCCAACCACCGGCACCAACACGCTGACGCTCTACAACGCCGAGGTCATTGTCACCAACAGCGCCGCCAACACCAATCTGGTGACGATCGGTGGATTGGGGTCGCCATCCAACAGCGTGCTGTCCTTCTTCAACGGCAAGGCCGCCATCACCGATACCAACGTGGACGGCGCCCGCCCGATCACGTTGGGGGGCAGCACTCTTACGTTTAACCAGGGCGCCGCGAGTTTTTCCAACAACCTCAACGTGGTTGCAGCCAGCACGCTCGCCTTTGCCAGCGGCAGCAATACGTTCAGCGGCGTGCCGAGCGGATCCGGTCCGCTGACAATCAACCTGCCTGCGAACAGCCTCCTGACTGTACAAAGCAACTGGTCAGGCTTTGTTGGGACGATGGCCATCACCAACAGCGGCATGCTCCGATTCAATCAGGCTGCGAACAGTTGGGGTGACTCCAATGCCACGTTCGACGCCGGTTCGTCGGGAACCATCAACAACCGCTCGACCAACAACATCACGATCTTTCTGGGCGCACTCACCGGTGGATCGGGATCGAAACTGCGAGGCAGCGATCAAGCGGGTCCGGGCGTGGACACGTACGTGATCGGCGGCTTGAACTCCAATACGACGTTTGCCGGCACGATCACCGATGGAACCAGCAGCACCACACCCCACACCGTCGCCTTGACCAAGATGGGCAACGGCACCTTCACGCTGTCCGGAACCAACAGCTATAGCGGCGGCACGACGGTGAGCAACGGCACGCTGCTGGTCAACAACAGCAACGGCAGCGCCACCGGCACCGGCGCGGTAACGGTGGTCAACGCCGCTACGCTGGGCGGCAGCGGCGTCATTGGCGGACCGGTGACCGTGAACGGTACGCTGGCGCCCGGCAATGGCACGGGCACGCTGACGATCAGCAACAGTCTGGCGGTCAACGGCGGCGCGGTGCTCCAATACAGTCTCGGCACGACCGGCGACCTGACCGTGGTAAGCGGCGATCTGACCCTGGGTGGCACGCTCAACGTCACCGACGCGGGTGGGTTCACCAATATGACCTACACCTTGTTCTCCTACGGCGGCTCTCTGGCGTACAACGGACTGGCCGTGGGCACAACTCCCAACACGAATTTCACCTATACCGTCTCGACCAACGTGGTGGGTCAGGTGAACCTGATCGTGTCCGGCGGCGGTGGTGGAACACCGCCCGTGGCCGGTTTCACTGCCAGCCTGACGAATGGCCTCTCTCCGTTGACGGTGACCTTCACCGATGCCTCGACCGGTACGATCAGCAACTGGTTCTGGGATTTCGGGGACGGCAACCAGACCAATTTTGCCGTTTCAACCAACCCGGCGCACACGTACGCGACCGGCGCGTACACCGTAACTCTGATCGTGAGCGGTTCCGCAGGTCTCAGTACCAATGTTCAGTCGAACCTGATCACGGCATTGGATCCGTTTGCGGCGTGGCAGTTGCAGTTCTTCAATTGTACCAGTTGCCCGCAGGCCGCACCTGATGCAGATCCCCTCGGCAAAGGGATGAGCAACACCAATCAGTTCCTGGCGGGCCTCAACCCGACCAACAGCGCGTCAGCGCTGCGGATCACCTCTACCGTACAACAAACCACCGATGTGGTGATTACATGGACGACGGCCTCCGGTCGGACCAACGCAGCGCAAGCGAGTGCCGGCGACGCCAGCGGCGGGTACACGAACAATTTCACGGACATCAGCGGGTCCATCGTCATCACCGGCAATGGAGATACGACGACCAATTATGTGGATGGCGGTGGCGCGACGAACAGTCCGTCGCGGTACTACCGAATCCGGTTGGTGCCGTAGTCGGGCTTGCTCCGAATCCCATTCGGGGATTGTCGAAGGGTCCCAGCTTCGCTACACTCCGCGCTCATGGGGATGCAACAGGGCGAAACTGGACAGGGCTTCTGTATGGTAACATGGGCGTTTCGCCCGTGTCGTCCGTCATCCCCAGAACAACAACGGCGAGACGCCCGCGCTACCGGGACAGGACTTTCCGTTCCTCGGCCCGACGATAAGACCTCTCTTTGAATTTGCTTTCCGGGCGAGTCTATTTTAGGAAGTCGGCGTGAACGAACAGCCTTCCAGACTCGAAAAAGGATTCAGTTGGTGGCATCCGAAGCCCTGGAAACCACAGCCACCCGCCGAGGAAGAGCTGGATCGGAGCGCGGGCAGGCATTCCAGTGAATGGCCTCAAGGCGATAGGAAGTGGCGGCTGAATAATCCCAAGAAACGCGATCCGGGCCAGTAGAGATCCGGCCTCGGAAAAATGAACTCACCAGCCCGGGCACGCCTGTGCCCGAGCCGGCACCCATCATCACACCGAAATCAGGACTGATGCATCAGAGCAGGTCGATCCTGCTTTTCCAGGAGCCGCCTGAGTTTTGCCAGGGCAATCTCCTGAATCTGACGGACCCGCTCGCGGGTAATCTTGAATTTCCTGCCGACGACATCCAAGGTTCGAGATCCCTGAGCGTCCAATCCAAACCGCATCGTGAGGATCTCCGCCTCGCGCTCGCTGAGATACTGGAGCTGTTGGCGGATTTCCTGCCGCATGGTCTTCGCCTTGAGCAGTTCGTACGGCGTCATCGCCTCGGTATCTTCAATCAGGTCGCTGAACTGCGTGCCATCGTCGTCCCCAATGGCGGCATCGAGGCTGGCGGGGCGAACGCTGACGGTCCGCAAATGGGCCACCCGGGCCGTCGTGAGGTTCATCATGCCCGCCAACTCGGCATCGGTCGGCTCCCGTCCGAGTTGTTCGGACATTTTGAGACTGACCCGGCTCATCTTCTGCATCTTATCCACGATGTGAACCGGCAAACGGATTGTCTTTGACTGGTTCGACAGCGCGCGTCGAATGGATTGTTTGATCCACCATGCGGCGTACGTGGACAGCTTGGCGCCCTTCTTCGGGTCGAAACGTTCCACGGCCTTCATCAAGCCAATGTTCCCTTCGCTGATGAGGTCCAGGAGGGGCAGGCCAAGATTCTCATAGTCGTGCGAAATCTTGACCACCAGGCGCAGATTGGCCTTGATCATTCTTGCGCGGGCTTTCTTGTCGCCGCGTTTGACGCGGGCGGCCAGTTGGACTTCTTCTTGGCGGGTCAGTAAAGGAGTCTGGCCGATTTCGCGCAAATACATCTGAATTGTGTTGCCGCTTTCGTGCTCTCGATCGATCACCATGATGAATCACCTCGATTCAGGACTCATTAAACTACTTGGTTTAAAGGATAAAACTGCGACGTTCGGGAATTTAGATGCTCGGTCTTCCCATTTGGTTCAATAATTTATCAACCACGTTATGGTCTCGTATTTGGTGTTCCCACGCGCTACTTTCCACTGCATGGATCGAGACCGACTTGCCGATTTCTTGCGCGCTCATACAGTGCTGACCCTGGCGGTCACAAACAGCGATGGAACCCCTTATGCCGCTGCACTTTTCTACGCTGTGGATGAGGATCTCTTATTGTATGTTCTGACCGATCCGGCAACGCAGCATGGACGGGCAATGTTGGCCTGTGACGCGGTGGCGGGTACCATCCAGGCCGACGGTCAACCTTGGGAAAGCATCACGGGGGTCCAGTTTCGAGGTCGTTGCCGCCCACTGAGCGGCGAAAAACAGGCGAAAGCGTCGAAAATCTACACCGCCAAGTTCAGGTTTCTACGCCAGGAAAACCCGACGCTTTCTTCGGCACTGGCCAGGACCGAGCTCTGGTGCATCGAGACGGATTGGATACGCCTGATCGACAATCGTCTCAGGTTCGGCCATCACGAGGAGTGGACGCGGCCTCAAAGTTAGATTGCAAACGAATCAGATGGCGGTATTCTGGCCCTCATCAAGGGTCAAGCGGAGGTCAATGTGAAAAAATGGATCATCGCGGTCGTTGTCGTCCGGTAGTATCCGAAAGTTTGTGTTTGGGTCGGTTATGGTGTTTGCCGCTTTTGCTCCTGGGCGAGCCCAGGAGCAAAAAACCGTTCGCCATACATGATGGCAAATTGGTTCATCGCCGACTGC
>Ga0182027_10007685_pt1 | contig 15827 bp, 9 predicted proteins | sample 712E1DmetaG_FD_121300 | JGI IMG/M metagenome (GOLD analysis project Ga0182027, IMG submission 121300) | Permafrost microbial communities from Stordalen Mire, Sweden - 712E1D metaG (Illumina Assembly) | ecosystem: Environmental > Terrestrial > Soil > Wetlands > Permafrost | place: Sweden...
TTGATTCTGTATAGGATATTTTTGCACCAATATTTGAAATATCAATACCAAAACTAAATTTTGCTTTTTGTTTTCCCAGTTCAACATCATTCTGATAGAAGCATGATACGTCAGCGGCCGCAGTGTTTCCAGCATGCGTTTTTTGTCCTCCAGTCAAAAATTGTCCACCTGTGAGATTTGAATGGATATAACGTAAGGCAATGCCCCCGGAGAATTTTTTTGAAAGCTTGCGTGAATATGCCAGATCAATTGCATATTCGCTGGGTCTGAAATTTCCAATAGTATTCCCGATTATATCCGTGAAAGTAATATCCCCTAATGAAAAGTATAAGAGTGAAAATGCAATGGCCTGATCTTTTCCTACTTTTTTATATCCTGTGATATACGCAAGATTAATATCATTCACCAATTTTCTTAACCAAGGACTATAAGACATTGAGAAACCCATATCCTTTTGTATAAATGCATATTTTGAGGGATTCCAGTGAAGAGAATTCGCATCAGGAGCAGAGGCAACGCCTGCATCACCCATAGATCCTGCTCTTGCATCAGGTGCAATCATCAAAAAAGGAACGGCAGTGGTAATAGTATTTACCTGACCAAGCAATTCACCGGTGGTCATACTTCCATAACAGGGAGCTTGTGTACCAGTGTTAGGCAGGGTTTTATCAATACTTTGTGCCGATAAATTATTTATTGAAAAAAAAACAGTGACTATTACAACGAATGTCAGTAAGGCATTATTAAAAATCTGTTTCATATCTAATTATTAAAAGTTTGCAAAATTAATGAAAAAAAATTAAATATTATTCCGGCTACTTTAAAATAACCAATTTTTGCATGATCTGCGCATAGGTTCCTTCATTGCCTTTTACTCTTAGCTTGTATATATATACACCTTGCCCAATCGGATCTCCAAAATCATCCCTGCCATCCCAGACTATTTGCTCCGGTTCTACACGGAAACCTATTGTCTGGATGTTATCATCAATCGTCTTTATCAACTTTCCAGTAATAGTGAATATCTGAATCTGAATATCCAGATCACAACATGGTTGATTATGCTCAAAACAGAAAGAAGTATGTGTAGTAAAGGGATTAGGATAATTAAATACATGGTTAAGTGCCAACTGTGCTGATTGCGCTACCACAAATTCAGTATAGACTTCACTGGAATTATTGTACACATCCCATACCTTAAGGCGTAACGTATGAGATCCCTCATCCAAATCATAAAAAGGATATTTAATTTTTCCGCTTTTATAATTATCCAGATCGGCTTCATAATAATCATTTAGCACGACCGCTTTTTCTGTATTTTCATCCAGTGTTGCAACAATATCGTGGCCGATCCCATTGCCTACGGTATTTATTCCATTGGAATCAGCAACAAGAGAAAGCAATAGCGGATTTTCATCTGTGGTCCCCCCGAAGACAAATTTTAAATCATTCAGATAAAGTTTGATGTCAGGTCCAATATTATCAGCATTTATATTCGTTTCAGAACCACCAATGATCACACTTTCATAAAATCCGTTAGCATCAATGGTATCGTTTTCTGCATAATAGCTTATTCTTCCAATTCCATAATTATAGGCAATATCTTTAGGCACCATAAACGAAAAAGAAAATAATCCTTTTTTTACACTTGCCTTACCTTTATATATTATGTTTTTCTGCAGATTAAAAGTAAATGGGCTACTGCCGGGATCATTGGCAAGCGTAGTCACATTTTGTTTTTTGTCAAACACGGTCGGATAAAGGATTCCATTGAAATTTGAATTCAATAAACCAAATGCATTTGTCACATAACCTGTAACTGTAACTTTACTCAATGCTTTCATGGTATCCGGACAACTCGTAGTGACTACATCATATTTTGGATAGGCTAATCCCAGTGCAGGATCTCCTAAAAGTACAAAATTTCTGATACTTGTATTTGAGCCGCTGGCTACTTTAGAATTCCTGATATTATCGCCCATTTTCGGATATTTTCCGTCAATTTTATTAAACACATACCTGTAAAAATTCATGTTTAAAGTAAAATTAAAACTCGAATATGATAATCGGGTTGTAGTAAACAAAGAGATGCCTCCACCGTTTGGATTTAAAAAAACATATTCTCCTGCTGATGTTCTTTCCGGATCATCAAAGCGGCTGAATTCACAGGTAGCTGTGACAAATACCGGCATATTATAAGTATTATCCCAGTTGTTAATATCATAAATTTCCAGCACTCGTTCATGTGCCCAACCCAATTCACCGCCATGTCCGGTGTAATTAATAATCAACGCCCCTTTTTCCACTCTTTTATTTATAGCAGCTGTCACATCAGGATAACGCTGACCTCCTGGTGTAGATTGTTCCTGATATGCATCAAAATATATCTTATCAATGTTATAGTCATTATAGGTAGTGTCCACATAAGTTGCCATCTGGTTAGCTTGGCTAATATGGGTATTCCCATCTTCATCATCTGCAATAAAGCATACCCAATTTCGCCAGTCGGCCAAATTTGAAATGGTATTATTATATAAAGAACAATTCGAACCTGAACTGATCAGATTATTCTGGCTTAAATAACGAATTACTTTATCCACGGCGTTTTTAGCTTCGGTGGTGTTCTTTACAGGGAACCGTCCTATTCCCACATCCATATCGTCATCATAGCCATTGCCTTCCGAATCATCCAAACAACCAAAAAAATCATCAGTCACCCAGGAAGAAGCATAGTCCAGAGAAGTCAAAGATTCATAAGTAGGAACAAAATTGGTGTTCTGTGGCATCCTGTCTTTATAATCATAGGAGCCATCACCAAACATAAGCACATACTTTGGTAATTTCAAAGTGTCAGTAAGGGCTCTGTCATAAAACATTTTTACAAAATCACGAATAGCAGAAGCATCTTGTTCTCCTGAAGAAAACTCATTATATATTTGTTGTGGTGTAACTACTACAACCCTCATTGTATCAAATGTCCTATGCAAATCAGCCAGCCGTTCTGCTTCACCGATAAAATCAGGATAAGAAATAATAATCAAATCAGCTTGTGGTAAACTATGCAAATTCTGATTTGCCACTTTGCCAATAAAAAGGGGAGAATAAAAATCACTTCCATTAAAAGCAATAAATTCCTTTAATGTATCTGTTGGCAGACGAAATACAACATTGCTACCGCTTGTAAAATCCTGTTTTTTTACATCCACAGGATTGGTGACATCCCATATCTGGCTCACAGAAGAACCGTTAGATAATGTGAATTCCGCTATTTTCCCAACCCCTACTGACGCAACACTTCTAAAAATGGTCTGATGACCGGTAAAATTAAGCAATCTTTTCACATTCAGTTCCACATAATTCATCCAGGCGAGAGAAGATGAAGTTTGTTTTGTCACTGTTAGATCAATTGATGAAGAATTTGCCGGATAAGCAACCTCTAAAAAAGAATCATCTCTTGCAAAATCATTACCTCCGGACACTGGTCCAATGGAAAATTGATAATTATGACCATTTGCACCTACACCCATTGATGTGTATCCGATAGTATTGCGTGCAGCTGCTGTTACTTTCAGATAGACATCAGCACCATTTACGATATAAGGAAAGTCAAAAGCAAAGGAATGAGATGTGATGATGTCAAAATATTCTCCGTACCATTCTCGTCCGGATGTTATTAAATTTACAGAGTCCCTTTCATGACAGGCATAATCGTCGAACTGTGTAATAATATCAGTTGCAGGCAAACTAGTCGATGGCTGAACAACCAGTCTTTTACCAGATGATGATCCTACAGTTATAAAATAATAAGTCATATCTGAGTAGTAATTTGTCAGATGGTGGAAATGATGGCTGGTAGTATCATATTTCCACCTGACAGAGGATTGACCATAAAATAAAATATAATCATCTGAATTAAAAACACCATCGCCATTATTATCTTCAAACCAGATTGCATTTTCAACGAGATCATCATGCCGGAATTTACCGTTTGACTCTGGCAACAAACCACCACCATTACCATAAATTTTGATGTTTCCCGGGTCAATTTGAGTAGGATTAATACCTAATGAATTTAGATCACTGAAAGATATTTTGTAAACACCATCTGCCGTAACACCTATTTTATACCAGTCTCCAGTGGCAAGCACAGAATTGGATGCATACGTTCTTTCATTCAGGTTTTTTGTTGATGACGTTTCTTTCTCAACCAACTTCAAATCAAAAGAAATCAATTTTTCAAATTTGCCAGTTGAACCATTTTTTCTGATAGGAATAAATGTAATATTTACGAATGGGCTTTTTCTTTCAAAAGAAATTCGGGTTTCGGGAACAATATCATTCATTATTGCTTTAGCATTCTTGCTTACCAAAGCGGCTTCCTTGTCAGACAATTCAATATAAACCGGATTTAATAAATACGCTTTAACTTCTACATTTTTATTATTGATCTTTTCCCTTTCAAAATACTGCGGAATCGAAATACAAGGATCAAGAAAAACTGCATTATCGAAGAAAATGAAACTCGTTTCTTCTTCATCAGAAATTTTCTCTGTTATTACTCCTTTCCAGTTAATCTGCTTGTGATCGGAGCGGTTTGTATTGCTTCGCTTTTCCTGTTGGGCTTGCGTTTCCATGAATGAAAACAAAACCAGAAAAATAAATAAACTAACAAGCTTACAATTTATTTTAAAATTGCACGTTCTTGAAATAAAATTCACCAAAGAATTTTTCATAAGCAAGAATGAATAGACATACAAATTACGTGATTTAATTTTACACATAAGCAATATTTTTAAATTTAATAACTAAATTTGATTTTTTTGGTATAATTTGTAACATAAATGACAAACTTCAGTATAAGGTATTTAAATAGTTTTAAAACGGGGGGCTAACGGAGAAAAAAAAATATTATTGTATATCAGTAAAAAAAAATATTTTATAGTTGATAGATTAATAAAATTTTTATATTTTTGCTCTTTGTTTCAAAGCCATAAACATCTATGATAAGAAAACTTCTATTTGCGATAATAATTAGCTTTTCAGTTTTTGAAGCTGGACATACACAGGACATGCATTTTTCGCAGTATTATGCCAATCCATTGTACCTTAATCCCGCTTTTGCAGGCACAGCCATGTGTCCGCGTTTGATCATGAATTACAGAAATCAATGGCCTGCCATCGCTGGTACTTATTCTACCTATAGCGCATCGTATGACCAACATGTAGAAAGCCTTTCAGGTGGACTTGGTCTGATGATCAATACAGATAAAGCAGGGGAAGGCACTATTACCACCAATGTAATCAGCGGGATTTATTCTTACAGGCTTCCGGTGAATCGGTTCTTCTCCATTAAGGCTGCCCTGCAAGGGACTTATTTTCAGAAAAGCATAGACTGGGACAAACTGACTTTTGGCGATATGATTGACCCCAGATATGGATTTATTCATTACACAGCAGAAACCAGACCATCAGAATTAACAAAAGGTGCTGTAGATTTTTCTGCCGGCATTTTAGGGTATGGCGAAAGTTTTTTCGGTGGAGTTGCTGTCGATCACTTGACTCAGCCTCAAGAAGGATTTTTCTCAGTAAGCAAGTTACCTATGAAAATAACAGCCCATGCGGGAGCTGTTATTGATTTACAGCACAGAAGGAGAAGGAGAAAAATTGAAGATCCGACTATATCGCCTAATATATTATATATGAAACAACAGAATTTTGAGGAAATCAATTATGGATTATATTTTAATAAATACCCTATGGTTGGTGGTGTATGGTTCCGTCAAAACTTCATCAATGCTGATGCTTTTATTATTTTATTAGGATTTCAGACCTATTCATTTAAATTTGGCTACAGTTACGATCTGACTGTTTCCAAGCTCAGTAGTTCTACTGCAGGCGCACATGAATTTTCATTTGCCCTTCAGTTTAATTGTAAACCAAAAAAGAAACGCATCAGGGCAATAAATTGTCCGTCATTTTAGTTATATAAGAAAATTTCAGTAATTCAATTAATAATTATGAAAACGCGAAGTATTTTAACAGAACTAGTTATTGTAGGGGCAATTATCATCTTTGCATCCTGTAACAAGGACACTTCTCCGACAACAGGATGGGATTACAATAACACGAAAAACGGCGGCTTTGAAGTAGTACCTTACTATGAACAGGAAACGGGACCTGGACTAGTGCTTATTGAAGGTGGTACTTATATTATGGGTAGAACAGAACAGGATGTACTTTACGACTGGAACAATATACCTCGTAGGGTTACAGTTTCTTCATTTTATATGGATGAAACAGAAGTCCGGAATCTGGATTACCTGGAATATCTTTTCTGGCTGAAAAGAGTATTCGGCACAGATTTTATTGAAATTTATAAGAAAGCATTACCTGACACCTTGGTTTGGAGAGATAAACTCGCTTATAACGAACCTTACGTGCAATTGTATCTAAGACATCCTGCTTACCGCGATTATCCTGTAGTTGGAGTAAACTGGTTACAGGCTGACGCTTATTGTAAATGGAGGACTGATAGGGTAAATGAATATATTCTTATTCGTGAGGGAATTCTTAAAGTAAATCCGGATCAATCCAATGCTGACAATTTTGTAACTGAAACATATCTCGCAGGTATGTATGAGGGTTCGGTAAAGAATGATCTTATTGATATCAGTCCCAGCGGACAAGGTACCCGTAAAGTAAAAATGGAAGATGGTATATTTTTACCTGAGTATAGGCTTCCTACAGAGGCAGAATGGGAATACGCTTCTCTTGGTTTGATCGGTAACACATTATATGAACGTGTGATTGAAAGAAGGTTATATCCATGGAATGGGCATGTAATGAGGACTGATGAAGACAAAAATATGGGTGAATTTGTCAGTAACTTTAAAAGAGGCAGAGGTGATAATATGGGTGTAGCTGGAAATTTAAATGATGCTGCTGATATTACGGCTCCTGTATATGCTTATTGGCCCAATGATTATGGATTGTATAACATGGCTGGAAATGTGAGTGAATGGGTGATGGATGTTTACAGAACATTATCCCCTGAAGATATGACTGACTTTAGACCTTTCAGAGGAAATGTTTACGAAACACAGGCTCTTGATGTGGATGGTAATTTTCAGAGAAGTGATACTACCGGAAGATTAATGTGGAAACAAGTGAGCGTGGGAGACAATATTAACAGACGGAATTACCGTAAATCAGATAATATTAATTATCTTGATGGTGATGCTACTTCAACTGTTAAGAGCAGTCTTTGGGAGGCTACCGAAACCGATACCAGCCAGATGCAAAGAGACAGTACCGGTGCATTGATAAATAACAATGTAGCTGAAGAAAATACCACAAATGAAATGTACCAATATAGCGTTGCATCTATGATTAATGATAAAGCACGAGTTTACAAAGGTGCTTCATGGAAAGATCGTGCCTATTGGAATGTAGCAGGAACTCGCAGATTTCTGGATCAGAAACAATCAACAGATTGTATCGGATTCAGATGTGCAATGACTAGAGTCGGCAGCCCGATAGGAAACTATTAATGAAATAAATATTAGGATAATTAAACCCCATTTGCCTTCAGCAAATGGGGTTTTCATTTGATCTGTTATGAATGTCAAAGACCTGTATAGTATTTTTCAATTCCATTTTAATATCATTACCGATAGCAGAAAAGAAATAAAAAACTCTATATTCTTTGCATTAAAAGGTGAAAAATTTAATGGTAATGAATTTGCAGAAGTGGCCATAAATCAAGGTTGTTCATATGCAATTATTGATGAAAAAAAGTACCAGAAGGATCTGCGTTTTATTTTAGTTGACAATGTCTTAGAAACATTACAGGTCCTAGCAAAATATCATCGGAGTCAACTGAATATTCCAGTCATTGGAATTACAGGAACCAATGGAAAAACCACCACCAAAGAATTTATCAAATCAATCTTATGCAAGAAATATAATACCCTTGCTACAAGCGGAAACCTCAATAACCATATCGGAGTTCCCCTGACATTGCTTTCTATCACTAAGGAAACAGAAATTGCAATTATTGAGATGGGGGCAAATCATATTGGTGAAATTACTGAACTCTGTGAAATAGCACAACCTAATTTTGGAATCATTACAAATATCGGGAAAGCACACTTAGAAGGGTTTGGCAGCATTGAAGGAATTATTGAAACAAAAAAAGCGCTGTATGATTATCTGGAAAATCACAGTGGAGTTGCCTTTGTGAACTATAAAGATGAGACGCTTAAAGAACTTTCGAAAAACATTCCTCAAATAACTTATGGTTGTGCACAACATGCCGATTTTAATGGAAACCTCATTGAAAGCAACCCGTTTCTAACTATTGAATGGGATATTGGAAATGCTAAAACTCTTAGTAACCGAATTCAGACAAAAATTATCGGTGATTATAACTTTGACAACATCATGGCATCAATTGCCATTGGCTCTTTTTTTAATGTTCCAGTGGATGATATAAAGAATGCATTAGAAAGTTTTGAGCCTTCTGGAAACCGCTCACAGCTTATTAATACGTCTACTAACGTGGTAATCCTCGATGCATACAATGCCAATCCCACCAGTATGAATGCCTCTATTATTAATTTTAGCCGCATGGATTACAAGGAAAAAGTGGCTATCATTGGAGACATGTTTGAACTTGGCAAAGAAAGTTCTACAGAACATCAAATCGTTCTTGATCTTTTGAAAGATCAATCTTTTAATCAGGTGATTCTTGTTGGAAATACTTTTTCATTGCTCACTAAAGACCCATCGGCATTTATTTGTTTTAAAGATGTTGAAGAAGCTTATCAGTACCTGAAAGAAAATCCAATAAAAAATTCTTCTGTGTTAATAAAGGGTTCGCGGGGTGTTCGTTTAGAAAAAATTGTTGAGTTATTGTAAATGGCTTCAAAGAAGGAATACAAGGTGATCGGACTGATGTCGGGCACATCGCTGGATGGCCTTGACATTGCTTTCTGTCAATTTATTAATAAAGGCAAAAACTGGCTTTACGAAATTATCCACGCTGAAACTATTGAATATCCAAACCTTTGGAAAGAAACGTTAAAAAATATTGAAAATAAAGATGCATTTTCTTTTGCAGAGACACATATAAATTACGGACATTTTCTTGGGCAAAAGGTAAAACGTTTCATTACAAAACATCATTTAAAAATTGATTTTATTGCATCGCATGGACATACTATTTTTCACCAGCCACAAAATAAAATTACATTTCAGATTGGTGATGGATCAGCGATAGCTGCCGAAACTGGATTGCCTGTCGTATGTGACTTCCGAAGTTTAGATGTGGCATTGAATGGGCAGGGTGCACCATTGGTGCCTATCGGAGACAGAATGCTTTTTAATGATTTTGAATATTGCCTTAATCTTGGCGGATTTGCCAATATTTCATTCGAGAAAAATAACGAACGAATTGCCTTTGATGTTTGTCCTGTAAATATTGTTTTAAACTTTCTGGCTGAAAAAGCTAATCATTCTTTTGACAATAAAGGTAAGTTGGCTGCTTCCGGAAAGATTGATCCTGATTTGCTTTCAGCCTTAAACCAACTGAAATATTACAAAAAAAGCCCACCCAAATCTTTAGGAAAGGAATGGGTGATTTCGGAAATTATTCCATTGATGGCAGTCGAAAATCTTTCTATCGAAGACAATCTCCGCACCTTTTGTGAGCATATTGCAGAACAAATATTTAAGATTCTTCCTTCTAATAAACCTGTAAAGGTTCTGATCACAGGTGGTGGAGCCCATAATGATTTTCTTGTTAGGTTGTTAAAACAAAAAACCAAAAATGAAATTATTCTGCCGGATAAAAAAACGATTGATTATAAAGAAGCATTGATTTTTGCTTTCCTTGGTGTATTGAGAATGCGTAATGAAATCAATTGTTTAAAAAGTGTGACCGGTGCATCAAAAGACAATATTGGCGGTGCTATTTATGCCGGATAAAAGAAAGGCTTCTCGAAACCTAGAATTGATAATTCATCGCAAATCCCAGCACATTATTGAACTGTCCTTTACTAAAATTGTTGTAATTCCAATTGATCGCAGGTAGTTTTTTTTTCAAAATTGATATCACAGAATAACTATATCTGACAGATGCTGAGAAATGGTCAGATATCTTATATTTAAATCCAAGCATAGAGCTATAATCAAAACGCCGATAAGGAACAATGGAACTATTTACATTTCCCGATCCGTCATCATAATTAAATTTGATGAGGTAGGCTACACATAATCCTGCTTCAAAAGTGTACAGATCTTTCAAGGTATATGTTAAAAGAAATGGCATTTCAAGATATCTTAATTTGATTGTCCATCTTATATAATCACCAGCATCGGGATGATCAGATTTATGGCTGCCTTTATCAATATATTTTAATTCAAACTGCCCCCCGAATTTTTTATTAATGTCTCTTCTTACCAACCCACCAAAAATAAATCCCAGTTTATTATATCCTGCTTGAGCTTCACCATCAACCTGTGTGGCGGAAACACCAAGGGAAAGGCCTCCTTTAAACTCCTGAGAGTATAGTAAAACAGGACAGCTTAAAAGAAAGAAAAATCCAAGAAAGATTTTTTGCATGGAAGAAAATATTTATAAAACTCTTTTTATATTTCTGTTTTTTATTTCTTCAAGCAATTTTCCCACATGTTCAAAGCGATTATTAAGAATCATGGAAGCAATGATGTAGGGCTTGTATCCTGCTTCTTTGTATGTGTCAATTCTGTATTTTTCAAAAACACCACCATCTACTTCACCCTCTTTGCATGAAATGCCTGAAATATCAGCAGGAAGACAATGCATATACAATGCATCTCCGTTCTTTGTCAATTTCATTTTCTTTTCAGTGCACTCCCACTCCTTGTATTTTGCATTGTTTGCAAGGCATTCCTGCTCCAGTTGTTTTAAACCATCTTTGTCATTGTTATTTAGAAGAACTGTTCTGCGTTCCATTACCTTATAAGGTGCCCAGCTTTTAGGATACACGATATCTGCATCCTTGAAAGCATCATCCATTTTATTTGTGATTTTAAAACTGCCACCAGATGTTGATGCATTTTTCTTCGCAATTTCAATTACATCTGGAATTAATTCATAACCTTCGGGATAAGCCAGATCAACCTGCATTCCGAAACGTGTCATCAATCCAATAATGCCCTGTGGAACAGATAGTGGTTTTCCATAGCTTGGTGAATATGCCCAAGACATCGCAATTTTTTTTCCTTTCAGATTTTCTAATGATCCGAAATAATTTTTAAGGTGCAGCAGGTCAGCCATAGACTGCGTGGGATGATCGATATCGCATTGTAAATTTACAATGCCTGGACGCTGCGGTAACACACCTTGCTTATAACCATCATCAAGTGCATTTCCAACTTCCACCATGTATGTATGACCAGCACCGAGAAACATATCATCACGTATGCCGATGATATCAGTTAAAAATGAAATCATATTCGCTGTTTCGCGAACAGTTTCCCCGTGTGCAACCTGTGATTTGCTTTCATCAAGATCCTGCACCTCTAAACCTAAAAGATTACATGCAGATGCAAATGAAAAGCGTGTACGTGTTGAGTTATCGCGAAAGTTTGAAATTGCCAACCCTGATTCAAAACATTTTGAAGAAATATTATTGTCACGTAGATGTTTCAATGCTTGTGCTACCAGCAGCGTTTGAACTAATTCATCATTTGTTTTATCCCAGGTGAGCAAAAAATCTTTTTGAAAAAGATTTGCTTTCAGTTTTTTGATTTCACTAATCAGATCAATAAAATTATTCATTCTTTACTCCTTTCTATATTATATCAAATAAGCATAAGCAGCATAAAAAGCAGAAGCTGCCACAAGATCACTGACGGGAACTTTTTCATTGGGTGCATGCGCCAACACTTCATTTCCCGGGCCAAATCCTATGGTTGGAATTTTGTACATTCCATTGGTGGCAATTCCATTGGTAGAAAAGGTCCATTTGTCAATCACTGGTTTTTTATTAAACAATTGTTCAAAAGCCTTAACACCGGTCGCAACAGCAGGATGATCCTCTTCAATTTTCCATGTAGGATAATATTTTTCCATGCCATATTTTAAACCGGTATAAGCTGTTTCTTCATAATAGAGTACTTCAACAGTAGCATCCATGTCTTTTACAATGGCTTCAATTTCTGTTACTGCAGATTCTTTTGTCTCTCCCCATGTTAAACGCCTGTCTAGATGCAATTGTGCATAATCTGCCACAGCACATAAAGATGGGCTTCCGGATATTATTTCTGAAATGGTCACTGTTCCTTTCCCGAGAAATCCATCATAAGCAAGGCGTTCATTTAATTTTTCTATTTCAAGTGCTGTGCGTGATGCCATATATATGGCATTTTTGCCTCTTTCGGGTGCACTGCCATGGCATGACACGCCACGGAATTTCACCAGGATTTCCATTCTGCCTCTGTGTCCCCTGTAGATATTGAGGTTTGTAGGTTCTGTTGAAATAACAAAATCGGGTTTTATTTTATCTTCTTCAATAATATATTTCCAGCACAAACCATCACAATCCTCTTCAATCACGCTTCCCACGAAGTAAATCGTGAGATCTTTGTCAAAGCCTAACTCTTTTAATATTTTTCCACTGGTGACGAAAGCAGCCGGACCGCCCTCCTGATCAATTGTTCCGCGACCATGAACAAAACCATCTTTAATTTCTCCTGACAGCGGATCAAAATTCCAGTTATCAAGATTTCCAAAATCCACCGTGTCCATGTGTCCGTCAATAGCCAGTATTTTTTTTCCGTTACCTATGCGACCAATGACGTTGCCCAGTCCGTCAATTTTTACTTCATCAAAACCGGCTTCTTCCATCTGTCGTTTAAGTTCAAGCTGTACTTCCTTTTCGTGCAAGCTTACAGATTTTATTTTTACTAAATTCGAAAGATTCTGCGCTGTGTATTGCGCATATTTCTCCGAAAGGTTTTTAATTTTTTTTATAATTTCTTCCATACCTTATATTTTATATAAAGTCTAAATAAGCATGAATACTCTTTAGGTAATTTTAATATCTTTTACGTTCAGTTGTAAATATACCGAACCGTTCCATTCATTCTCTTCCACGTGATAACAAATATCAAAAGGTTTCCGGCGATTGACAAATGGTAAATGTTTGGCTTGCTGGAAGGCAATCCCAGCGAAATAATTATTAGTACTGGCCGGATGTGTAACACAAAGTTTCAAATGATTTTCTCCGACAAGTCTGGCAAACCCTTTATCAACAACTCCTTTTGTAAGAAATATCGGAGACATATTTCCCGGACCAAATGGTGCAAACTGTTTAAGTACCGTAAAAAATTTGGGCGTTATATCAGATAGATTGAGTACGGTATCAATAGCAATTTCAGGGACCAGCGAATCTTCATTAATTGTAGAAGAAACCACTTCTTCAAAACGTTGTTTGAATAATTCAAGATTTTCTGCTTTCATAGAAAGACCTGCAGCATATTTATGTCCGCCGAAATGTTCAAGCAGATCGCGGCAGGCATCAATAGCATCATAAATGTCAAAATCTTTTACAGATCTTGCAGAACCCGAAATCAGTCCGTTGGATTGTGTTAGTACGATAGTGGGACGATAAAAACTATCTGTCAGGCGTGATGCAACAATTCCCACAACACCTTTGTGCCATTCAGGATTGAACACCACGGTAGTCTTTGCTTTCATCATTTTCTTATCAGCCCAAATCATTTCAAGAGCCTGCTGAGTAATAGAAGTATCAAAAGTTCTGCGTTCGGTATTATTCAGATTTATGCTATCACTCATTACCGCGGCACATTCAGAATCTTCACATAAAAGAAGTTCCACAGTACTTTTCCCGTGTTCAATGCGGCCAGAAGCATTAAGCCGTGGTCCGATCATAAACACAAGATCATTAATATTAAGTTCTTTATTAAAAATAAAATCATCCGTATTGAAAACGGTTTTCCTTTTCATGCCACAATGAAACAGAATAGCTTCTATACCTGGACGGGGCGCTGTATTGATCTGTTTTAATCCATAATACGCCAGGATTCTGTTCTCACCAGTGATTTCAACAATGTCCGAAGCAATACTGATAGCAACTAAATCCAGATATTGCATAATATTTTCAAAAGGAATATTATGTTTCTGAGAATATGCCTGAATTAATTTAAAACCGACACCGCAACCAGACAGTTCATTAAAAGGGTAAGTGCAATCATTTTGTTTAGGATCCAGAATAGCAATAGCTGCAGGAAGTTCTGCTGAAGGCCGGTGATGATCGCATATAATAAAATCGATACCTTTTGATTTTGCATAGGCAACCTGCTCTATTGCTTTGATACCGCAATCAAGTGCAATGATCAGTTTGAAATTATTCTCAGATGCAAAGTCAATGCTTTTAATGGATATACCATAACCTTCTGAATAGCGATCAGGAATATAATAATCAAGGGCAGGATATGTTTTTTTAAAAAAGGATAAAACCAGTGCTACAGCGGTAGTTCCATCCACATCGTAATCTCCGTACACAAGAATTTTTTCGGAATTTGCTATTGCTGTTTCTATGCGCGATATAGCAATATCCATATCCTTCATCAGAAAAGGATCATGCAGCATATTAAGTTCCGGGTGAAAGAAAGCTTTTGCCAGATCGGCATCAGTCACTCCTCTTTGCACCAATAAATTGGCAATGCTCTTCTCCACTCCAAGCGCCGAAGCCAGGGAATTCACCTGTTCGGTATCACCGCTTTTTTTAACCACCCAACGCTTTTCCATCAAAAGATTTTAATCGGTAAAGGTAGAAAAAAGAATGGGAGTCAGTGGAAAATTTTAGAAAAATTGTATTTCGAAAATTACATTGATAAATTTCAGACACTTCAGTTTTAAGTTGAGCCTCCAGAATCAAAGAATTTCCTAGCTTTGCTATTCCATAAATAAATTTTATGCAAACACGTTATATCATTTCTGGTTTTCTCTTGCTCTTTTCAGGCGTTTGGTCGGGTGCTACCATCTCCGCTCAGAACACAAACAAGGATAGCCTTTACACCATTGTGATCCATGGTGGTGCAGGCAATATGGACAAGAAAGATTTTAGTGATTCTCTGCAAAAAGCTTACACAGATAAAATGACAGAAGCCCTGACTAAGGGAGCTGATACATTAAAAAAAGGAGGAAGCAGCATTGATGCAGTTGAAATAATTATCAGAATACTTGAAGACTCCCCATTGTTCAATGCTGGGAAGGGATCGGTTTTTACAGATGAGGGTAAAAACGAAATGGATGCCTCCATCATGGATGGAAAGACTCTTAAGGCAGGCGCTGTAGCAGGTGTGACAACGATAAAAAATCCTATTTCTGCTGCCAGAAAAGTGATGGATAAATCGCCTCATGTAATGATGATTGGACAAGGCGCTGAGAAATTTGCCAAGGAACAGGGACTGGAAATTGTTGATCCTTCTTACTTTTTTGATCAGAAACGCTGGGAGCAATATCAGAAAGCAAAAGGTAAAAAATTTGGAACAGTGGGCGTGGTGGCTTTAGATAAGAATGGCAATCTTGCCGCAGGCACATCTACTGGTGGCATGATGAATAAAAAGTACGGACGCGTAGGCGATTCACCTATTATCGGAGCAGGCACCTATGCAAACAATAATACCTGCGCGGTTTCCTGCACTGGACATGGTGAGTATTTTATCAGAAATGTGGTGGCTTATGATATTGCTGCCCTGATGGATTACAAAGGCTGGAGTGTGGAAAAAGCAGCTAAATATGTTGTTCAGGAAAA
>Ga0182027_10007688_pt1 | contig 15820 bp, 12 predicted proteins | sample 712E1DmetaG_FD_121300 | JGI IMG/M metagenome (GOLD analysis project Ga0182027, IMG submission 121300) | Permafrost microbial communities from Stordalen Mire, Sweden - 712E1D metaG (Illumina Assembly) | ecosystem: Environmental > Terrestrial > Soil > Wetlands > Permafrost | place: Sweden...
GGAGAAGCGAAAACTAAAAAACTGGCGGCTCAAAGGCCGCCAGTTTGTATGATTACAACTAATTCTCTCAGGCAGATTTTGCCCGGTTGACCAGCCATACGCCCAGTAAAATAACCACGCCTCCCAGAACACCTGGCGGGGTTATTTTTTCGCTCAGCAAGAAAAATGAGACTATCACCGTCACTACTGGCTCGATATAGAGATATGTTCCAACCTGTGCCACCGGTAAAACCTTAAGGGCATCGTACCAAAAGATGTAAGCCATCCCTGAACCCAGTATCCCCAGAAATGCGATTGCAAGCCATCCATCTGTCGCAATATTGTGGATCGATTCCCAGCCTCTTCCACCCACAAAAAGTGCCGAAGAAAACAGCCAACCAAAAGCCATCACATAGAACATCATCAAGGCGGCCGGGTAGGTCTTAAGGCCGCGCCGGGAGAGTATCGTAAAGACAGCCCAATTGGGGGCGCTGATCAGGATAAGAATATCTCCGGGTGACCCGAACTTGCCTGAAACCAGCGCACTCAAGCTGCCGCGGGTGACTATCAGTAAAACGCCGAAGGCTGCCACCAGAATACCCAGTGCCTGGAGCCAGCTCAATTTTTCTTTGAGCGCCAGCCAACCCAGAATGGCAATGAATATGGGCATGCTTGCAACGATCCAGGCAGTGGTGGTGGCCTGGGAAGTGACCAATCCGGTGGATTGCAGCCATTGGTGGAATGTGATCCCCAGGAAACCCAGCAAGGCAAAATAAAGCCAATCCTTCGGTTTGGGGAGACTAAATTGGCGTCGCAGAACTACCACTGTGCCCAGAATTACCAGGCCAACCGCGAAACGCATCCATACCAGCGTGATGGGAGGTACGTATTTCAACGCAATCTTCACGGCGACGAAGGAGGCCCCCCAGACCAGGACGGCGAAGAAAGCTTTAATTGAAGAGCTGAAACTATTTTTCATGGTTTATCCAGACGATATAAAAATGCCCCCGCTGAAAAATGCGGGGGCACCCCGAAAGTCAGGTCATTTATAAGGCCCAGGCCAGCATCAGACCAAAAATTGCAATTACCAATCCAAGATGCAGGAACATGTTTGAGCTTTTCAACCAGCCGACCGGGAGAAATTGTAAAACAAAATTTATGATCACGAAAAATATACCCAGGAGTGGCAGCAGACCCTTGCGGGGGGCCAGGTATTCCGAAACTTTATCGAGCATTTTATTCATCTTCTGGAACATCTTCCGGCTCCTTTTCCTCTTTATCTGTTTTTACCTGCCATGGCTTGAATTGGGCCACCAGCCGGCCGGGGATGCGGCCCTGGATCAAGACGCCCTTGCGGCCATGTTCCAGCCGTTCCACCTGCCCGAACTCATGGAAAAGAGAAATGAGTTGTCCTTGTTGGTAAGGAAGGCGCACCATGGCGGGTGTCATTGTTTCATAAAGTGAGTTATGGATCTGTTCAAGCAGGTCGCTGATCCCATCCCCGGTACGGGCAGAAATGGCTACTGCCTGTGGAAAATGCTCCACTACGCGGCGGGCGGATTCAGGATCCGAAAGGCGGTCAATTTTATTGAGCACAGTGATGATAGGAACATGACTGGCGTTAATTTCTTCCAATGTTTGCTGAACGGATTCAGCCTGGTTCATGACATTCGGATGGGAAATATCCACCACGTGTAGCAGCAGGTCAGATTCGGCGATTTCTTCCAGTGTCGCGTGGAAGGCAGCCACCAGGGTGGTGGGCAGCTTTTGGATAAAGCCAACCGTATCCGTCAGAAGTGCCTGGGTCCCCCCGGGAAGTTCGACGCGCCGGGTGGTAGGGTCGAGTGTGGCGAATAATTGGTCGGCAACATACACTTCCGCGTTCGCCAGGCGGTTGAGCAAAGTGGATTTTCCTGCATTGGTATACCCGACCAGCGCCACGGTAGGAATGCGGCTGCGTTTCCTTTGGGCACGATAGCGCATCCGGTGAGCGCGGACTTTTTCCAGTTCCTCTTTGATATGGGCGATATCATGCCGGATGGAGCGGCGATCCACTTCCAATTGGGTTTCACCAGGGCCGCGCAGCCCCACTCCGCCCACCGAGCCAGATCGACCACCGCCGCCACCGGCCTGCCGCTCGAGATGGGTCCACTGGCCGGTCAGGCGTGGAAGGTAGTATTCATATTGTGCCAGTTTGACCTGCAATTGGCCGTCACGCGTACGCGCGTGCTGGGCGAATATATCCAGGATGAGCGCGGTGCGGTCGAGCACGCGCACTGATTCGCCCAGGTATTTCTGCAACTCCCTTTGATGACGCGGAGAAAGTTCATCGTCGAAAATGACCACCTGTGCCAGTGTTTCTTCGGCCAGTGCTTTGAGTTCCTCCACCTTCCCTGAACCAATGAAAGTCACAGCGTTCGGCCGTTCCATTTTCTGGGTCAATTCGCCTACTACTTCCAATCCGGCCGTATCGGCCAGCAGGGAAAGTTCGGCCAGGGAATCTTCCAGGGGTAGCAACTGGGCATGACCAAATACTTCTACGCCGACCAGGAACGTGCGTTCACGCGGCGAAGCGGTCGGTTCGGGATTCTTTTTTGACATATGGGATTATTCTATTTCTTTTCAGATTTGATTTCAGCGCCAAACAGCTTGGAAAATTTCGGATCGGGGGGTTCAGTGCGGATCGGCAACAGAATATGGAAAGTTGAACCCGGACAGGCTTTTTCATCGTGGCCGTCGGATTCTACCCAAATGGCGCCCCGGTGTGCCTCGATAATGCCTTTTGCAATGGGCAGGCCCAGCCCCGGTCCACCCCCCTTGAACTTGGTTTTTCCACTGGAATGGAGCGAGGCGTTGCCTAATTGTCCAAATTTCTCAAAAATAGTTTCCTGATCCTCGGCGGATATACCAATGCCGGTGTCGGCCACGGTCACTTCCTGAAATCCCGGCAAGGTACGCCCGTCCACGGTGATTTTACCCCCATCCGGTGTAAATTTGATGGCATTGCTTAGAATATTGCCGAAAGCCTGATAGAGCCGTTCGGGGTCCCCGAATAGCCTTTGATCACCGCCGGGAAACGAACGCAAGTCGAGGTTCAGGCTGCGGCTCATAATTGAATTATTTAATTCGTTCCTGATCAAGCCAAGGATTTGGTTTATCCAGATGGGCTGGAAATTCAGGGAAAGCATGTTGTTATCAATTAATGAGACATCGATCATATCATCCACGATGGAGCGCAAACGCCGGATGCCGTTATTGACTCCATCGATCAGACGTTCCAATTGTTCGCTCTGCTCAGTCTCGGGGATATCGTGCATCATGGTGGTATACCCCTCAATCAGCGTCAGCGGCGTTTTTAATTCGTGGGCTGCCACCGAAATGAAATTGGATTTGCTTCGGTCGAGCCTTTCGAGCTTACTTTGCGCCCCGGATAATTCATTCGAGATAAAAGCCACATGCGTTTCCATCTCATAGCGGGCAGCCTTTTCCAGGGAAAAAGTAAAAACCGGCAATACCACTCCCATTAATTCCATGGCATCCTGCTCGGTCAAATCTTCGCGGGCCAGTTCAAAAGTGATCATCAACATGCGGTTAAGCACCGCTGAAATGTTCTTCTCCCCCTCGCGCAGGTCACTCTCGGTGGGTGCGGCAGACCAGTCGTAAAGGACAGGATCCACCCAGGCCGGGTCGCCGGTCTCGATCGCCTGGATCATCAGGTCGTAGAATCTTTCCAGTTGTTCCTGAAAATTCTCACGGACCCCGGCTCCGCGTGCCATGCTGTTGGAAACGCGCCGGATCCAGGACGAGCGGATTTCAGTTAATATTTCCGGAATATTCATTGGATGGCTTCTGCTAACATTGATAATCGGGTTGATACGGATTCCTCGGACAGGTAGGAGAAAATTAAAATTCTACTACGTATTTTATAAGTGTAAGTCAGGTTGGGTCATTTGACAATTCCAATTCCGTTATAAAGATCCGGGAAGTGTTGATTATTTCTGACTTATTAACCAGGCGCTTAAGGTCTCTCCGACGATTTCCAAGCTTCTTGGGCTGACCTTGTCGGGAGTGTCGGTGGCAGTATGCCAGTAAGGATAATCGAAATCAATGATATCCACCGCGGGGATGCCGGCTTTCAGGAAGGGGGTATGGTCATCCTCCATGCTGTACTTGGGCGTGGGGATAAACTGCCGGGCGAATCCCAGCCGGGCAGCCTGCCCCCATATTTCGGAGACCAGGACAGGGTTCGAATTCCGTTCAATGTAAATATTCAAATCGGCGTCACCAACCATATCCACAACTATCGCAGCCCTGGGGTGAAAAGTCAGTGATGCAACAAAAGCCTGGGAGCCCAGGAGCCAATCGCGGCCGGCGATGCCACCGTCATCTTCGGCATCGAAAAAGACCAGCCAGATTGGCAGGCTATCCTGGGGCAGCGTGCGGGCCATTTCAAGCAGGACCGCCACCCCGGAGGCTCCATCGTTGGCGCCTGGCACTGGCTTGTTGCGCCCCGGGCCCGGGTCCTGGTCAGCCAGCATGCGGCTGTCATAGTGAGCTCCCAGGATGATTTGTGGGGTCTGGTCCGTACGGGAAGCGATGATATTTTGCACGGCAAATCCCTGCCAGGTGGTGGCCTGGTTCTGCGACTGCCAGCCGGCTTTTTTGAGCTGATCCTGGATATATTTGATTGTCTCCGTGTGGGCAGGCGAATCTGGTACGCGTGGGCCATAGGCGACTTGTGCGATCACATCCTGGTAGGCGCGTTGGCCGTTAAAATGACCGGGTCGGGCGGTAAGAAGCATCATTCCCCAAATAGCCATGCCAATGAAAATGGCCAGCAGACCGGCCAAAATGAATATCCGCTTTCTTCGCATAACCATCACAGGCCTGCGCTTTTGGATAAAAAGGCTTCCATGTCGGTCTGCGCACGTTCTACATATAATTTGGCGCGTTCGCGTTTATCCATGCGTTGGTCGGACAAAAGCGGCGGCAGGATGCCGAAATTGGCCTTCATCGGTTGGAAATCTTTCATGGCAGCATGTGTAATATAGTGGCAAAGTGCCCCAAGCATGGTTGTTTTGGGAAAAACAATCGCTTCTTTTCCATGCAAAAGACGGGCTGCGTTTATCCCTGCCAGCAGGCCAGTGGCGATATTACCCATATAACCTTCCACGCCGGTTATTTGACCGGCGATAAATAGATCCACCCGCCCGCGAAATTGCAGGGATGGAAGTAGCACCAGGGGTGCGGCAATGAAGGTGTTGCGGTGCATCTGCCCGTACCGTACGAAATCGGCTGCTTCCAATCCCGGGATCATACGGAAAATCCGTTTTTGTTCGGAATAGGTAAGGTTGGTTTGGAAACCGACCAAATTAAATAGACTGCCCGCCAGGTTATCCTGGCGTAGTTGTACAAGCGCATGCGGCCAACGCCCGGTACGTGGGTCTCTCAAACCGGTTGGCCGCATGGGGCCAAAAGCCAGGGCCTTGTGGCCGCGCCGGGCAATGATTTCCACGGGCAGGCAGCCTTCAAAAAATTGTTGCTTTCCGGCTGTTATACCCTGGTCGATTTCGGCTTCGAAGGTCCTCAGTGCAATTCGTTCACCGGATAACAGTGCATCTTCGAATGCGTTGTATTCTTCCTTTGTAAAAGGACAGTTGATATAATCCCCGCCTTCATTTTCCCCTTCGCCATAGCGCGATCCGCGATAAGCGATCTTCATATTAATGGAATCGGCAGATACAATGGGGGCAATTGCGTCAAAGAAGTATAATTGACTTTCACCGGTCAAACTTGCGATGGAATGGGATAACCGATCGGATGTCAAAGGTCCAGATGCGATAATCGTTGGGCCATCTGGTATTTTTGTGACCTCCGCGCGCAGGATTTCTATATTAGGATGTGCTGAAAGCCTTCCGGTAACTTGCCGGGAGAAGGCTTCCCGATCAACTGCCAGGGCGTTCCCAGCCGGGAGTGCGGTTTGCCGGGCGCAATCCATCAGCAAGGATTCGAGCAGCCGCAGTTCGTTTTTTAGCACCCCGGAAGCCCGGTCGGGCAGATTCGAGCCAAGCGAATTCGAACAAACCAGTTCGGCCAGGCCTGCTGTGAGATGGGCTCCGGTGGATTTACCAGGTCGCATTTCGAATAGGCGGACGCGTATTCCGCGCTGGGCAGCTTGCCAGGCAGCCTCAGTGCCAGCCAGACCACCGCCGATTATGGTGAGAGCAGGATATGTCATCTTGACGGATATTGTACCATTTTGGATTTTTGGGTAAGTGATTTATAATTAAAAAGATAAGAATGAATATGCAAAAAAACCAGATGACCATCCAACTAAAAGAGACCAGCCAATTGACCGGGGCGTGCTGGGCCATCTGGTTGGAGCACACCAGCGAATGGGAGATCCTGGCGGTTCATAAATTAAACGCGCTGAACCGCTCTGCCATTCTGCACTATATCCAAACACAGGCTGTTGAAGGCTGGCTGAATGGGGCGATGACTGGCAGGCGCAGCCGTTCGCGTTCTGTTTTGCGTTCCCTCGGGCTTCCAGGCAGCAAACTATACATTTTTCCAGATCAGATGACTCAACGAGTGATCATCGTCGGGGCGGAGGAGCTTTCGGATGTAGCGCAGCGGTTCTGGCGCGTGGTTGCATTGGGGAATTCCAATCGTTCCTTCCTTGCCCCGGTAACCACCCCGGCTTTATCCATACCTGACCTGGGTATCCCTTACTATGCGCCAGAAGTGCTCGATCGTGTTTTGGAGATGGTGCTGGAAACAGCAGCTTGCGAACAGGGCTGGTTGGCCATCCGTGCGGGTGATTTCTTTGATGTAAAGGCCTGTGCAAACTGTGAAAGCAGTCTGGGAGAGCGGATCAACATAGAAGCGAATCCGTTCTTGCGCGAAATAATCAGCTCGCTGCAGGCGCGTTTGGTGGAAAAAAAGGATCTTGAATGGGCCATGGTGCCTCGGACCGGCTACCCGGAAAATACCCGGAACTGGGCCGGCCTGCCACTGGTTATCGGGCAACGCTTGATCGGATTAATCGCTTTTTGGCGGGATGAACAGGTCAAGACGGATGAGTGGACCACGTTACAACAACTGGCCAAACGGGTGTCACCTTCCGTGGAAGCCAGTATTACCTTTTCCGACCTCACCGATCATTTGGGCCGCATGGCCCTTTTAAATGATTTCGCGGTAACCATTACCTCTGCCTTGGATCCGGAGCAGATTGCTCAAAGGCTGTTTGCGCTTTTGCAGCGTTCCTTTGGGACCGAGCGGATTACCATGGTAATTCTATCGCCGGATGGAAATGGCCTGCAAAACTTCTCCAACCGTGACGGAACGATAGTAATACAATCCATGTCGATGGATGATATTTCCGTTACCAGTTTAATGGGGAGAGGGGATGTCCACAGGGTGGACTCAATTGCAGATGAATCGGATTACTCCCCCACCTACCCCGGTTCGCATTCTGCATTGACCATTCCAATGAAGTATCACAAGCAATTGATCGGCACTTTGGGACTGGAAAGCGTAGAAGACGGCGCGTTTACAATTTATGATGAACACCTGCTGATGGTGATTGCCAGCCACCTGGCCGGTTTGCTTGAAAATGGACGGTTGCGGCGCGAGGCGGAAAACCGTGTACGTAATTTGAGCTTGCTCCATGAAGTGATCGGGCAGGTGATCGGCCTGACCGACTTGCGCGAGATATCACAAATTGCTGCTGAATTAATGGCGCGCAATTTTGCTTATGAACTGGCTGCAATTGCCCTGATCGAAGGCCCGGAGAAAAACATATTGGTAACTGGAATCGGGGGAAATGCAGCCGAACTTGTCCAACAGGGCTTGAGTTACATGGATGAGGCTAGAAGAGACGGCATCGTGATGCGCGTTATCGAAACCGGGCAGAATATTCTGATAAACGATTCTTCTCAAAGCCCCTTCTTCCGCCCCATCCCGAATTGGGATGCCAAGTCCGAAATGTGCGTCGCCCTCCGGGACAGCGACCAAATCATTGGGGTAATTAATGTAGAAAGCCAGAGAAGGAATGCGTTTTCTCAAAATGATTTTATTGTGCTCGAAAGTCTGGCAGGTATCCTTTCAAGCGTTATGTCCAGCGCTGGGCAGTATCAGAAATTGCAGGCAACCGTAGACCAATTGCGGGCAGCACGCGAGGAACTTCAGCAGCGCGTGGTGGCCCAACGCATGGCCGAAAGCCGCCTGGTTCAGGCTGCCAAGCTGGCAGCGGTTGGCGAGATGGCGGCCGGGATTGCACATGAATTGAATAACCCATTGACCACCGTTTCAGGTTTCACAGAATTGGTGCTGGAAGAAATCCCCGAGGGGAGCGGGATTCGGGAAGACATGGAGCTGGTATTGCGTGAAGCGCAACGGGCACGTGGTGTGGTCCGCCGGTTGCTAGACTTCGCCCGTCAGAGCGAAAGCGCGCGCGTACGATCAGATATAAATGAAATAGTTTCGGATGTTCTGGCTTTGGTTAATCATCTGTTACGCATCAGTGGTATTCAATTATTTACCGATTTGGCCGAAGGCCTCCCTTGGATTTCAGTAGACCGTAACCAGATCAAGCAGGTTATTCTTAACCTGGTTCATAATGCCTTACATGCCATGCCCACCGGTGGCGAGATCCATATCACAACCAACCGCCGTCAGCGCGATAACCGCGAGTGGCTGGTCATGTGCCTGGCGGATACGGGGACCGGCATTGCCCCGGAAAACCTGGCACGCGTGTTTGAGCCATTTTTCACCACGCGGTCGAAGGATGGCGGTACGGGGTTGGGCCTGTCTGTCACGTATGGGATCGTCTCTGATCATGGCGGCTTTATCGATGTGGAGAGCCAGGTAGGGCAGGGCTCCACCTTTACCGTCTGGCTCCCGGTTGAGAAGGATTAATGGCTGCCCCACATATTCTGATCGTGGATGATGAGCCTGGCATTACCCGCCTGTGTGAGCGTTTGTTAAAACGGCTGGATTACCAGGTTTCCACATTTACCGATCCGCAAGCAGCCATGAAATTCGTGGAGCAGGATAAAATTGACCTGTTGCTGGTTGATATTCGCATGCCGCAAATCAGCGGCTTTGACCTGATCGCTCATACCAAGCAACACCAACCCGATGCGGCCGTTTTGGTGATGACTGGTTTTGGGACAGTTGAGATGGCGATCCAGGCCCTCCGGCAGGGCGTAGATGGCCTGGTGCTAAAGCCATTTGAGGTGGGCGGGGAACTGGTACAGGCTGTTCGGCAAGCCCTGGATGACAATCAAAAGAAACGCGACATTGCGCGTATCCAGGCTTTACGGCCTCTTTTTGACATTATCGAATCTTTTTTGGCGGAAACGCATCCGGAGCACTTATTGGGATTGGTGCTCAGTGCGGTCTGCGGGCATCTGCGTTGCAAGCATGCCGGTTTCTATCAGTACTCTGGTGGCGGGCATCACCTATCCCTGGTCTCCGGGATAGGGAAGACTCTAGCTGAAGAAGAAAGTAACATCAATGGGGGCATTGTCGGGCGGGTGGATGCACTGAATGCACCGATATGGGTGAATGTTACCGGGCCAGGCGATCCTGAGCTTCAAACAGCACTGGTTACCCAGGGGCTGGGTTCTGTCATGTGCGCACCGATTTCGCGTCTGAACGTGCATGGTGTGCTTTATGCCGGCCAGGATACCGATTCCCCCGCTTTTCGCGAGGTGGAGTGGGAAATGTTTCTCCTACTGGCCAGGCAGGCAACGGTAGCCATGGAGAATGCGCGTCTCTACGAAGAGTTGCGTGAATATGTGCGGCGAGTGGAAGATTCACAACAGGCGTTGATCCGGGCGGAGAAAATGGCTGCGGCAGGCCGATTAACTGCATCGATTGCACATGAAATCAACAACCCATTGCAGGCCGTTCAAAACTGTCTGCATCTTGCTACGCGCGGCGAAGTGACTGAGAAGAAAAGGCGCGAATACCTGGATCTTGCAAATATCGAATTGAACCGTCTCATGACCACCGTCCAGCGCATGCTGGATTACTATCGACCTGGCGCGGTGGAACCACAACGAGTGGATCTGGTGACCTTGCTTCGGCATGTCATCAACCTGCTTTTGCCCCAATTACGCGCCCGCGGTATCCGTGTCAATACCGGTTTTTCATCCAAATTAACACCGGTGGTAGCGGTGAGCAGCCAGTTGGAACAAGTATTCCTGAACCTGATTCTAAACGCTTACGATGCCATGCCCGGAGGAGGGGAATTACGCGTCAGCGCACGTCCAGTAAGGGACACGGCAGAAATCCTCATTCAGGACACGGGTCCCGGGGTGACGGAGGAGATGCGTGGCCGTATTTTTGAGCCATTTGTCAGTTCCAAGCAGGGAGGAACGGGTTTGGGATTGTCTGTCAGTTATGGAATTGTCGCTGCGCACGGAGGCAGTCTGGATCTCGTACCGGATCGCGGACCCGGAGCTTGTTTCCGGGTAATTCTACCAGTTAAGGGAGCAGCATGAGTAAAGCCAACATCCTGGTTGTGGACGATGAACTGATCGAACGGCAAACATTGACCGATATCCTTCGCCTGGAAGGATACCATGTTGCCTCGGCCGCCAATGGCGAGGCGGCTGTGGATTTTGTCAGGCTGAACCCGGTGGATTTGATTATCCTTGATCTGCGCATGCCGGGCATGAGCGGCCTGGATGTGGTCAAAGTAGTCTACCGGATTTCTCCAGATATCGAGATTATCCTGCTTACAGCCCATGGTTCGATTGAATCGGCGATTGACGCATTGCGCAGCCAGGTGCATGATTATTTACTCAAACCGGCATCGCCAACCCAAATTATCGATAGTGTGGTGCGCGGGTTGGCGCACCGGGAAGCCAAAGTGCAGGCGCGTGAGCACCAGCAAACCGATGTAAGTACCGATGAAAATGCGGTTGTTGCGTTGGGAGATGGAACCGTGGTGGATTACGGTCGCCGGCTGGTTCGTTCGGGAACCAAAACCATTTTTCTGACTCCGGCGGAAGGGCGACTGCTACGCATATTTGTCGAAAATATCGGCAAAGTGTTTACACACCGGGAGTTGGTCTTGCTCGTTCAAGGCTATTCAACCACCCAGCAGGAAGCCCCTGAAATCCTACGCCCCCTGGTCAGCCGTTTGCGACAGAAATTGGCAGAAATTCCAACCTTGATGCAACGGGTAATCAGCGTGCGCGGCACAGGATATGTTTTTGAAGATGAACGAAACCCATCCGGTGAGAGCTCTGATCGATACTGATCCCTCAATCCTGAGGGCCCAGCGGTATATCCGATGTGATTTCAGGTGGGCGCAACCAGCTAAGCAAACCATTGATACGCCGTTTCTCGGGTTTAATTCTCTCAAAACTAATTAATAACAAACTTATTCCCAGAAATGAAGCACCCAGCCACTGAGCCGAATTCAGACTTTCGTGTAACCAGAAATGGCTTACCGTGATTGATACGATCAACTCGCCCAGTCCCAGTAAAGCGGTTTGCATCCCACCCAGACTCTTGATTCCAAGAAAAAGCATCAACCTGGAAAAGAAAGTAGCCAGGGCCAGCGCCAAAATAGGCGCCCAGGATGTGCCCATAGGTGGTAGATGGCGGTCAAATATAAGATAAACGGGAACAACGATTGCGCTCATCGCCAATAGGGTGTACAGGGTCACCGTTGGTGCTGGAATATCATAAAGAACACGTTGATTGATGGGCAAGTGGATTGCGTACATGATCGATGCCCCAAGCATGAAAAGGACCCCAATCCAATCCACCTGGACTGTGCTGGATACTGTCAGGAGAATCACCCCCAATAACGCAAAGCCGATCCGCCAGTAGGTCAGCGAACTGGGAGGCTGGCGATCGATGACCAACCAGATCACCAGAAAAAGGGGATAGAGGGAATAAAGCAATTGCCCTACACTGACTGAAAGCCTTTCGAGCGCAAAATAGTAGAGTAGAGATCCTAATCCATTTAACGTTCCTGCCAATGCGCAACCTAACAGACCAGCCGGGTAAATAAAAAGGAATGGTCTTCGGAAAATTGCCACAATTAAAAGAAGCAATCCGGCGGCAAGGATTGTCCGAAAAGCCACTACGGCAAGCGGCGAGAAGCCAGCCGTGATGGCTTGTTTCCCGAAGATGGGAATCACACCAAGGAACAGGGCAGAAGCCAATGCGGCTTCCACCCCTTTAATTTGCCCGCCCTTTTTCTTCATTCGAAAGTCCTTTTCAAGGGGCCTCACCCGATCAAGGTACGGACCTCATCGAGAAATTCATCACTTAAGAAATCCCCTTTTTGCATTAAGGCCTGTATCTGCCCCTTAAGTTTATTTTTCTCCTCGGGTGTAAGTTCTTTTGCAGTGGAAACGATGACCGGGATCTCGGCTGTTTCCGGCTTGGCTTTCAGAGCATCCAAGACAGCGAAGCCATCCATTTCGGGCATCATCAAGTCTAGAATGATAAGGTCGGGGTGTTCTTTTTCAACCAGGCTTAAGGCTTGTTTACCACTTTCGGCTTCATGGATAGTAAAGTTTCCCTGCGATTGCAGGATCCGTCGAATGAGTCGTCTTGCATCCGGGCTGTCATCCACGATGGCGACACATGGAAAACGATCTGGTGCTACCCGGCTGAGGGCAGCCAGTAGCCCTTCTTGCGGGGTTTCTTCCATGCTGCGGGATGGCATAACAACATTTCGGGCCCAATTATCGCCCAGAATAAATGGCTCGGTTGGCATGGTGTGACCGGTGCAATTAACCACAACAACGTCGGTCGGTTTGATAATGCCAGCGCGAATAAGTTTGAATAATCCGGCAAAGGCTACCGCAGCAGCCGGTTCAGATGAAATGCCTTCCATCTTGGCGATCACATGGATGGCCCGGAAGGCTTCTTCATCGCTTACGCTTTCGAAGACACCGTGGGTTTCATTGACCAGTTTGGAAAGGAGATTATACGCCCGGCCCGGATCACCAGTAGCGAGAGTTTCAATATGGGTGCGCGGAGAAGTCACGGGGGTAGCGGTTTCGGCGTGTTCCTTCCAGGCAGTCACCATTGGCGCGCAACCCTCTGCCTGGATTGCAGCAATGGCGGGCACCTTCTCTACGAAATTCATCTTCTTTAGCTCAGAAAAGCCTTTATAAACTCCCAGCGGCCCCATTCCGCCGCTAACCGATTGAATATACCAGTCTGGAGCACGCCAGATGGGCCGGGAATTTCCATTACCCGTAGATACTGGACCGAGCTTGGTGGTAAGTTGTTCAGCAAGTTCAAACGCAATGGTTTTCATTGCTTCAATGGATGTAATGGTACGGGCGCCCATATCCAGGTAAAGATTGCGCTGGCGGGCGAATTCGGCGGCGACTTGTTTGGCCTGATCATAAGAGCCGGTGACTTTGACCACCTGGCTGCCATAGATGGCGATTTCGCGCATTTTAACTGCCGGAACGAGACTCGTAACAAAAGCCCATAGTTTTATCCCGGCCCGTGCACAATAAGCGGAATAGGAAATGGCCACATTACCGGTGGAGGCGGCCACCATTTCGGTGATCCCGGCTTCCTTTAAGGCGGCTATCGTAACAGCCGCCTGTCGATCTTTGAATGAAGCGGTTGGCCCCTGGCGTTCGTCTTTAATAAAAATATTGGGGCAGCCCAGCATCATCCCCAGGTTGGCGGCCTGGATCAGCGGCGTCCCGCCCTCGCCTAGCATGATCACCGGATTGGGATTACGGACTGGAAGTAGTTCTCGATAGCGCCAGAGGTCGAAGGTACGTCCGGATACCTGCGAAGGGAAATTTTTTGAAATGGCGTCATAATCGTAATCGGCTTCCCGCCACGAGCTATTACAGCGAGGACAGTTGATCGAGGTCGGAAAATAGGGGGCAGTATGCCCGCAATCAAGACAACGAACGATAAATGACATAATATGGAAATTCCCTTTGCAGAAAGATTTAGTATCTATAAAATTGTTGAGGTACCGGATTTTGAATTATGCAGCGAAGCTAGACACAATTAAAAAACGCGAACTCCTCGTGAATTTCAGGATAGATGCTTATTTAATTCGTTTGAGTGCTTTATCCAGCGAAGAAAGCAATTCATGTTCACTTAGTGAACCTTTGCTAAGCAAATTCTGACCGAATTCAGCCAGTTGGTTTTGCTGTTCGCCAGTGAGTTCAGCACCACTGACTACGATAACCGGAATATCACATAACCCGCTGGTAGTGCGTAGCTTCTCCAGGATCGTAAACCCATCCAGATCGGGCATGAACAGGTCAAGGATAACCGCCTGTGGAGGCTTGTTCGAGAGGATTTCCCATCCCTGCGGGCCGCCGTGGGCAAGTATGGGATTGTATTGACCTTGCCGAAGAATTCTCTCCATCAGTCGTGAGTCTTCCACATCATCGTCAATGACCAGCACATCGTGGATATCATCCTCGCCATTCAACCGATCCAGGGCATTCAGCAGATCTTCTTCCAGGATGGGTTTCACCAGATAATCTGATGCGCCAAGGCTGAAACCTTTCTCGTCTTCCTCGAGAATGCTGCAAACGATGATGGGGATATCGCGGGTATCTGGATCATTTTTAAGTTCTGCCAGCACGGTCCAGCCATCCCGCCCCGGCATCATAACATCCAGGGTAATGGCATAAGGCTTTAATTGCTTGGCCCGTTCAACGGCCTGGGTGGGGTCGGTAAGCGAAACAACCTGGTAGCCTTGCGGCTGTAAAAAACGCTCATACAGGCTGATTACCTGGACATCATCGTCGATAGCCAGGACCACCTTTTCTTCGCGCCGGCCATCCGGCCTTGTCCGGTTTTCCACAACTTTTGGGAGGGGCAAAGTGAAGAAGAATGTGCTGCCTTTTCCAAGTTCGCTGGTAACGTCGATCAGGCCGCCGTGTAGTTCGACCAGGCGGCGGGAGATCGAAAGGCCCAGGCCGGTGCCACCTGTCTTGCGCGTGGGCGATGCGTCTACCTGCGAGAAGGGTTGGAACAACTTACCCCGATCTTCAAGCGCAATGCCTGCACCGGTATCCGTGACTTTTATTACCACTTCCGGTTGTCCGTTTGGCCGAGATTCAACGGCAGCCGAGATCGTGATGGTTCCTTCGTCGGTGAATTTGGCCGCATTTGAGAGCAGATTGATCAACACCTGGCGCAAGCGCATCGCATCTGCACGGACAATCGGAATATTAGGTTCGATATTTTGGGCAAGTTTAACCTGCTTGTCCTTAAGCAAACCACTTACGGTGGGAACTACACTCTGGAGTAATTCGCCGATATTAACATCGTCAAAGGCCAGTTCCATCTTCCCGGCATCAATCTTGGAGAGGTCGAGAATATCGTTGATCAGGCGGAGTAAATGCTGGCCAGAATTGTAGATGGCGCTTAGATCTTGTTCCTGCAGATCAGTTACCGGACCGTCGATACCTTTAATAATAACTCGGGAAAAGCCGATGATCGAATTGAGAGGCGTTCGCAGTTCATGGCTCATGTTTGCCAGGAACTGGCTTTTCAGGCGATCCAGTTCGCGCATTTCGGTGATGGCCTGCTGGGCCAATTCGTATGAACGCGCGTTGTCAATTGCTACTGCCACCTGGTCAGCCAGTGCCAGCAGTACGCCGATATCGTCTTGCTTGAATCCTTCGGTCTCCTTGGATTGGAGATCGATGACACCTACCATGCGCCTCCCGATCCGGAGGGGAATGGCTGCTTCGGAATGGGTTTCCGGTAGCAACGGATTTGGCCGGAAGATGGAGTCTGTGGCAGTGTTATTGACGACCAGGGGATTTCCTGTGGAGGATACCGTACCAACAATGGATCGGGAACC
>Ga0182027_10007689_pt1 | contig 15820 bp, 13 predicted proteins | sample 712E1DmetaG_FD_121300 | JGI IMG/M metagenome (GOLD analysis project Ga0182027, IMG submission 121300) | Permafrost microbial communities from Stordalen Mire, Sweden - 712E1D metaG (Illumina Assembly) | ecosystem: Environmental > Terrestrial > Soil > Wetlands > Permafrost | place: Sweden...
TCCGCTCAGGGTAAACTCCGGCGAAGAATCTTCTAGCTAGGAAGATGATCCTTCGCTTGGCTCAGGATGACAGGCTTGGTAGACAATTCATTAACTGCTGTTGATGTGCAGAGCCCTGTAAACCGAAGCGAAAGAATTCAGTTCTGCGGGAATTTCTAAGGATGATCCTTCATTTCGTTCAGGATGACAGTGTGCGTTTGATATCGTTTTCCGCAAACTGAACTCTTACCTGGAGCAATTCGGTTTGACTTGGCTCATTAGAATTGGTAGAATTCAGGGTTGGAATATTAAATATGAAAAAAACCAAAAATCAAGATATGCAGGCAGCGTCGCCGAGCAGTAATATAGTTATTCGAGGTGCGCGGCAGCACAACCTTCAGAATATCGACCTGGAGATTCCCAGGGATAAGATGGTCGTTATAACCGGCATTTCCGGCTCCGGGAAATCGTCGCTGGCGTTTGACACCATATACGCGGAGGGGCAGCGGCGGTACGTGGAATCGTTGAGCGCCTATGCCCGGCAGTTCCTAGGTCAGATGGATAAGCCGGATGTGGACTATATCGAAGGTTTGTCGCCTGCGGTCTCCATAGATCAGAAATCCACCACTAGAAATCCCCGATCCACCGTGGGCACCGTGACTGAGATTTATGACTATCTCCGTTTGCTGTTTGCCAGAGTCGGAAAACCTCATTGTCCTCAGTGTGGGAAAGAAATTTCTCAACAGACCGTCGAGCAGATGGTTGATACCGTGATGGCTTTACCCGAAGGAACGAAATTCCAGGTGCTCTCCCCCGTAGTGCGTGGGCGAAAAGGCGAATATAAGCAGATATTCGAGGATGTTCGCAAGGAAGGATATGTTCGGGTAAGAGTTGATGGCCAAAATTACGAAGTGACCGACGATATTGATCTGGACAGATACAAGCAGCATTGGATCGACGTCATCGTGGATCGTCTGGTTGTGAAGCCCGGCATTGAGAAGCGGCTTGCGGATTCTATTGAAGCGGCGTTGAAGATGGGGAAGGGGATGCTTGGCATCGATGTGGTTGATGGCGAGGAACTCGTATTCTCAGAGCAGTTCGCCTGCTCGGACTGCGGCATAAGCCTGGAGGAAGTCGCTCCAAGAAACTTCTCCTTCAACAGCCCATACGGCGCATGTCCTGATTGTCACGGCTTGGGCACTCACACCGAACTTGATCCTGATCGAATCCTTCCCGATCCTGAGCTATCCATAGACGATGGAGCAATAGCTCCTCTATCGCGAACTACGAGCGACTATTGGCACGGCCTGATAACAGCAGTTGCGGAAAAGTACAAGTTCACCACGAAGACACCCATCAAGGATCTGTCCAACAAGCAACGAGACGCTCTGTTATACGGCGCTGATGGAAAGGTAGCGATTGCCTTCAAGAACCGCTTCGGCAGGGGCAGGCGCTTCGAGACCACCTACGACGGCTTGATTTCCATCCTGAACGACAGGTACAAAGAGACCACCTCGCAAATGGTCCGCGAAGAGACGGAAAAGTACATGTCCACGCGGAAATGCCCGGCCTGTCAGGGACTCAGACTAAAGAAGGAGAGTCTGGCGGTAACGATCAACGGCATGAACATCTCCATAGTCAGCGCGCTTTCCGTGCAAAGAGCTTACGAGCTATTCAGCACAATCAAGCTGACGGAGAGGGAAGAGACAATCGCGCGGCAGATCATAAAGGAATTGAAATCGAGGCTGGGATTCCTGATGAACGTGGGTCTCAACTATTTGACGCTCGACCGGGGAGCTGCTAGTCTGGCAGGCGGTGAGGCTCAACGAATACGCCTCGCCACGCAGATCGGCTCCGGCCTCATGGGCGTGATCTACATTCTGGATGAGCCTAGCATCGGGCTGCATCAAAGAGATAATAGAAAGCTCATCGATACTCTGCTGAAACTCAGAGACCTTGGGAATACGATTATTGTCGTGGAGCATGATGAGGAGACGATAAGAACCGCCGACCACCTGATAGACATAGGGCCGGGCGCAGGGGAGCATGGCGGGTATGTCGTCGCGGAAGGCTCGCTGGAAGACATCTTGGCCGCACCCGAGTCCCTTACGGGACAGTATATGAGCGGGAAGAAGTCAATCCCCGTTCCGAAAATTCGCAGGCAATCGAATGGAAAGATGATAGAGATACGCGGCGCGCGCGAGCACAATCTCAAGAATATCAACGTCCAGTTCCCTCTCGCCAGCTTCGTTTGCGTGACTGGAGTTTCGGGCTCCGGCAAGAGCACGCTCATTCAGGAAACGCTCTTCCCGCGCTTAATGTATAAACTCCACGGCACGCACGGCGTTTGGGGCAGTCATGATGAGATTCGAGGCGCGGAGCACATCGACAAGGTAATTGATATCAACCAGTCTCCCATCGGCAGGACACCCAGGTCGAACCCCGCGACTTACACCGGCACCTTTGATATCATCAGAGATTTGTTCTCAAGCACCCAGGACGCTCGCGTGCGAGGCTACGGCCCCGGAAGATTCAGTTTCAACGTCAAAGGCGGTCGGTGTGAAGCGTGCAAAGGCGATGGCATCATCAAGATTGAAATGCATTTCTTGCCGGATGTCTATGTGCCTTGCGAGGTCTGCAAGGGCAAGCGATATAACAGGGAAACGCTGGAGATCAAGTACAAAGGTAAGCATATCTCCGACGTCCTGGATATGACCGTCGGCACCGCGCTGGAGTTCTTCAAGAACATCCCGGGCATCACCAGGCGGTTGCAGACTATCCACGATGTGGGTCTGGATTATATCAAGATGGGACAACCCGCCACGACTCTTTCCGGCGGAGAGGCTCAGCGCGTGAAGCTTGCCAGCGAGTTGGCGAAGCGTAGCACCGGAAGAACTCTCTATATCTTGGACGAACCGACTACCGGCCTTCACTTCGCGGATATCGACAAACTTTTGGATGTTCTAAACAGGCTTGTAGACGCAGGCAACACGGTTTTGGTGATAGAGCATAATCTGGACGTAATCAAGACGGCGGATTACATAATCGACCTGGGCCCGGAAGGCGGAGAAGAGGGTGGGGGGCGCGTGATAGCGACCGGCACCCCGGAAGAGGTCGCGCAAATGAAGGAGTCCCACACGGGGCAATTCCTTCGAAGGGTCTTAGAGTCCGCGTAACCACAGAGAAGTTGGCAATGATCGACAACGAGCTTCAGAAAAAGCTCAGGCATCTCCCCGGCAAGCCTGGCGCATACATGATGAAGGATGAGCACGGCGACGTGATATACGTCGGGAAAGCGCTCTCTCTGCGTAATCGCGTGCGCTCCTATTTCCAAAAAGGGCAGACCCAGACGGCTAAAGTCCACCTAATGATGACCAAGGTTCATACGGTGGATTGGCTCGTCACGGACAGTGAGGTCGAGGCCCTCATGCTGGAATGCAACCTCATCAAGAAGTTCCGCCCCTTCTACAACATTCGATTGCGCGATGACAAACACTATCCTTACCTCTGTGTGACAACAACAGAGCTTTTTCCGAGAGTCATCGTAGTGCGCCGCGTTAAGAAAGACGGCAACCGTTATTTTGGCCCATACGCCGACGCAACCTCTCTCAGGGAGAGTCTGAAGCTGATCAGAAAGATATTCAGGATCAGAGGCTGCAACAAGAAGCTCACCGGCCTTGAACATGATAAACCGTGCCTGAACTATCATATGGGGCAGTGTGATTGCCCTTGCGCCGGCCTTATATCCAGCGAGGATTACCGAAAACTCGTCGATGATGCAATACTTTTCCTTGAGGGGCGGCAGGAGTCAGTGGCCGCACGCTTAGAAGGAGAAATGATCGCCGCCTCGGACGCGCTCGAATTCGAACGGGCTGCGCGTTTCAGAGATCAGATAGATGCGATTCGGAAGCTCACGGAGAAGCAAAAAGTCATCAGCACCGCGTTGACGGAGCAGGATATCGTGGCGATAAGCGGGGATGGCGGGTCGGCATGTGTCCAGTTATTCGCGGTGCGCGCTGGGAAACTTGCGGGTGAAGAGCACTTCTTCCTTGAGGGGATTCAAGATGAAACCCCTCAAGTCAGCGTAGGCGAGTTCGTAAAACAGTACTATCGGGATGCGGCATTCGTTCCGAAAGAGATACTCGTCTCCCATGAGCCTGTTGAAACGGAGATATTGGAAGAGTGGCTTTCGACGAAGCGAGGCGGCAAGGTCAGTTTGATCAATCCGAAACGCGGGGAGAAACGAAGATTGGTGTTGCTTGCCGCTGAGAATGCCCGCATGGTGGGAGAGCGCCAACAGACGGAGATGAGTGAGAACGCTGAAGAGGCCGCCAGAGACCTTGAAGATTTGAAAGAGTCACTTGGACTTACAGAACCCCCACACAGAATAGAAGCCTACGATATATCGAACACCCAGGGAATGGAAGCAGTCGGCTCCATGGTAGTCTTTGAGGATGGGTTTCCGGCGAAGGCCCAATATCGGCGTTTCAAGATTAGGACGATAGATCAGCCGGATGATTACGGCATGATGAAGGAAGTTCTGAACCGTCGATTCGTAAATGCGGCAAAAGGCGACGGCAAGTTCTCTTCCCTTCCTGATCTAGTGTTGATCGATGGCGGTAGGGGACAATTGAACGCCGCGCAGGAAGTGCTTTCCAGATTCCCGCTTGTCATCCAAACAGCTTCACTCGCCAAAAGATTGGAAGAGGTCTACCTTCCATCCAAAATGCAGCCTCTCCTGCTGCCCAGGGACTCCCGGGCGCTCAGGCTGCTCCAAAGAATACGAGATGAGGCGCACAGGTTTGCTTTGACGTATCATCAGAAGCTGCGAGATAAATCAACGCGTAGATCAATCTTGGACACCATCCCCGGCGTAGGCCCGCAAAGGAAAAAGGCGCTCATCAAGAAATTCGGCTCCGTCGCCGGTCTGAAGCGCGCGAGCCTGGAGGAAATACTTTCGGCTACGACTATTACACCGAGCGTGGCGAAATCTATTTACGAAGCGCTTCACATAGATTGACCTGAGCAGCAATAATATTGTTTGAAAATCCGCACAAAAAAGCCTATAATTATGTAGGAGGCGACCTACAATGTCTACAAACATCGATATAGACGAACAGTTGCTGAACGAGGCAGTCGCGCTTGGGCATTTCCGCACGAAGAAACGTGCGGTGAATGAGGCGCTGGCGGAGTTTGTGCGTTCCAGAAAGCAACGCCGGATAATCAACCTGTTCAACAAAATTGAGTTCGATCCCGCGTATGATTACAAAAGTGAGAGAAAACGATAATGAGTATTGTCGTCGATACCTCCGTGTTGTCTCATGCCTTGCGAAGGGGAACACCATCAAACGATCCGCAGGTGAAGAAGCTAACTTATCTGCTGAATCGAGGAGAGGATTTTTCTCTGCTTGGAGTGATTCTCCAAGAGATACTGCAGGGAATACGCAACCAAGAAGATTTCGAGAAGGTGAAAGAGCATCTGCAAATTTTTCCGATATTGACGTTAGATCGGCAGGATTACATCGCCGCAGCCGAGTTGAAAAACAAATGTATGACGCATGGTATCAATGCGGGAACTATCGACTTTCAGATTGCGGCGGCTTGCATTCAGCACGATTGCTCTCTTTTGACTTGCGATAACGACTTCACTCACATTGCCTCTTGCAGTTCGCTTCAGTTGATATAGTCATAACTTAAGCCTTTTCTGGCTGCACGCCGTAATACCTGCTATAATGAATTAGCTGTTTGGTGGACAAATGTATTACTATTTGATTCGTACAAATGAGGGATGGGTAGGAATCGCGGGCGCGGGAAAGAAAATCGCTATTCTTGAATTCCCGAAGCCCACGAGAGAAGAGGCTGAAGCGCTGATCATAGAGCGATCTGGCGTTGACTCGGAATCCGCAAGCGACTTTTCAGGCATGGCCGACTCCATAGCTGCCTATTTTAGTGGGGAAAAAGTTGACTTTGATTCTCCTATTGATTACGGCAGCGCGGGAGAGTTTGACGTCAGCGTCTGGAAGGCCGCCAGAGAGATTCCTTATGGCGAGGTGCGATCTTACGCATGGGTCGCGGAACGAATAGGCCGTCCAAACTCGGCGCGCGCCGTTGGTCAGGCGCTGGGCAGGAATCCTGTCCCAATCATTGTACCATGCCACCGAGTAATTCGGTCGAACGGCGACCTGGGCGGCTTCAGTTATGACCTTGATTGGAAGCGACGGCTTCTGGAAAAGGAGTCAAAGAGCAAATGAAGAGCCTTTTGATCAGATGGGTGATAAGCGCGCTGGCTCTATACATCACCGCTTTAGTCGCGCAAATGCTCAACATAGGAATCAGCGTGAACGGCGCAGCGACGGCCTTTGTCGCGGTACTCGTCTTGGGCATAGTCAACGCTTTGATTCGCCCCCTCCTTCTCTTGTTAACGTTACCATTGAATTGCCTTACTCTGGGGCTGATGACCTTTGTTATAAACGGCCTGATGTTCTGGATCGCAAGCACCATGGTTTCCGGCTTCGTTGTTAAAGGGCCGTTTGCAGCCATATTCGGATCTATCATGATGAGCATTATCTCAGGACTGGCGAACCACGTGGTCGCACAGGGGGAGTAGGTTTCTATGCAACTAGTAATCGTAACCGGCATGTCCGGAGCGGGCAAGACGCTGGCAATCAGGGCATTTGAGGATATGGGATACTTATGCGTAGATAACCTTCCTCCCAGTCTTCTTCCCAGCTTGCGCGAGCTATATGAGAACAAGAGCGGCAGCGATAATGTTGCCGTCGTTGTAGATGTGCGTGCCGGGGATCAGTTTGCGGAACTGGTCCGGGCGTTCCCCGCGCTTTCGGACGGTTACAAGCAGGCCAGGATACTTTTTCTCGACGCCTCTGATGAAGTCCTGGTTCAACGCTTCAAGGAGACCAGACGACGACATCCGTTGTTCGATAAATGCCACGGCATCCTCGATAGTATAGCTAAAGAACGAATGATGCTGGTCGAATTGAAAGAGATTGCCTCTAAAATCATCGATACATCCGATCTCGATTCCGGCAGGCTGAAATCAGAGATCATCACTTATTTCGGCAATGAGAGCACGGATGCCGGGATGATCATCACGGTGACGTCCTTCGGTTTCAAGTTCGGACTGCCTCTGGACGCGGATCTCGTATTTGACGTTCGTTTCCTCATCAATCCACACTATCTACCAGAGTTGAGGCATTTCGACGGACGGGATCAACCCGTCGAAGAGTACGTGATGCAAGAAGAAATGAGCAGAGAATTTGTCCGCAAGCTGCATGATTTCATAGGCTTCTCTCTTCCCTATTATGAGAATGAGGGAAAAGCCTACCTTAACATCGCCATAGGATGCACCGGAGGGCGACACAGGTCGGTGGTTATCGCCAATGAGTTGGGGGCCTTTCTAAAGAGCAGAGGATACCGGACTTTGATCGGACACCGCGACGTTTCGAAAGGCTAGAAAATGGCACGACTTAAAAGTTTCCTCAAATGGCTTTATCCAGGAATGAGGGTTAAGCGATGGCTTCTTCTCACTCCGATAGGAGTATTCCTGGTTGTGGCCGGCATGACTCTGCTTACGAATATGCGGGTCGTCGATTACCTGAACGCGGTCGCCGGATTTCTTGCCAAGCATACAGGATGGGTGCTCTCTGATTCCGCTGTCTACGTTCCCATTTCGATTGCCGCAATCGCCGTGGGCCTCATCCTGATATTCGTCAGCTTCCGTCAGGTGATCTATTCCATAGCAAGCGTAATCAGTCCGACTCAGAAGAATCGCCTCGCGGACGTAATATATCAACGGCGGTATCTGGCGCAAGGGCATCGAATAGTTGTCATCGGTGGCGGCACGGGACTCTCCACCATGTTGCGTGGTTTGAAAAAACACAGCTCAAACTTGGTGGCAGTGGTAACCGTGACTGATGACGGAGGAAGTTCCGGCAGACTCCAGCGGCAAATGGGCGTCCTCCCTCCTGGTGATCTTCGCAACTGCATTGTCGCCCTGGCCGATGAAGAAACCCTCATGACAGAACTCTTCCGCTATCGTTTCAACGACGCGGGCGAAGGGTTGAGCGACCATTCATTCGGGAATCTGCTTATTGCAGCTATGACGGATATTACCGGCGATTTTGAGCAGGCCGTCAAGGAAACAAGCAAGGTTCTTGCGATTCGAGGCCGAGTCCTGCCCTCTACTATCGATCATGTCTCCTTGCGTGCTGAGTTGGCCGATGGAAGCTTTGTCGAGGGAGAGACGACCATCGCGAAATCGTCCCAGCCGATTAAACGCGTTTCTCTCGTTCCCGATGATGTCGTAGCCCTAAGAGATGTTATTGATTCTATAAGATTGGCGAATGCGATTGTCATAGGTCCCGGGAGCGTCTATACTAGTCTCGTACCGAATCTGCTCGTGCCGGGAGTGGCGGATGCCATTGCGGCATCGCACGCGGTGAAGATATACGTCTGCAATGTCATGACCCAACCTGGTGAGACTGACCACTTCAAAGCCTCCGACCACGTGAGAGCCATCGCCGATCACTGCGGCAAGAAAGTCTTCAATTACGTTTTGGTAAACAAAGAAGTCCCTTCTATTCGCCTCTTGGACAAGTACCACCATTCGAGTGCGGAGCTTGTATCACCGGACGTGGATAAGATACGAGAAATGGGCTACAAACCGATCATGGGCAACTTCATCAGCCAGACCGATGTAGTCCGCCACGATCCTGACAAGCTCGCGCAAGCGATACTCAGGCTAATGCTTGAAAAGTCCTTCATGCCTAAGTAATCCAGCGAGGCTTCCCATAAGATGCCGACACTTAACAACCCTTGACATGCTCCGCCGAGCTACGTTACAATTAGAGTGTCCATAGGGTAATATTCATATCAGTCGCTGGAAAACTACCGGCGGCGAAGTTCGACTCATGATAAGGAGGTTCATTTCGTGGCTGTTAAAGTAGGTATTAACGGGTTTGGACGAATCGGTAGGCTCAGTCTTCGAGCCATTTTAGAGAAGTATCCGAAGGATATAGAGGTCGTTGCGCTGAACGATCTCGTAGATGCTAAGACCAATGCGCATCTCTTCAAATACGACTCCAACTACGGCAATTTCTGCGGCGATGTCAGCTCGGAAGAGAAAGCAATCGTCATCAACGGCAAGAAGATCACCGTGTACGCAGAGAAAGATCCTGCGATGATCCCGTGGGGCGAGATGGGCGTAGACATCGTCCTCGAATCCACCGGCTTCTTCACCGACGCTACCAAGGCGAAGGCGCACGTTCGAGACAGCGTAAAGAAAGTCATCATCTCCGCTCCGGCGAAGAACGAAGACGTGACGATAGTCCTCGGCGTTAATGATGAGGCTTATGATCCCAAGGCACATACGGTCATTTCCAACGCATCTTGTACGACCAACTGCCTTGGCCCCGTGGCAAAGGTTATCCAGGACACCTTCGGAATCCAGAAGGGATTCATGACCACCGTCCACGCGTACACGAACGACCAGAAGGTTCAGGATCAGGCGCATAAGGACCTCCGCAGAGCAAGAGCGGCGGGACTGAGCATCATTCCTACCACCACCGGCGCAGCAAAAGCCATCGCGCTGGTAGTCCCTGAGCTTAAGGGCAAAATGCACGGCCTAGCGCTGAGAATCCCGACCGCGACAGTTTCGCTGGTTGACTTGGTCGTGACGACCGACAAGCCTATGACCGAGCAGGGGATCAACGATGCGCTGAAAGCAGCCGCTGCCGGCAAGATGAAGGGCATCCTCAAAGTCACCGACGAGCCGCTTGTGTCCGTTGACTTCAAGGGAAGCTACTACTCCTCAATAGTCGACGCACTCTCGACAATGGTGCTCGGCGAGAACATGGCGAAGATTCTGGCCTGGTACGACAACGAGTGGGGTTACTCAGTCCGCGTCGCCGACCTGATCGACTACATGAGCAAAAAAGGTCTCTAACATAAAGAAGTTCATGTGATCCCGCAGTTCGGATTCTCATGACGCTAAGATCAATAGCCGCGGAAAGCGGCACATAACGTCAAATACCTCCGGCATTCCCGGGGGTATTTGACTAAGAAAAGGAGTAAGCACATGAACAAGAAGACCATAAAAGATATCGACGTACAGGGCAAGCGTGTGCTTGTTCGTGTGGACTTCAATGTCCCGCTAGACGAGGCAGGCTGCATCACCGATGATAACAGAATTCGAGCTGCGCTGCCAACCATCCAGTACCTGATCGACCACGGCGCAAAGGTTATTCTGGTCTCGCATCTCGGACGACCTAAGGGCCAACCGAATGATAAGTATCGGATGAATCCGGTGGCTAAGAGACTCTCAGAGCTTCTCGGCAAACCGGTAGAGAAGCTGAATGACGTAATCGGCCCGGATGTCGAAAAGGCGGTCAATGCCGCTAAACCGGGTGACGTCGTCCTCCTTGAAAACGTCAGGTTCTACAAAGAAGAAGAGGCAAACGATCCTGAGTTCGCAAAGAAGCTCGCGGCGCTTGCCGATATTTTTGTCAATGACGCCTTCGGCACCGCCCACCGCGCCCATGCTTCTACGGAAGGCGTCGCGCACTATCTCCCGGCGGTCGCCGGATTCCTGATGCAGAAAGAGATAGACTATCTCGGAAAAGCCATCACCAACCCTGACAAGCCGTTCGTCGCCATACTCGGCGGCGCGAAGGTTGCTGATAAGATTCCCGTTATCGAAAATCTGCTCGATAAGGTGGATACTCTCCTAGTCGGCGGCGGCATGGCTTACACGTTCCTGAAAGCGAAGGGATTCGAGATAGGCAAGTCGCTTTTGGACGAGGTTAGCCTTCCACTGTGTAATGGTATGATAGAAACAGCAGCGACAAAAGGCGTCGGCTTTGAACTGCCCGTAGATATTTTGAGCGCGGATCGACTTGCGCCTGACGCCGCCACAGCCATCGTCGATGCCGACAAAATACCGGCGGATTGGATGGGCGTGGATATCGGCCCTAAGACTATAGAAAACTTCCGCGCCATAATTCTTGGGGCGGGAACGGTTGTCTGGAACGGCCCTATGGGCGTGTTCGAGATGGAGCCGTTCGCGAAAGGCACCAGAGCAATTGCTCAGGCAATGGCTGAATCCAAAGCCGTGACTATAGTAGGTGGCGGGGACTCAGCGGCGGCGGTTGAACAGATGGGATTTGCCTCCAAGATGTCACACGTCTCTACCGGCGGCGGCGCGTCCCTGGAATTTCTTGAAGGCAAGGAACTGCCGGGCGTGGTTGCATTGAACGACAAGTAGAAGAGCAAGGGATACATCCCGATACTCATGAAAGGAATACTAATCATGCGAATTCCACTTATAGCTGGAAACTGGAAAATGCACAAGACCATCGGCGAAGCCGTGGACTTTGTCGAGAATTTGAGAACGGAAGTGATCCAGGTCAAGAACGCCGAGATCATAGTCTGTCCTCCGTACACGGCCATCCACGAAGTCGCGCGAAGGCTCAACGGATCGAACATCGGCGTAGGCGCGCAGAACGTCTTCTGGAAGGAACAGGGAGCGTTCACTAGTAATGTCTCGCCAAAGATGGCGCTGGAAGCGGGCTGTACGTACACAATCATAGGTCACTCCGAAACACGCGGCAGGTTTGGCAAGAGCGACGATATGAGCGCGGCGGCGCTGGCGTTCTTTGCGGAATCAGATGAGACCGTCAACCTGAAAGTTCACGCGGCCCTTGACGCCGGACTCAAGGTTATACTTTGCTGCGGAGAGACCATCGGAGAGCGCAAAGAAGGAAAGACCGATGAAATCATCGCATCCCAAGTCGAGAAGGATCTAAAGGGACTTGACGCCAAGCAGGTTGCCGCGATGGTCATTGCTTATGAGCCCGTCTGGGCTATCGGCACCGGAGAAGTCTGCGATACTCCTGAGGCAAACAGAGTCTGCGGAATGATTCGGACCAAAGTCCGATCTCTGTTTGGTGACGAGGCTGCCGACAAGTTGCGCGTTCAATACGGCGGAAGCGTAAAGCCGGACAACGCCGCCGAACTGCTCAGCCAGCCGGAAATAGACGGCGCGCTGGTAGGCGGCGCGGCGCTCAAGGTCGCTGATTTCTCGGCAATAGTTCGATCAGCATAGCTTACAATCGCTTGGTTTGGAAGCACATTGATTGAAACACTGATTTATTCAGTGTCATTCTGAGCAGGAGGCGAAGAATCTTCTAGCTAGAAAGATGATCCTTCGCTATGGCTCAGGATGACAGTATTGCCTGTTGTTCAGGACATACCCGTCCCGAAACCGTCGTTTCGGAACAAGGATGTCTCGAACAACTTTGAAGCATATCGATTAAAAGGCCCGGATCATTCAAGTGATCCGGGCCTTTTGTCTAGTCAAGGTTTATATGTTTCGATTATCTCCTTCTGCCGTATATCTTCGATAAGAAGCCCGGAACGTTGTTCCAAGTGCTCATATCGTCCGTATACCAGACTGAGCCATCGCCCGCGATTCCGACAAGGGAATCGTGACCAAGGTTGCTGAAATCCTCAGCGGCGAAAGTGTCAGTTCCGGAAATGGACAAGTGCCCCGGGATTTGTGTCCACGTGGCCATATCGGTGGTGTACCATACGGTACCGTCGGCTGCCAAGCCTGCGAGATCATCCTTGCCATTGCCGTTGAAATCGCCGACAACCAGTTTCACCAGATGTCCTGGCACCTCATTCCATGTGCTCAAGTCGGTGGTGTACCAGATGGAGTTGTCCGCCGCCAGGCCGACTATGTCCGCTTGTCCGTCGCCATTGAAATCGCCGGTGCTCATGGTGCTCAAGACGCCCGGAACATTGTGCCAGATGAATGAGTTATTATTAGCATCACACCACCAGACGGTGCCATCAGATGCCAGTCCACCTGGATTATAGTTACCCATAGAGCCGAGATTGTCGATGACAAAAGAGGAAAGCTGACCTGGAAGTGAAATCCAGTTAGAAAGGTCTTGTGTGAACCAGAGTGAATTGTCCGGCGCTATACCTGCCAGGCCATCCGCGCCGTTATCGTTGCCCATGGGAGCAGAATGCAATTCACGGATCTGTCCCGGAATATTCGTCCATGTACTAAGATTATGGGTGTACCAGACGGTGTTATCACTTGCGACTCCTGCAATCTCGTCCGTTCCATCGCCATTCAGGTCGCCGATAGCAAGCGATGTGAGAGCCCCCGGAACCTGAGTCCACGGAGCCCACTTATATGAATACCAGACTGTTCCATCCACGGCAAGCCCTACCGCGAACCCCTTCTTGCCGGTGCGATGCACAAAGACATCCGTAACACCGTTCGTGTCAGTTGGAACGAGATTCGTCGCGTTGGACCAGAATGCCACAACCCGTCCACCTCTGCTTACGCACGGAGGGCAGATCACAGCGAGACTTTTATCATAATTACTGTCCGTATTACCCAGCACGCCATTGTCTCCGAACGAGACAAGCTGGAATTTTTCGGTGACAATATCTAACATATACACCTGTGTGCCGGTAGCCGTAATTCCAGGAAGGTTCGTCGCGTTGGAAACGAATGTGACATATCTTCCATCAGGACTTATGGACGGGTAGAAGCTGTCTCCATTTCCGGAACCGCTATTGTTCCAGTATGTGACTCCGTTAGTCTGTCCGAGGACTCTATCTCGGACCTCGATTTGCGCGAAAATGCCCTGGCCCGATGGAGTGGAGTAGGCGACAAATCTCCCGTATGAGTTGATCGACGGAGAACTACCGCTAGTTGGATTTCCCTGGTCGTCAACTGAAATGAGTTCAGTGGTTCCCTGTTGCCTGTTACGAACTAACACCATTGGAGTAGGCGGAGGCGGATTTTGGTTCATGGGGCGGGCCGATGATGATGGCGGGGAAGGGGGCAGGTTGGTTGCCATTGAATCGAAGGCCACTAGCTCTCCGTCCCAACTCATTGAAGGTGGCTGAAGTCCGCTGGTGTTGTTGCCGGCCGAAGTGCCGTCAGGTGAAACGGATATCAACTCAGTGGTGTTTGAATTACTGTTTTCCACGTATACTTGCTGAGTGCCGTCAGTTGCGCGGCTGTCCAAGTTGGTTGCTGTAGACACGAACGCAACTATCGATCCATCCGAACTGATGGTAGGCCATAAACTGTCGTTATTACCCAGAGCAGGAGAACCTCCACTGGTGACGGAGACTACCCTGTTGATTTCGGTGTTTCTATCTTTCACGTAAATCTGAAAATGGCCGTTGCCTACACCATCGATGAGATTTGTCGCTTTAGAGGCGTAAGCTACGTACCGGCCATCGGGACTTACGGCAACACCATACATGCTATCATCATTTCCCGGCGAACCATTGGGGCCGGAAACGCACTCGGTCAAATTCAGCAGCCTATCATGCAGGAAGACCTGCTGGTGGGTGAGCGGGCCAACCAGATTGGTGGCGGCGGAAGAAAAGACGACATATCTGCCGCCGGCGCTCAACGCCATTCCATATATTCCGCTTGCGCCGTTACCCTGAGTGCCATCGCCGGCCACCGAAGCCAGGTCGTTGCGACTGGCGTAGACTGCAACCGAGCATAGCAACGCGAGTATGCAAATCAAAGTCAGAGTGAGAAATCTGTGGACGCGCATGATTGTACTCCTTTCCGAAGTGACGAACGAGTCACCTGCGAGAGCGCTTGATTTTTTAGTGTATTTAGCGATCTCTAAGTAAAATATACGCCGGAAGCCGAAGGATGTCAAGTTGTAATAAATCACTATAGATAGGATATTCGAAAGTATGTGTGGCGTACGTGGGAAGATTCGCGCTCCAATCAGATGGGTATACAACTCAGGCAAGATAGTTTCGCTGCCACTGCGCCTTCTTGTGCGTCAGGACAACGAAAACTTGAAATTTCCATAGCATATGCTGTATCATCTAGTATGTTGGCACTCGCATGACTGGAGTGCTAACGAATTCCCATAAACTATCGGAGGTGTTGATAAGTTGATAAAACCATTAGGAGACCGCATCGTCATCAAGCGAACGGCTGCTGAAGAAGTTACGAAGGGTGGAATCGTACTGCCTGATAGCGCGAAGGAGCGTCCTCAGGAGGGCGAAGTTATCGCCGTTGGTCCCGGCAAGGTGCTGGAGAGCGGCGTGAAAGTGCCCGTCGAAGTCAAGGCAGGCGACAAGATCATCTATTCTAAGTATGGCGGCACGGAAATAAAGATCGGCAAACAAGAGTACAGCATTCTTCGCCAGGATGATGTCCTGTGTGTGGTTGAGTAAGAAAGGAAACATGAATGGCTAAGGAACTGAAATATGATGAAGCCGCTCGTCGTGCTTTAGAGCGCGGAGTGAACACTCTGGCAGAGGTAGTCAAGGTCACGCTTGGCCCTAGAGGTCGGAATGTAGTCCTTCAGAAGAAGTTTGGATCGCCTCTCATCGTGAACGATGGCGTGACCATCGCGAAAGAGATAGAGGTCGAGGATAGATTCGAGAACATGGGCGCACAACTCGTGCGTGAAGTAGCATCCAAGACCAATGATGTCGCTGGTGACGGCACCACCACCGCGACGGTTCTTGCGCAGGCAATCGTCCGAGAAGGTCTCAAGAACGTGGCGGCTGGATCCAATCCGATGATGGTCAAGCACGGCATAGACAAAGCCGTTGCTGCTGCCGTGGAAGAGATTAAGAAAATCGCGAAGAGCGTAGATAATCGCGAGCAGATCAGCGAAGTTGCCGCAATCTCCGCGAACGATGCCTCCATCGGAGAACTAATTGCCGACGCTATGGAGAAGGTTGGCAAGGACGGAGTCATCACGGTCGAGGAGTCGAAAGGCACATCCACTAACCTAGAATTCGTTGAAGGAATGCA
>Ga0182027_10007691_pt1 | contig 15816 bp, 8 predicted proteins | sample 712E1DmetaG_FD_121300 | JGI IMG/M metagenome (GOLD analysis project Ga0182027, IMG submission 121300) | Permafrost microbial communities from Stordalen Mire, Sweden - 712E1D metaG (Illumina Assembly) | ecosystem: Environmental > Terrestrial > Soil > Wetlands > Permafrost | place: Sweden...
GCCCTCCCGCCGTCTGGAGAAGATCGAGGCCGACTACGTTGGCTTCTCCATCCCCAACCTCTTCGTTATCGGCTACGGCATGGACTATGCCGAGCGCTACCGCAACCTGCCTGATATCTGCCTGATGACCCCCGACCATCCAGAATAGATTGAGAATGAATGATTTAATCCTCCCCCGTAAATTTCCATCTGGCGCGTAAAACTGCCTGAAACTCGTATCACCTCCCCAAAAAGCCGTTCTATTTCGTTTGGCCCTCCAGACCCTGCTTGACCCCTGTTCCCTAACCCCGAATCTCTGAGCACACATAGCAGGTGACGTGAATCACTGTAGCCGCTTTCAGCCGGGCCTACCATAATGCGGGCTCTTGGCAAGCTCTGCTGAGGTCGGAGGACATATTTGTGAGCGATGCGGAAAAGCGGGACCGAGGCTTGCTGCGGGTGGATGTGAATGAATGCAAAGGGTGCGGCCTGTGCGTTGAAGCCTGTCCGCCCAAGGTGATCCATCTCAGTGAGCGTCTCAACCACTACGGCTATCGCACGGCCACTTATGCGGGCGCGGGCTGCACGGGATGCGGAATCTGCTTCATGGCCTGTCCCGAGCCGGGGGCGATCACGGTGCTGCGCGCCGTAATCGGCAAAGCCGGTGAAAAACGCGGACTGAATTCGGGCATTGAGGGAGCGATTCCATGCGCAAGCAACTAATGAAGGGCAACGAAGCGATCGTCAAGAGCGCCATTCTCTCTGGATGCCGCGCCTTCTATGGGTACCCCATCACGCCGGCAAGCGAGATTGCCGAGGCTGCGGCCGAGTATATGCCGCGGGCAGGTGGTGTGTTTCTGCAGGCAGAGAGCGAAGTAGCGGCCATGAACATGATCTACGGCGCGGCCTCGGCGGGTGTGCGTGCCATGACTGCCTCCAGCGGTCCTGGCATAAGCCTGATGCAGGAAGGCATCAGTTACATGGCGGGCGCGGAGCTGCCTTGCGTGATCGCGGACATTACGCGCGGCGGCCCGGGGTTGGGCAACATTGCCGCCGAACAGGGCGACTATCACCAGGTGGTCAAGGGCGGTGGCCACGGCAACTACCGGACCATCGTGCTGGCGCCCGATTCCGTGCAGGAGATGGCGGATTTAACCGCGCTCGCCTTCGAGCTGGCAGACCGCTATCGCAACCCAGTGGTGGTGCTGGCGGATGGATTCATCGGACAGATGATGGAGCCGGTGGAGTTTCCTCAGACGGCGATCGAGCCGCAACTGCCGCAGTGGGCCGTGGCCGGCACCGCCGAGTCGCGCGGCAATCTCATCACTTCGCTGCATCTGGATATTGACGATATGGAGGCGCACCAGGGCCATTTGGAAGCCAAGTATCGCCTCGCCGAGCAGCATGAGGTGCGCGCCGAAGAGTATCAAACGGATAATGCGGAGATCGTCCTGGTGGGATACGGCATTGTGGCGCGGATTTTGAAAGCCGTCACGGCGGAGGCGCGCTCCGAAGGGCTCAATGTGGGCGTGCTGCGGCCCATCACGCTTTATCCGTTCCCGAAACTCCACTTCCAGCGCTTGGCTCAGAAAGCGCGCGTCTTCGTGGTGGTGGAAATGAGCAACGGCCAGTTGATTGAAGATGTGCGCCTGGCGCTGAACGGCTCGCGGCCGGTCGAGTTCCTCAGCCGCGTTGGCGGCAATGTGCCCTCGCACGATGAGGTGCTCAGGTTTGTGCGCAAGCAGGCGGAGCGTTACCTTGCGGGATCCCCGGCGAACAAGCGGGATTCGCTGGGGTCGGCGCCGGCAGAAGTGCCGGAGGAAGAGCGGGTGGCTCATGTCTAACGAGATGAATTCTGGATACACGGTGGCGCATGGCAGGGCCAGGTCATTCTACCCGCGCTTTGAACGTAAGGAAGAGCTGCAGCATCAGACCCACTTTTGCCCTGGCTGCGGGCATGGCATCGTGCACAAGATGCTGGCGCGGGCCATCGATGAGCTGGGCATCCAAGACAAGACCATCCTGGTCGGCCCGGTGGGATGCGGCGTGTTTACCTATCACTACTTCGACGTGGGCAATATATCGGCCGCGCACGGACGCGCGCCCGCCGTGGCTACGGGTACCAAACGGAGCAGGCCGGGGAGCATCGTCATCGGCTACCAGGGCGATGGGGATTTGTCGGCCATTGGCTCGGCGGAGATTCTCCATGCGGCCAATCGCGGCGAAAATATCACCGTCATCTTCATCAATAACGCCATCTACAGCATGACCGGCGGGCAGTCGGCGCCCACCACCCTGCTGGGGCAGAAAACTACCACCACCCCAGGCGGAAGGCTTGCGGCCTCCGAAGGCTATCCGCTGCACATGAGCGAACTGTTGGCCACGCTGGAGGCTCCTGTCTATATTGAGCGCGTGGGACTGGGAGACAACAAGCAGATTGCGCAGGCCACACGCTCCATCCGCCGCGCCGTCGAAAATCAGGTGCATGGGCTTGGCTTCTCAATGATCGAGGTGCTGTCGCCCTGCCCCACCATCTGGAAGATGCCGCCTGTTGAGGCGCAGCATTGGGTGCGCGATGTGATGGAGAAGACCTTTCCGCTGGCTGTCTTTTGCGATCGCACCAAACAGGCGCAGCCACGGCAGCTGCCCCAAGCAGGACCGGCGCTTGAAAACATTCCGCAAATTCTTGGCGTTGCCGAAGAGGGTTTGCCTGAAGGCAATTCCGCCGGAATGACGCAGGCGGCGAAAGACCTGGACCTTCGCGTACGGGTTGCGGGCTTTGGCGGGCAGGGAGTCCTGTTGCTGGGTGAAATGCTGGCTGAGGCGGGCCTCGATGCCGGGCTTGAAGTCTCCTGGCTGCCCTCCTATGGGCCGGAGATGCGATCGGGCACATCGAATTGCCATGTGCGCCTGGCCACGCATGTCATCGATTCGCCGCTGGTAACCGAACCCCATGTGCTGGTGGCCATGAATGAGCCCGCGCTCAAGAAGTTCTATTCGAGCGTGCGCCCCGGCGGATGGATTCTCTACAACGGCGAGACCATCCCGAACGAATGCGATCGGGAAGATGTGCACATGCTGGCGCGTCCCTTCACGCAACTGGCCAATGAGCTGGGCGATGCGCGTGCGGGCAACATGGTCATGCTGGGCGCCCTGCTGCAGATAGCCGGGGTCTTGCCCCAGGCAAGCGTTGACGCCGCGCTGCGCCGCCTGGTCAAGCATCAAAAATGGGTCAGCCTGGACGAGCGCGCGCTGGCCCAAGGTCGAGAGATTTACAAAGAGTCGCTACAAATCGTGAATTAAACACGGCCAGTCCAGGTTTCGCTGCAAGGGAAATGCTGGTACGCATAAAATCCTTCGCAGTGTGACAGTTGGTTTGGTCAGGCAAGGAGAAAACAAGATGGCCACAATGAGACTTGCAGACAACGCCTATGACGTCGCGCTGGAGAATTTTGATGCGGCAGCGGACGTATTGGGGCTCAGCAACGATACCCGGGAGATGATCAAGTATCCCGAACGGATTCTGACCGTGACTGTGCCGGTGCGCATGGACAACGGGCACATTCGCCGCTTTGAAGGCTATCGCGTGCAGCACAGCATGGTGCGCGGACCCGCCAAGGGCGGCATCCGTTTCCACCCCCAGGTAACCCTGGATGAAGTAAAGGCCCTGGCCACGTGGATGACATGGAAGTGCGCCGTGGTGAACATTCCCTTCGGCGGCAGCAAGGGCGGCATTACCTGCGATCCCAAGCGCATGAGTCCGGGCGAACTGGAGCGCATGACGCGCCGCTACACCAGCGGAATCCTTCCCTTGATTGGGCCCGAGCAGGATATACCCGCGCCGGACGTGTACACCAATTCGCAAACCATGGCGTGGATCATGGATACCTACAGCATGACCAAGGGCTACCCAATTCCCGGCGTGGTCACCGGCAAGCCGATCTGCCTTGGCGGTTCACTGGGCCGCAACGAGGCCACCGGCCGCGGGGTCTTTTATACCGTTGAGCACGCCTGCGAGCATCTGAAGATTTCCATGAAGGGAGCCACGGTCGTGGTGCAGGGCTTCGGCAACGCCGGATCCATCGCTGCGGAACTGCTGCATAAGGCCGGAGCACGCGTAATCGCGGCCAGCGATTCTACGGGCTGCGTCTACAACAAAAACGGATTGAACATTCCGGAGTTGATCCAGTACAAGAGTTCCACGGGACGCGTCACGGGATTTGCAGCGAGCGAAGCAATCACGCCGGCCGAGTTGCTTGCCACCGAGTGCGACATTCTGGTGCCGGCGGCGCTGGAGAATACCATCCACGCTGACAATGCCTCCGCGGTGCGCGCCAAAATCATCGCCGAAGCAGCCAACGGACCCATCACCCCGGCGGCGGACAGAATTCTGCAGAGCAAGGGCACCTTCGTGATCCCTGATATTCTCTGCAATGCCGGCGGAGTCACCGTCTCCTACTTTGAGTGGGTGCAGGATGAGCAGCACCTGTTCTGGGATGCACAGGACGTATACAACCGCTTGGAGCGCGTAATGAAGACCGCCTTCCGCGATGTGCTCAAGATTCACGTGGAGCGAAAGGTTCCCATGCGCATTGCCGCCAATGTCCTCGGTATAGGCCGCGTGGCAGAGGCTGTGCAGATCCGCGGCATCTATCCTTAGATGACCGCAAGAGAACGGGCCGAAGCGTTTCGCCGCGACAGCGCGGAGGTGTAGGATTTGAACGATGCGGAGATGTTAACCCAACTGTGAACATCTCCGCGAAAGGACAAATTCCATGCAGCCTCTCTCTGCATTGCGCTTCGGCTTGGTTCTGCTCTCATTGCTCTCCGGCATTCCCGCCCTTGCTCAAGCTGTCTCCACTCCCTACGACGCTGTCGATCCTATCATCGGCACTGCCGGAGGCGGCGAAACCTTTCCCGGCGCGTCGCTTCCCTTCGGCATGGTGCAATGGAGTCCGGACACCAATCATCGGGCTTATTACATTTACGGCGACAAGCAGATCACCGGATTTTCCATGACGCATCTCAGCGGCGTCGGCTGCCCGATTTACGGCGACTTCGCTGTGCTGCCCACCACAGCGGCATTAACCACCAGTCCCGGCACGAACTTCGATCCCTACGCCGCCCCTTTCGATCACAGCAACGAAGATGCACATCCCGGCTACTACGCCGTCACTCTGGCTAACGGCATACGTGTCGAAGTCACCGTTACTGAACGCGCCGGCATTGTCCGCTTCATCTTCCCTGAAGGCGCCAGCGCGCGCCTGCTCATCAACGCCGGAAGCAGCGCCAACACCACAGGCATCCCCAGACCCCAAGATGCCAGCCGCGACGCTTCCGGCAACCGCATTGAGCTCACCTCGGAAACTTCCTATAACGGCTCTGTCACGGCGGGCAATTTTTGTGGGACCGATTCACATTACAAACTCTATGTTGCCGGCCGATTCAACAAGCCGTACAGAACTTCCGCATTGTGGCAGGACGATACCATCCTGAACAACGCAATATCAGCTCACGGCAAGCACAGCGGCGCGTGGCTCGACTTCGGCAACCAGCATGAAGTCGTGCTCAAGGTCGGCATCTCGTTTGTCAGCGAAGTCGGCGCGCTCCACAATCTCGATCACGAAATCCCCGGCTGGAACTTTGACAAGGTTCACGCACAGGCGCGCCAAACCTGGACTGCGTTGCTCGACCGCATCGCCGTCGAAGGCGGTACGCCGGACCAGCGCAAAATCTTCTATACCAGCCTCTACCACTCCTTCATGTGCCCCACCGTTTTCAGCGATCGCGACGGCAACTACATCGGCTTCGACAGTAAAGTGCATTCCGTCTCCGCGTCGAAGCAGAAGGCTCAGTACGCCAACTTCTCCGACTGGGATATCTATCGCAACACTGTGCAGCTTCAAGCGCTCTTCGACCCCGCGCTCGAAAGCGACATGATGCAATCGCTGGTTAACGACGCGGCGCAGAGCGGCTGGCTTCCGCGCTGGCCGGCTGCCAACGACGTCACCTATGTGATGGGAGGCGATTCGCCCGCCATCCTGCTGGCATCGTCGTATGCCTTTGGAGCGCATGACTTCGACGTCAAGACAGCTCTCAAGTACATGGTGAAGGCCGGGACCGAACCCGGCATCGGACCGCACGGCGGCTCCGAGCGTCCCTTCCTCGCCGAATATCGCAACCTCGGCTACGTACCGATCGACAAAATCGACACCGCAGCCTCGGTCACGCTTGAATATGCCAACGCCGATTTTGCCGTGGCGCAGTTTGCAAAAGACCTCGGCGACCAGGCCGGCTATCAGGCCTTCATGAAGCAATCGGAAAACTGGAAGACTCTGCTCGATCCCGCATCTGGCTGGATTCGTCCCCGCCTGAGTGATGGAACCTGGATACCTGGATTCGACGCCGACCTCTCTCTGCCCAAAACCAAGGTAAGTTGGGACAAGGCCGATCAGGAAGGATTCGAGGAAGGCAACTCCTACCAGTACACCTTCATGATTCCTTTCGACTATCCAACCCTCTACGCCGCGATTGGCGGAGACGACAAGGTTATCCCGCGGCTCGACAAGTTCTTTTCCAAACTGCGTTGCTGGGGCGAGCCGTGCTTCAACATGGAGAACGAGCCTGACTTCGGAACTCCCTACGCGTATGTTTTCGCCGGCGCCCCGTGGAAGACCCAAGATGTGGTCACCCGCATCGCGAATGAGACCTTCACCACCAAACCCGACGGCCTTCCCGGCAACGACGACCTGGGCGCAACCTCCGGCGTTTACGTGTGGAATGCGCTCGGCTTTTACCCGGCCGTACCTGGCGTTGGCGGTCTGGTCCTTGGAACACCCATGTTCGACAAGGCAACCCTGCGCCTGGCGGGCGGCAGAACATTGGTCGTCAGCCGCCAGGGCAGCGGCTTCTACGTCCAGAAGGTCACACTCGACGGCGCAACTTATCCCAGCTCCTGGCTTCCGATCGACAAGCTGCGCCCCGGCACAACTCAGCTTCAGTTCACAACTGGTTCGCAACCGAACAAGGAGCGCGGCAACGCCATTGCGGATCGTCCTCCAGCCTTCCGGTAGCGCCGGACGATGGGCTGCATCCCAGGTCTCGTCCGCCGCGCTGATACTCGGAAGGATTGGCAAGGGATGGGAAGCGGGAGATTTGGGCTCGTTATCTCCCACTTTTTGACGCGAGAAAACGGTTGCCTGGGGCAAAATGAGCCCAAAACAAGCCAAAAACAGGCCGAAATCGGCGGTTCTGTTTACCGATTGGTTAACAGGAATAATTTGTAAACTGTTGATTAGTATATACTTATATGTAATGGCGGGTTGAAAAAGGGGCCTTTTTGGGGGGGGTGGGTGTTTTTTGGGGGAGTACGGACCGGTCACATCCCTGACAGATTGGACCGGGCCGAGAGACTGAGCTTTCCGTTGCCACTCTTCCCTGTTTCGAAATTCCACTTCCGCCTCCCCTTCTTACCCCTGACCTCTATACAGTGTGCGCCCATAAGAGGTAATTCTCTGCAAAACCGGCGCGGGGTCCGCCGCGGCGGACTGGGTAGCCATCTCACGCAGGTAACCTCAAGAGATTGTGGTCTCAGATTCCACCAAAGCGCTCGTATTCGACACAAAGAGCGAATCCCTCAGGGAGCGAGTGAATTCGCACCAGCACCGGCGCGGGAGGCGGCATATAACTAGCCAAAGGCGGACGGGACTGTTAATAAACCAGTAACTGCCGAGTGGGCGGTCGTACGCCAGGAACCACACCTCTTCGGAGCGGCTGAAAAATACAGTACCACGCACGCCATACTCGTTCCGAGTAGTGCAATTGTCAACCGCTATTATTTCAATTCTTTATGGAATACCTGCGTGCATATTTCGCTTATTTACGAAATAATTCCGTTTTTTCCAACTTATTTGCGTTTCTGCCGAGCATACGCTACAGTCTATTCCATCGTTGTTTAGGCAATGTGAAACGGCGATGAAAGGAAAGATGATGAACAAAAAAATAGGAGGTTAAGAAAAATGGGAATCATGCAATTGAGGCAAGCGAAACGTAACATGATTTGGACTTTCCTGTTTGCACTCGGCTTCTGCTGCGTCTTCACAGGCATGGCAATGGCCCAGGTAGATCAGGGCGCAATTAACGGTGTAGTGAAGGATTCCACAGGCGCTGTCATTCAGGGCGCACTGGTTACACTCACCAATACGGATACGAACTTCGTTTTGCAAGGCACGACGGATTCAAAGGGAAATTACAGCTTCTCTCCCATCAAGATCGGTCATTATACCGTCAGCGCGACGGCTCCGAAGTTTGAAACGACCACCCAGCAGAACGTAACCGTCAATATTCAGGACCGGTTGAATATTGCTCTCACCCTGAAGCCCGGCTCCGCACTGGAGACCGTAACTGTAACCGCTGCGCCTCCTATGCTGCAGAGCGAAAACGCATCCGTAGGTCAGGTCGTTGACACTCAAGCCATCAACGCCACCCCACTCAACGGACGCAACTGGGTTTATATCGCGCAGTTGACGGCAGGCGTTGCTCCGGCCATAGCGGCCGGCGGCGCTCCCGGCGCAGGCACGGGCGACTTCTCGGCCAACGGCCAGCGCACCCTGCAGAACAACTTCATCCTCGACGGCGTTGACAACAACAACGACACCGACAGCATGCAGAACGGCGAAAGCTACAACGTCAGGCCTCCACCGGACGCGCTGGCTGAGTTCAAGCTCGACACTTCCAACTACAGCGCCGAGTTCGGGCACTCGGCTGGCGCTGTGCTCAACGCCAGCATCAAGTCGGGCACCAACCAGATCCACGGAGATCTGTGGGAGTATGTCCGCAATAACAGATTCGATGCTGCTGACTGGGACAGTGCAGGCGGCGTCGTTCCCGCATACCACGAGAACCAGTTCGGAGCCACCCTTGGGTTGCCCATCATCAAGAACAAGCTCTTCTACTTTGGCGACGCCGAAGCAAATCGCATCGCCTTTGCCGAGCCCGACCCAAATTTGAACGTACCCACGGCCAGCATGCGCAACGGGGACTTTTCGGAGATGTTCAATCCAAGCATCAATGGTCAGGGTGTTGGGGGTTCACCTATAGGAATCTTTGCGCCAAATTCTGCCGGTCAGATAGCCTTGAGCCAGGGTGGCGGCGCGTTTGCAAACCCGGCAGCTTCGAATCCGGGTAACTGCAGCCCGTCGATTTGCGCTTGGAATCCCTCAAACCCGGGGACTGACACCGGCGGCTACGGCGCCGCAACCACCAATGTTCTTACCCCCGGCGATGTAAGCATTGGGGGCATGATGGATACCGTCGCCGGGGAGATTCTGAATGATTACCCCAAACCGAATGCCGGTGGTTGGACATCCTCCAATTACAGTACTCCGGGCAGCGGCGATTTGTATAATAACTATAGTGTCAATGTGCCCATCCACGACACTACCTTCCAGTGGGATCAGCGCCTGGACTGGAACATTAGCGCCAAGGATCAGACCTACGCGCGCTATAGCTACTCGAATGAACATATCGGCCAGGCTATAGCTCCGCTTGGGGATATTATGGATGGAGGCAGTGAGGAACCTAGCGGCGTCGCGGGTAACACTGTTTTCAACAAGGCTGAGAACTTCATGATCAGCGAAACCCACCTTTTCTCTCCCTCGCTCATCAATGAATTTCGCTTTGGATACAACTATGGCTATTCCGTGATTTCTCAGTTGAACCCCAATATCCCTGCATCGACGTTGATTCCCGGCATGGGAGGCGTACCTTTTACCGGCCCGGGAACGGGCGGGATGCCGCGCGTCCGCCTTTACAACCAGGCTAGCAGAAATACTCAAATATCAATGGGAGGTGCGGGGTATGGCATTCCGTCCATCCAACGTCAAGACGTTTACGAGATTCTCGACAACGTGACCAAGATTCATGGGAACCATTCTTTGAAGTTTGGTTTCGAGTTTATGAGTATTCGCCCCGCCCTTGCGGCGTCCGTGTTACCGCGCGGCTATTACAACTTCGACGGCGTGTACAGCGGCAGTTATGATTCCGGGGGCGGTCATACACCGCTTACCGGAATAGGCGCCGCCGACGCATTTAACAATAATGCGGGGAATATGGAGATGTCTCCGAACTGGACTACCGAATACTATCGAGATTATCGTTCCGGGTATGCTCAGGACGACTGGAGAGTCACCTCCAAGTTGACCGTGAATCTGGGCGTCAGGTACGACTTTATTCAGCCGTACAGCAGCAAGGATGGCGCGCTGGCCAACTATATCATCAAGTCGCAAAGCGTAAACCCAGGGAACGCTCTTGTAAATGGTTCTTACGTTACCGGCTCGGGCACCTACGTCTTGCCCGCCATATCCGCAAACGCATTTCCTGTTGGGCAAGGGTTTTTGGCTACATTAGCCGGAAACAACTCTAATCTCGTGTACACAGACGCTAACCCCCACTCTTTAATTGGCGTTCAGCATTATAACTTTGCCCCGCGCATCGGGTTAGCCTATCAGCTTGATCCAAAGACGGTGGTACGCGCTGCCTACGGCTTGTTCTACGCAGCCATTGAATCTCCTGGAGCCGCCGAGCTGGAGACAAACTTTCCCTTCGCCTATAACACGGTTATGTACAATCCCTACCTGGGGAATTACGGCGAGTGCTTTCCATCCACCAACTCTGGATATAACAATTACCTGAGCCGCTGCCCATCCAATGGCACATCGGATCTAGCTGAATCTAATCCTGCTAATCCAGGCTTTCCGAATGCGTACCAGAATTCGACCTCTGATTACAGCATACCGGCCGGTTGGAACCCTTTTCCATACCCGACAACCCTCGAGACCGGCGCGTCGGCCTATTTGGTGGGTGGCGCCGTAGATCCTACGAATGCAACTGGAGAGGCAACTGCCCTCGCCATGTCCGATTCCAACGTCAAGACTCCCTACACGCAGAGCTACAATTTGACGGTTGAGCGCGAGATAACCAAGAACATGGTTGCGACTGTTGGCTATGTCGGAAACAACGCCAAGCATACATACGCCGGCACCAGCCCCATGTCTCCTATTATTATGACCAACCCCTCCGATCCCGGTGGAATCTATTCGTTCCCAGGCCTGGGCATTTACTCCCACGATCAGCAGTGGATCGGCGAAAGCATGTATAACTCGTTGCAGGCAAAGCTCCAACAGCGTTACTCCGACGGATTGAGCTTCCTTGCTACCTATACCTGGTCGCATGCCATGGACGACGCTGGAAACCCCGGAATTGGAATTGGCCCTCCAACTCGGAACACAAACCTCATTCCACTCAAACAAGAGTTCACCAACGCCAATTACGATATCCGTCACCGCTTCACATTCAACGGCTTGTATGAATTGCCGTTCGGCAAAGGGCGGAGATATATGCACCAGGGCGGAGTGCTCGACTATCTTGTCGGCGGCTGGTCAACGAGCGCCACATGGACTGCGCAAACAGGCATTCCGTTTACGGTTACGAGTGGCGACAATTTCGTAGGCGCCCAAGGCATTGGCCAGTTCAATGCAATTAAGGTTGGCGATCCGTTCAAGGGCGGCGGTACTGTGCCTGCGGCAAACGTCGATATGGCTGGTCAGACATGTCCAGCTCAGGTAAAAACCAGGGCAAACTGGTTTAACCCTTGCGCGTTCATCGATCCGGAGCCGGGGGCTAACATCGCGGTTGGTCATCCGTTGACCGGTCTTGCCAACGCCCTCGCATATTCCGGTTCAAAAGCAGCCCAGATCCATGGACCGGGATGGGAGCGTGTCAACATGTCCCTGTTCAAGAACTTCAAAACCTTGCGCTCAGAGTACGTCCAGTTCCGTGCGGACGCCTTCAACCTTTTCAATACTCCCTCCAACGGCCAGCCAAGCAACACCTCTCTTGGTGCGACTGCTGGTCTGATCACCAACACTCAGTCCTTCCAGAACTACACGCCCGATGCGCGATTCTTTCAGATCGCCGCAAAATACGTGTTCTAAAACGGAAGTTAACCTGCAGGCGTAAATGCGCCTTGCAGCTCGAACGGCAAATCTCCCGCGGTCGTAAAAGCGACTGCGGGAGATTTTGTTTTTTGCTTACCGGGTCAAATCCAGCTGCGCTTCAAGCAGTCAGCTTTGAGCATCCGTTCTATGAGGTGCGATATCGTCAACGGCCTGATGCATGCATGCCCGTTCGATGAGCTCCTGATTGAGGATCGAATCAACCGAATTGTTCTGGAACATCTATGAGCTCTTCGGCTCACAGCGGGCAAATGCGTTCCGGGCGAATGGCCGGCGACTCGGAAATTACTCTTTAATCAACCCGGCCATGTCTGAGGGAAATGGGCAAATCCGTCCGAAACAGGCTGCGGGAAAAACTCGAGATTTCGGACGAAATGTTGGGAGGGCATCCCTCCGGGGCTGAAGCCTAAGTTGATTCTATTGGCCTTAGGCGGAGATTAAAATCCCCGCCTCCCTCCGAATCGAGTTTTTCCGGAGCCTGTAAAGCCCATCGATTTTGTTGGTCTTGCGACACGACTAAAGTCGTGCCCTGTTACAGAGCACCGAAGTCTGATTGTCTTGTAGAACCCAAACTATTGAGCCTACCCGAGCCACCTCACACGAAATCCTGAGTTGTTCGGCAGTGTGCGAAGTTTGCCTGGCCACTCCTTATTCAGCGCACGCGGAGGACGATGATGGTTTCGTCGTCGAAGCGGTCGTGCGCGCCCTGGAAGCGTGTTACGTCGGCGAGGATGGCGTCGGCAATTTCTTGAGCGGGTTGGTCGCGGTGGGCGCAGAGAAGGTTGGACAGGCGCTCCTGACCGTACTCTTCGCCCTGGGCGTTGTCGGCATCCAAAATTCCGTCGGAGACGAAGACAAAGGCGTCGCCGGGCTCGGTGTTGATGGTGAACTCGTCGTAGGTGACGTTGGGGAAGAGGCCGAGGGGGAAGCCTTCAGCCTTTATGGTGGAGAACTGGCCGGAGCGGCAGAAGATGGGCTGGACGGCGCCGGAGTTGGCCACCTGGAGAGTGCGGGTTTCGTCGTTCCAGAGGGCGAAGAGCAGGGTGACGTATTGGGATTCGAGCTTGCGCTCCTGAAGGGCATCGTTGAGGAGGGCGAGCATGGGCGCCGGCGCAGGCTGCTGGATGGCGGCGGAGCGCATGATGCCGCTGACCAGAGCGGCGAAGAGGGCGGCGGGAGCGGCTTTACCGCTGACGTCGCCGAGGACGATGGCGGTGCGGCCAGGGCCGTAGTCGATGAAGTCGTAAAGATCGCCGCCGATGGCGCGGGCGGGGAGAAAGCGGACGGCCATTTCGGCGTTGGGGTGGGAGGGCGCAGCGGACGGAAGCAAGCGGAGCTGGACCTCGCGGGCCATGGCGATGTCGCGTTCGAGTTGCGCCTCCTGGCGGCGCATGGTCTGGTAGAGGCGTGCGTTTTCAATCGAAATGGCAATCTGGGCGGCGAGGGTGGTGAGGGTGCGCACCTGATCCTCATGGAAGAAGCCGGCGCGGGTGTGCTCCAGGTCAAGAACGCCGATGATGCGGCCCTTGTAAAAGAGCGGGACGATCAGCTCGGAGCGGGTTTCAGGATTCACGGCGAGGTAACGGGGATCCTTGCGCACATCGGGAACGTTGATGGGCCGCCACTCGCGGACGGCAGCACCGACCAGGCCGCCAGTGATGGAAAGGCGGCGCGAGGGGGCGTGGGCGTGGCCAAAGCGCCAGGCATAACGGGTGATGAGGGTTTCGCCTTTCTCGTCGAGGAGCATGATGGTGAACATCTGGTAGTCGATGAGGCGGCGGAGTAGCTGGCCAATGCGCTCAAGAAGCGGGTCGAGGTCGAGAATGGAGGCCAGTTCGACGGCGATCTCGTTGAGGACTTCGAGGGTGTCCGCCTGGCGGGAGACGCGGGCGTAGAGGCGTGCGTTCTCAATCGCCTGGGCGATGCGGGAGGCGGTGAGGGTGAGCACATGGAGGTGCTCGGGACGGAAGTAACCGGCCTCCTCGCTTTCCAGGTCCATGACGCCGATGAGGCGATTTTTGGCGATGAGCGGGACGGCCAGCTCAGAGCGGACGGCGGGATTGACGTGGTAATAGGCTTCCGAGGTGGAGACGTCAGTGAGCAGGACGGGCTGCCGGGTGAGGGCGACCTGGCCGACCACGCCGCGGCCGATGGGAATGCGCAATTTCTCCACTTCAGAGGGGTGTCCGATCTGAAAGCGGACGCGGAGCTCGTGGGTGCGGTCATTGAGCAAAAAAATGGCGAAGATGCGGTAATGGATGACGGCGCTGACCAGCTCGGCGGTGCGGTTGAGGAGGGTTTGCAGGTCGAGCGTGGTGTTGAGAGCCTCAGCCAATTGAATGAGATAGGCCACATCGGCGGGTTCCACGCGGGCATTGACAGGGTTGAGATGAGCCCATGGGTTGGCGGGATCGGTGGGGCGGTATTCGCCTTCAAGATCTGGGTTCCGGGGCGGGGATGGGGGAGTATTGGTCATGGGTACCGAATGGAATGATAACGCAGATAGGGGTTAGGGGTTAGGGGTTAGGGGTTAGGGGTTAGGAAAAGCTAGTCAGCGAGTGGGCGATTGTTAACAAAGGCGGCAAGTTAGCACCGCTTCGCGGTGGTAGCAAGTTGGCAGGTTGGCGGATTTCGTTGGGATACTTGCTATTTTTTCTGATCCCTAATCCCTAACCCCTGATCCCTATACTTACTCCGCTCCGAGTTCGCGGACGATGGCTACGGAGGCGGAGGCGCCGATGCGGTTGGCTCCGGCTTCGAGGAGGGCGCGGACGTCTGCCAGTGTGCGGATGCCTCCCGCGGCCTTAACGCCGGAACGAGCGCCAGCCACGCCGCGGAGCAGTGCCACATCGGCGGGAGTTGCGCCGCCAGTGGAAAATCCAGTCGAGGTCTTGAGAAAGTCTGCGCCGGCCTGGATGGCGACTTCGGCGGCGCGCAGTTTTTCCTCGACGGTGAGCAGGGCGGTCTCAAGAATGACCTTGAGCAGCGCGCCGTGATGATGGGCGACGGTGGCGACGGCGTGGATGGTGTGGTGGACGGCCTGGTGATTGCCGCTCTTGAGCTGGCCAATGGGAATGACCATATCCAGCTCGCGCGCGCCAAGACGGGTGAGAGCAGACGCCTCCTGGCGCAGCGTGGAGACCAGCGAGGCGCCGAGTGGAAAGCCGATGACAACGCCCACGGGAATGCCGGTGCCGGAGAGCACGCCGACCGCGGTAGAGACCCAGACCGGGTTGACCATGGCACAGGCAAAGCGGTAGCGGATGGCCTCGTCGCAGAGATTTTCGATCTGCTCGCGGGTTGCGCCGGGCTTGAGGAGGGTATGGTCGATGACCGCAGCCAGGGTCTGCCAGTTTGACAGCGCCTGCGCCGCAAAGGCGGCGGAATCGAAGGTGCCGTGGTCGAACTCGAGATCCGCTTCCAGGATGGGCGTGGTCGCAGCCATGGGTCTTGCTCCTTGCCGAAGGAACGGCGCACTGAAGGACCGACCTGCCGGGCTGCCTCCGGAGATGAGTATAGAGCCTGCCGGAGGGCGGGGCAAATGAATGGACGGGAATGGAACGGATCGGGTAGCGGACGGCGGACTGGGAGAGCCGGAGGGCCGGAAACCGCGTGGTCCTAAAGCGAATGGCCCCGTGGGTTTGCCGGGCTGACTTTTGGATTGCCGAAGTGATTGGACAAAACCTTAAATCGGCTTACTAAGCGGCTTCCATAGTCGGTTTTTCGGCGTTATCGTCGGGCATCTGATCGTGCAGAATCACGTTCAGCAGCGACCTGTGAATCCGGATGCGGCCGTTGTACTCGATGAAGCCGAGCTTGCGAA
>Ga0182027_10007692_pt1 | contig 15816 bp, 12 predicted proteins | sample 712E1DmetaG_FD_121300 | JGI IMG/M metagenome (GOLD analysis project Ga0182027, IMG submission 121300) | Permafrost microbial communities from Stordalen Mire, Sweden - 712E1D metaG (Illumina Assembly) | ecosystem: Environmental > Terrestrial > Soil > Wetlands > Permafrost | place: Sweden...
AAACCCGTTATGTCCGGTACGCGTCCTGTTTCCACGGGCTGCTGGTGGTGGGGAGTTCCCGTGACGTGCCCGAACCCCCAGCTGACATACGAGTTCGCGCGGTTCATAACATCGAAGGCGAACCAGGCCCTGGAGTGCTCGAAGTTCGGCATGATCCCCGTGCGAAAGGATATCCTGCTTAAACTGCCCGACGTTTTCTCGCAGGGATGGGTCGGGGACATTTTCAAAACATCGGTTGACCAGGTTACGGCCAACGGTCTGACGACCGTGCCTCTTGTTAAGGAATATCCGCAGGTGGCCCAGAATTTAATCGACGCGTGGTATGGTCTGTGCGTGGAATATGACCAGAAAAAGTCGGGAGTGATGACGCTTCCCGTCATGAAAGAAAAGCTGGCGAAAGAATTCCTGCCCAAGCAAAAGCAGATGCTGGGACCTGATTTTCCCAAGTAATAATCGCCCAATGGCCTGTGCATGGACACAAAAAATAGTGACGCGAATCCGGGAGATGTGGCCGCTTTTTCCAGCGGCCGCCTATCTCCTGGCTTTTTTGATTATTGTCCTTGCGTATCTTTTGGGGCTGAGTTTTTCATCGACCATCGAAGGCCGCCCCCTTTTCCCCACGCTTAGGCCAATCCACGCCGTCGTGGCCTCCCATGGATTTAAGGAAGCGCTCGTCAATACATTTTATTTTGTTATAATCGGGACGCCGCTTGAGCTTATCGCCGGTCTTTTCTTAGCGCTCATTTTATACCGCAGCTTTTTTTTGCGTAATTTTATCCGAAGTCTTTTCTGCATACCTTTGGCTGTTCCGGCCCTGGTCACCGCTATCCTGTTATTTATTCTTTTTGATTTCCCCGGCGGGCACATAAATCATATACTCATGGGCAAATATGGTCATTTGCCCGCGCTGATTCATACGCCCCTCAATTGGCGCGGAACAAAGGTGCTTGCTTTGGGGATTTCATTGCTCGGAAAAGTCTGGCGAGACACTCCCATCTCCATGCTGATCCTTCTGGCCGGGTTGAACGCCATTGATCCGGAACTTTTTGATGCGGCAAAAACATTGGGTGCGGGGTTCCGTGCGCGATTATGGCATATCATTCTTCCTCTGCTTATCCCCTCATGCGCGACGGTTATATTGCTCAGGTCCATTGAAATGTGGAAGGAATTCATTTTTCCATTCGTGCTGGCGGGAAAATACAGTTTGCTGGGAACCTTAATTGAATCGCTATACAATGATTGGGGTTCTTCGAATGAAGCCGCGGTGGTTGCATTGGTGCTTGTTGTCTGTATCGTGATAACAACGTTCACGTTTCTGATAATCATGGAAATTATACGCAAATGGTTGTGGAAAGGGATGAGTCGTGGACAAACCGCATAAAGGATTGCCAGTCGACAGCCTTAAATATTATGTCTGGCTGTCAGCGCTGTTGATTGCCGTTTTTATGGTGATAAGTCCGCTTTATTTATTGATTAAATATGCCGTAAGCGACAGCTCAAGCATCAATACAGGCGGATCTCCCATACCGTTATGGCCCTATCATCCGACGGTGAGGACCTTTCTATACCTTTTTTCCGATCGGCAATTTTATTCGGTCATCATAAACAGCATTTGTATTGCGCTGGGCACCGTATTTCTGTCAATGATACTTGGAGTGCCCGCGGCTTATGTTCTTGCCCGTTATCGTCTGCCGGGAAGGAAATTGATCGTTTTGGGACTTATATCGGTACGGCTTTTTCCGGATATATCTTCTATTATTCCAATTGCCGAGTTTTTTATCCGATTAAATTTACATAATACCTATGCGGGCGTCATTTTAGCGCATACTTTGCTTGCTTTACCGTATGTGATTTTTATCGGTATGAGCGCCTTTGAGACAATTCCCGGAGATTTGGAACAACAGGCGACGGTAATGGGGGCCAACAGGTTCCAGATTTTTTATTCCATTCTCCTGCCCCTTGCCATTCCCGGCCTTGCAGCGGCGGCCCTCTACACTTTCTTATTATCATGGGACGAATTTATTTTCTCTTATTTTTTGCTTGGGCTTGGAAAAATTTCAACGCTTACGCTCTACCTGAAACAAAAATTGACGTATTCGCCGCCGCAGAATCTGCTGGCGACCATATCGGTTTGTTTAAGCTTGCCGGTCATTATGTTTTCCCTGCTTTTGCAGAAATATATGACGGCAGGCATTACCTCGGGTTCGGTCAAATAGGCGGACTTCATGGCTGATGTCGTTGTAAAGGGTATTTCCAAATATTTCGGGGAGCATCGGGTGATCAGCGACCTTGATCTCGACGTAAAAAGCGGCGAATTCGTTACGCTGCTGGGACCGTCGGGCTGCGGCAAAACGACCCTGCTCCGGATGATCGCGGGATTGGAGAAGATCGATAAAGGGGACCTTTTTGTCGGCGGTAAACGGTATAACGACGTCCCCGCCCAGCACCGTAGCGTGGCAATGGTCTTTCAAAGTTATGCGCTTTTTCCACACATGTCGGTCTATGACAACGTCGGGTTCGGGTTGAAGATCAAGAAGGTGGGGCGGGAACAAATAAAGCAGAAGATTGCCTGGGCCTTGTCGATGCTGAATCTTGACGGATTAGGAGACCGTTTTCCAAAGGAGATATCGGGCGGCCAGCGCCAACGGGTGGCGCTGGCGCGGGCGCTGGTGCTGGATCCCGATGTCTTGCTCCTTGACGAACCCCTGAGCAATCTTGACACAACGCTGCGTGACAAGGCCATGGAAGAACTGAAGCGGATACACGGGCAGGTAGGCAAGACCATCATATACGTGTCGCACAACCAGGTTGAAGCAATGACCATGAGCGACAGGATAGCGCTTCTCAACGCGGGGTGCCTTGAGCAATACGATACGCCACGAATGGTTTATGATGAGCCCAGGACGCTTTTTTCCGCTTCTTTCATCGGCAGTCCGGTCATGAATGTTTTTAACGGGCAGATCGAGCATGAGGACGATATGATGGGTGTGTCAACCCCTATCGGGTTTTTTATTTTTGACAAAGAAACGGCGTTACGCACGCAGTCCATCGCGGGAAGCGAGGTGATCATTGGCGTCCGGCCGCAGAACATCGCCAGGGCCGACCACTATGCCGCCCGGCGATATTCCGATACCATGGTTATGGTGACTGTAGAGCTTGTACAATCATTAGGTGACCGCAGCCTGGTCGTCGGGAGGGGAGAAAATGAGACTATCATCCGCTTTCTGGTCACGCGTGAAGACGACATCAGGCCTGGCCAGCAATTGCCGGTGTTTATTGACGGACGCAAGATCCATCTCTTCGACCCGCTGCGGCAGACCAACATGCTTTCGAAGTAGCCCGGTAAGCCATATCCGTGTATCGGAAGAATGATGGATGGATATCTATGATACGGTATGTCCGAATACAAATGCGCACAGGGCTCGCGCTGTTTGCATGCGGGATTTTTCTTTTCGGATGCGGTGAAAAAGATCCCGTCATTAGAGAGAAACTCGACGCAATCTGCAAGAGCGATCTGAAGGCAATTACCGCGGATTTACCAAAAACCAGTCTGTCAGACTCAAGCTACTACGCCGTTGTATCGTACAAGAGCTATTCCGAAGGAAGATATTCCAAAATGGCGGTTGTTGATTTTTATTTTCTCAATAAAGTCAAGGCAAAAATCGTCCGGAAATATCGGTATCTTGAAGAAGCCCGTTTATGGGACCGTTACTACAATGTTTATACGTATATTGAAGACACTGCAAAGCAGTCGCATCGCTAACGCAATGGCCGTCTGCATGGTCCTGTGTCGGTTTTCGATGTGCGGGGGGCAGCAGACCTTGCCCGAGGATATGCATGCCTGCGCCCTTGCCAGCATTGAGTATGTCTACACGGAAAAATTCAAACAGGCCGAGGAAGAGGCAAGGAAAATGGTGGACAAGAATCCCCAGCACCCGGCGGGATACTTTTTTTGGGCAGTGGCGATCGATTCCTGGATGTTATATTATCAGTCAAGCAAGCGCGAAGAGGAATTCTACCACTGCTGCGACAGGGCCATTGACAACGGCGAGCGGTGGCTTTCAAAAGACCCAAACAACGCGTGGGTCAAATTTTTCATGGGGGGCGCGGATGGTTACAAGGGGACCTATGAATCGCGCTACGAGCGCTGGATCACCTCGTTTCGGCACGGGTGGAAAGGGGTGTCCACTCTCATGGAACTTTACAAAACCAATCCCAACATTCATGATATAAACTTCGGGGTAGGCACGTATCACTATTGGCGCAGCGCGTTGACCAAGATGTTGTGGTGGATGCCCGGGGTCGGCAATAAATGCGAAGAAGGCATCAAGGAACTCTATGATGCAAAAAATTTCGGCATCTATACGAAAGTCCCTTCGGCCGTCAGCCTGGTCGCGATTCTGACGAATGAAAAGCGTTATGAGGAGGCCGCAAAGCTCTGCGATGAAATGCTTGCAAAATATCCCACGACGCTGGTTTTCTGCTGGGGCAAGGCGAAGGCCCTTTTCTACATGGAGCGGTATGAAGATGCGGAACAGGTGTACCAGTATATTCTCAGCCGGGTGGAATCGGAGACGATCGACAATCATTACAATGCGGCGCTGTGCCACCTCTGGCTTGCAAAGATATACTTGAAAATGAAGCGCTACACCCAGAGCACCGCGGAGTGCAACCGGATGAATTATTACAATTTTGACGATGAAATAAAAAAGAGGCTGGAGAAATATTTTTCCGAGGCGAATTCCATTAAGGACCAGGCCAAGGCGGCGAGCCTGAAGAAACAAGAGGCAGAATTCACGCCGTAAGCCTTTGGGGTTCTTTACTATTCTATGGAAAGGATATATTTTTAACCAGGATTTTGCATTAGAAAAGAATATCTTTTTTTGTATCCATTTAAAATCTGCCGGAATAGCTCAATGGTAGAGCGGCGCATTCGTAATGCGTAGGTTGAAGGTTCGATCCCTTTTTCCGGCTTAATAAAAACCCCTTATAATTGCCATTTTTTTGAAGGGTTAAGGCATTTTCGAGGGGTTTTTTATTATTCGCACAAAAAATGCGAAAATTGATTATATTCCCAAGTAATCACAATGACAGAGCGTAATATTGAAATTGATTACGAGAGGAATATTAGGCATGCGCATGTTTCTTCTAACAATTCCGATTCTTTTTTACACACTATCTATTACAGGCGAAACCGACAGTCTCCTCTTTCAACTATCGATCGATGGTCCGGCTACCGAGCTTGTCAGGTGGCTCGAAAAATGCGCTTCTCCTAACCTGCGACGATCCGATGGTCTCACGCCGCTGCTTGCCGCGGTGCAGGCCAATAATCGCTCGACGGTTACCGTTCTGCTGGAACACGGCGCCGACGCATCAATGGCAGACACCATGAATTTCGATCCCTTATACTGGGCTTTACAAAAGGGTTTTTACCCGGTTGCCGATGTTCTTCTTGCACATGGCGTTAATGTCAATCGCCGCAATTCGCAGGGGAACACGCCCTTGATGTCGGCGGTCATGCGGGGAGACCTTGCGGCCGCTTCCTATCTCCTTCAACATGGGGCCGATCGCATGCGAAAGTCGACGACAGGGTCGACGCCTGAGATCATTGCGTCCCGGAATCGCGATAAGGCGATGATCAAATTATTGTCGTCGTTTACACCTACGGAACAGAGTAGGGCACTATCGGCTTCCGACACTAGTGCGGGCGATATTAATTGCAGCTATACTGATGCAAAGGCGCTTGCTGCCGCAATTCAGTCCGGACGACACAGCTTCAGCTCATGCTCGCTCTTGGGGATGGATTTTAAGGGCATGCGACTGTATGGTTTCAATTTTAAGGGAGCAAACCTCTCAGGTTGCGACTTGCGTGGCACGGATATGCGTCACTGCGATCTGAGCGGCGCTGTGCTGCGAAACGCTTTCTTGCGCGGGGCCGACCTGCGGTATGCACGAGTGGAAAACACGGATTTCGGCGAGGCCATGCTTACCGCGTCGGATCTACGAGAAGCGGTGGGACTGTCGCTCTACCAGTTACGGAGCGCCCGAAATTTGTACAAAACGAAACTTGACAGCGAAACCATCGAAGTCATGCAGCGCGATTATCCCAATCTCTTCAAGGATCCGGGCGGCGCCTGGAGTTTTCAGGCGAAGACAATATCAAATTCCAAGTAATATACAATATTCCCTGCGAGATTGAGCAACAGACAGAATCCAATTTTGATGCGGCGGAAATAAAGGTTCGAAACGGAATAATTGCAATAAAAATGATAAATAATTAATTTTAATAGGTATCTGTTCTTAATAGGCCTATCAAATATTAGATACTATCTGTTTTGCAAACGAATGAAGAGAATAAATCTTATTCTTCAGTAAAATCCTGGATATCTATTTAATCCTGTCAATCCAGGTCAGGATTGGAAAAAAATGGACAAAATTTCAGTTAAGCTCGCCCAGCACCCGCACGATATTCTCGTCGGGTATGATGTTCTTGGGACTTTCGGTAATAGTTTAAAGAGATTAAATATAGGGCAAAGCCCTTATATAATCACCAGCACAAAAATCGGCAGGCTGTATCTTGACACATTAATAAGGAGCCTGAAGAGCGCCGGGTTCCATGAAGTCGGCGCGTATGTGATGCCTGACGGGGAAAAACATAAAAACCTTGTGCAATCACACAAGATACTGGCTAAAATCGCCGAATTCGATAACAGTCAAAATAAAAAGCTTTTTATTATTAATTTAGGCGGCGGGGTAGTCGGCGATCTCGGAGGTTTTGTGGCCGCCACGTATCACCGGGGCACGCCATACGTTCAGGTGCCGACCACGCTCCTCGCGTTTGTTGATTGCGGCGTGGGCGGAAAAGTCGGCGTCAATCTCGGAAAGTTCAAAAATTGCGTCGGCGCTTTCTGGCATCCCAAACTGGTATTTGCGGATTTATCATTGTTAAAGACGCTCAGTAAAAGGCAATTCAAATCCGGTTTGGCCGAGGTCATTAAATATGGGATTTCCATTGATCCGGATCTGCTGTATTACATTGAGAAGAACTATATGAATATTCTCAACCTTGAAAAGGAATATTTATTTCACATTTCCAAGACATGTTATCGAATCAAAGTGGAAATTGTTGAAAAGGACGATACCGATACGAAAGATATCCGGATCGTCCTCAATTACGGCCATACGATAGGACATGCCGTTGAAAGCGCCTCAAAATATTCCTTTACTCATGGAGAATCCGTGTCCATTGGAATGGTGTGCGCAAATGATATAGCCGTAAAGTTGGGGTTGTTATCAAAAGAAGATGCGGAAAGGGCCGAGGCGATTCTGACAAAAATGAATTTGCCTATGCACATAAAGAATTGCCGGATTCAAGACATTCTTGAATCAATGCGGAACGACAAAAAATTTGTGCATGGCAAGAACCGGTTTGTTCTATTGCAAAAAATTGGCAAAACCGTCATTCGTGAAGACATACCTGTCGAGATAATTCAAAAAGTACTTAAGGACCGAATGGCAGCAAACCTTTAAAAGACGAAAAAATAATTTTTTATCTGCCTGGCAAAACCACCTATGATCCGGAAATGCCTTGATTCCGACTTTTTATCGATATATGCTGTAATAAATGATGCAGCAATGGCCTATAAGGGAGTGATTCCGCCGGACAGATGGCACGAGCCATATATGACGCAGGAAGAATTAAGGACGGAAATCACAAGGGGCGTTGTTTTCTGGGGCTGGGAAGCGGCTGATGGGCTTGCGGGCGTGATGGGCATCCAGGACGTGAAAGACGTTACGCTCATGCGACACGCATACGTCAAGACCCCCCTGAGGAACAAAGGGATCGGAACGAAACTTCTTAAGCATCTGATGGGACAAACCGCCCGGCCGGTGCTTGTCGGCACCTGGAAGGCCGCGACATGGGCCATTTCGTTCTACCGGAAAAACGGGTTTGAGCTAGTAACGGAAAAAGAGAAAAACGTTTTGCTTGCCAAATATTGGAGCATACCTCCACGGCAGATCGAGACATCCGTGGTGCTTGCGGACGCTGAACCCCGATCAACCGCTTAAATTTCTTGTATAACAGCCTATTGTATTATTATTTTGTTTATGGTACAATATATAGAAGCTGTTGCATTCCGCGGCAGATGATTACCCACGCTCGCTCGTAGAATGGGAGAAAGGCGATGAGATGCCCCTTTTGCGGTTTTGAAGAGGACAAAGTCGTTGACTCGCGTTCAAGCAAGGAAGGACAGGCCGTGAGGCGCAGGCGGGAGTGCTTAAAATGCGAGAAGAGATTTACAACATACGAATACGTCGAGACCGTTCCGCTTACCATCATTAAGAATGACCAGCGGCGCGAACCGTACGATCGGCAAAAGTTGTTGCAGGGAATGATGGCGGCGTGCACAAAGCGGCCCATCAGCATGGAGCAGATTGACGCGATTGTCGACAGGATTGAAAATGAGGTCCAGAAGCTTTCAAAGACCGAAATTCCCGCTTCGGAAATCGGCAAGCTGGTTATGGATGAACTATACAAACTAGACGATGTGGCCTATGTCCGCTTCGCTTCCGTGTATAGAAAATTCAAGGACAAAGGGGAATTCGTCACAGAAGTCAAAGAACTCGATGCGCGGACCAATATTCATCATGTGAAGATAAAAAGATGATATTTCGATAGAAGAAAGGCCTCCTGCCGAGGAGGACTATTCACATTGAATGACGCTGCCCGACGGGACCGTTTTATCGAAAAAGTCTTCTTTAAAATAGAAATACCCCTGGTCGTCTTCTGAATAGCAATCCGCCGCTTCTTCGTTGAAAAAGGTCTTTAATGCGGATTCCTGGTCGCCACTCTCTATGATACGGTGCCGAAGCTGGCTTTGTTCCGAGGGTGTAACGAAAGCAATTGAAAATTTGGGCATAATAAAAAAAACCTCCATATATGAAATGCACTAAGTATCGAATGCCTGATTCCGAAGCTTTTATGAAAATAGGTTTTGAAAGCGCATAAGAAAATAAAAATTGAATAAAATATTGGGAAAAGTTATTACTTGACACAAGGAAAGAAAGGCCGAGCATGAAAAATTTTGTCAGAACAGCCTCCGCAATCATGCTGGTTTTGTCCGCAGTATTTTTTACCCAGGCTGCTCCCCCGCAGAGCGGGGAAAATCTTGGCGACAAACTGAAATCCCTTTTAATTAAGAACCATTATCCCCTTTCAAACGTGGGCGTCATGCTTAAAAACATCGACAGGGACTCGGTGGTGGTCTCGTTGAATGCGGACGCGCCGTTTAATCCCGCGTCGGTGGCCAAACTTCTTACGGCCGCGATGGCCTTTGATAAGCTGGGGACCGGCTATACCTATAAAACACTTGTTTATATGGACGGAACGTTTAATGCGGATTCGGGAATATGTAACGGGAACCTGTATATAAAAGGCAGCGGCGACCCTTCCATTGTCATAGAGCGGATGTGGCTCTTTGTTCAGTACTTGTATCGTTTTGGCGGAATAAAAAGAATTACCGGCGATATTATACTCGATGATTCGTTTTTCGATACGGTGTCGGTCGGCCCGTGTTTTGAGGAAGACAGCAGCAAAAGCAATCCCTATACGGCCCTGGTCGGAGCGCTATCCGCGAATTTTAACAGCGTGGTTGTGTGTGAAAAACCGGGAAGCAAAGTTGGCAGTCCAGTGAAAGTGGACGTTTTTCCAACGCTGCCCTTATTTGACGTGGTTTGCAGGGCAACCACGGGGGATGACCGCAAAACATCGAGCAATACCATAACCACTGAACGAAATGCCGACCGCACCCGTATCATGGTCAACGGCTCGATGGCCATGGACGCCCAGCCGTATTATATCCCCAGAAAGCTCTGGCAAACATGGGGGAATTTCGGCAGTATCGTGAAGTTGTTTCTGGACGAAAACAAAATTTTCTTAAAAGGCGCGATTCGGCGCGGTTTGGTCCCCGAAGCAATCAAATCGGGCCCCCGGCCTTTTTATGTGTATGAATCGCCGCCGCTGGGCGATATTGTCAACGGTATGCTGAAATTTTCGAATAATTATTATGCTGAAATGCTTTTTAAAACAATTTCGGGAGTCCAGGATTCAGGCGGGGGATCATGGGAAAAATCTTCACGTATTGCGGCGGTCTGGTGGAAGGAAAAGGGTTTGCCTGGAACGCCGGTCATTAAAAACGGGTCGGGAATGGGCAACTGCAATCGTATAAGTGCGACGCAGCTTGTTGCGCTCCTGCAATACGTTTGGAACCAGAAGGTTTTTTTACCTGAGTATCTTAATTCATTTCCCAATGCGGGCGTTGACGGTACGCTGGTTTCCAGATTTAGAGAATCGAGGCTTAAGGGGTATGTCAGGGGAAAGACCGGGACGTTGAATGATTTTGGAGTTAGTTCGCTCTCGGGGTATGTGCTCCTGCCGAGGGGAAACTATGCGTTTACAATTCTATTCAATTCCATGAACTCAAAATATCCCTATGTTAATTGGGAAATGCAGCAGAAAATCCTAGAAATGATCGTTCCGTAGAATCTCTATTCAATAGGCTAAAATTATTGAGGCTCGCTTCGACCCAAACTCACCCTTCCTCACTTTGCTCGGTTTCCCCTCTCTTTCACCCCGTCGGGTGCTTCCAAGGGTCGTAAGAGAGGGGATTAAGGGGTGAGTTGCAGATTCTGGGTTCTTCGAAGCTCATTAATTTAAACTTATCAATAACCCCACCTATTAAACGAATTCCTTCATGAACGCTATTATAACCGGTCTTATCTGGATTGTATTATTTTTATAATGGTTGGTGGTCTAAAAAATAGCGCAAAAAAAGTAAATAGGTAAAGGACGATACAATTATGGTAAATGGCATGTTCACCGACCGTGTTAAAAAAGTCATGCAGATAGCGCGTGAGGAAGCCGTGCGCCTGGGCAATGATTACGTGGGCACGGAACATCTGCTATTAGGTCTAGTGAAGGAAGGCGACGGCGTCGCGGTGGCGGTGCTGCGCAGCATGAGCGTTGACCTTGAGGAGCTTTCCGCGAACATAGAAAAAGCGATCACTTCCACGGGCGGCATGATGACCATCGGGCAGATGCTGCCTTTTACGCCTCGCGCCAAGAAAGTGCTGGAAATAGCGGCCAACGAAGCGCGGTCGATGTCACACAAGTATATCGGCACCGAGCACCTGCTTCTGGCGCTCATGAAAGACACCGAATCCACGGCGTCGAACGCGCTGGGCTCCGCGGGCCTTGAATATGAAAAAGTCAAGGAAGAGATCAACAGGGTGCTTCGGGGCGGCGAGACCGCTTCCACGCCCAAGGAAAAAAGCAAGACGCCCTTTCTTGACCATTTTGGACGCGACCTTACGGCGCTTGCGCGTGAAGGAAAACTGGACCCGGTCATCGGCCGCGAAAAAGAGATCGAACGGGTAGTGCAGATACTTTCACGCAGAAAGAAAAACAACCCCGTGCTCATCGGCGAGCCCGGAATAGGCAAAACCGCCATTGTCGAGGGACTTGCGCAGAAGATCATTGATAAGAGCATCCCGCAGGTCCTCGAAAACAAGCGCGTGGTGAACCTTGACATGGCATCGATCGTCGCGGGAACGAAATACAGGGGCCAATTCGAGGAGCGGATCAAGGCGCTCATGGTTGAGCTGCAGAAAAATGACAATGTCATTATTTTTATCGACGAACTCCATACCATCGTGGGCGCCGGCGGCTCTGAAGGCAGCCTTGACGCATCGAACATATTCAAACCCGCGCTTTCGCGCGGGGAAATCCAGTGCGTCGGCGCGACGACCCTCGATGAATACCGCAAATATATTGAAAAGGACGGGGCGCTCGCCCGCCGGTTCCAGACCATCATGGTCGATCCTCCGGGCGTGAAAGAGACCATTCTGATACTGGCGGGCCTGCGGCATAACTACGAAGACCATCACAAGGTCACCTATACCGACAAGGCCATTGAGGCGGCCGTCAAGCTCTCGGAGCGCTATATTTCGGACCGTTTTCTTCCCGACAAGGCCATCGACGTCATTGATGAGGCCGGGGCCCGCAAGCGGTTGTCAAGCATGGAAATCCCGCCTGAAATCAGGCAGATTGAAATGGAAATCAACGATGTCATAAAGGAAAAGGAAAAGGCCGTTGAACACCAGGAATTCGAACGCGCCGCGAAATTGCGCGACACGCAGGAAAAACTGAAAGAAGCGCTGCTTGAGAAAAAAGCGCTCTGGAGGAAGTCGAAGGCCGAGGAGCGGCTGCTGGTTGATGAGGCCACCATTGTCGAAATCATCGCAACCATGACGGGCATCCCTCTTTCGCGGCTTGAAGAAGAAGAGTCAAACCGGCTCCTCAAGCTGGAGGACGAACTGAGAAAAAGGGTCATCGGCCAGGACAAGGCGTTGGAGGCGGTCGCAAAGAGCATCAGGCGGTCGCGGGCGGGTCTTCACAGCGCGCGACGCCCGATCGCGTCGTTTATTTTCCTCGGACCGACGGGCGTGGGAAAGACCGAGCTGGCCAAAACGCTGTCGGTGGCGCTGTTCAACACCGAGGACGCGCTCGTGAGGATTGACATGTCGGAATATATGGAAAAATTCGCGGTTTCACGCCTGGTCGGCGCGCCCCCCGGCTACGTGGGTTACGAGGAAGGCGGACAGCTCAGCGAAAAAATCCGCAAGAAACCCTATTCGGTGATACTGCTCGATGAAATCGAGAAAGCGCACCCAGACGTGTTTAATATATTGCTCCAAATACTCGACGATGGGGTCCTTACCGATTCCTACGGTCGCCACGTCAATTTCAAGAACACCATTATCATCATGACCTCCAATGCCGGAACGCGCGACGTGCGGAAAACCGCGTCGGTGGGCTTCGGCAAATCGACCGATGTTTCCGACTACGAAGCCATGAAAGGCAAGGTCATGGACGAGCTCAAGCGCATATTTAACCCCGAGTTCCTGAACCGGGTCGACGATACGATCGTTTTCAATCCTCTTGGCAAAGAAGAAATAGCCAAGATAGTGGACATCCAGTTGCGTGAAGTCTCGGGCAAACTCTCAGAACGCAACGTGAACCTGGAGGTAAGCCAGAGCGCCAAGGAATTCATCCTTGAGCATGGATTTGATCCTATTCTGGGCGCGCGGCCGATGAGGCGATCGATTCAAAAGCTCGTTGAAGACAGGCTTGCCGAGGAATTCCTTAACAAACGGTTTGACGATGGCGATACGGTCACGGTCGACGCCGGAAACGGTGAATTGACTTTTTCAAAAGCCCTCCCGGCTGATGAAACGCCGTAAATGGCTTGTTGCGCTTGGTATTGGCGTGTGCGCGGTGACTCTGGTTGCGGGCGCATGCATCATTGTCAGTAAAAAAAGCAGTAGCGCAGAACGCTTCCTCGTTCAAAAAATTTCCGCCGCTACGGGAAACCAGATTTCCGCCGAGCATGTAACGATCGGTTTTTTTTCCGTATATCTTCACAATGTGAAAATAGCCTTCGCCACGCATTCCTTTTCCGTAAAATTCCCCGATATTAAAGCGGTGATTTCTCCCTGGAAATTTATAAAAAACCGCGGCTCTTTCGAGCGGAGCGTCAGTGAAATCGTCCTTATTTCCCCCGAAATGGACCTGTTTCCCGTAAATAACCCAATAGACCAACCCCATTTGCAGTTGCTTCTCCTCAGCGGCAACGATGCCCTTTCGCAATTCCGGGATTTTCCCGTCGACCATTTCATGATACGCAAAGGCGTGGTGAGGATAATCGCGGGCGACGGAAAAAAAATCGTTGCCGCGGAAGATTTGTCGGGAAACCTCAAGGAAGATGATGAGGGAATTTATTTTGACGTAAGGGGAAGGCTTGTTTCCCAGAAAAGGAACCTTTTCATTTCCGGCTCCCTTTCCAGGCGGGGCCAGCGCAACCGCCTGTCGCTGCGCCTTAACAAAGCGCGCATTCAAGAGCCGTTTCGAATAAGGAACGTCGAAATATCACGCGGCATCCTTGATGGCGTCTGTGAATTGTCGTTCCCCGATTCCGCGACCCTTGTAAGCATCGAATCAAACGGATGGGTCCGTATCAGCGGAGGGACCGCCGCAATTGACGGCATAAAAATGCCGGTGACGGACGTGAAGGTATCAGTTAACCTGTCAAACCCACGGGTGCGCATCGATACGCTTTCCTGCAAGTGGGACGGCGTTTTCCTGTCGGGCTCGGGAACATGGGATATTGTCCACGACCGCGACCCGTTCAGCGCGATAACCATGCAGTGCCAGGGCATCCGCCCCGAAGGACTGATCCCGAAAAATGCGCGAAACGCCCTTGCCCCGTTTCATGGTCCCGGCTGGGCCGCCGTTACGCTGTCAAAAAAAGGCGGCCTTGTCGGCACGGAAATCAAGATTGTCGGCGGCGGCATAAGCGTTTTGGGCGCGCCAATCCTCGTTTCCGCGAAGGCAACGCTTCAGCGCAATCATCTCGAACTTGACACATGCACAATACGGGGCCAGGCCGTCACGGTGTCCGCTTCGGGCATGCTTGACTTTGAAAAACAGCCCGTTGCGTACATGCTGTCGTTTTCGCTGCATGCGGATTCCCTTCCTCAAATTGCCGCGATTAAGGGAACCGGACAAATCTTTGCGCGTGGCGCTGTTTCCGGTCTTGGTCCCAGGGCGCGTTTTGAAACGACAATCAACGCAACTCGAGCCTGTTTGTTCGGCAATTCCCTGGGATCCGCGGATATTACGCTTAAAAGCGACGATGCCGGTCATATCGCATTTGCCTGCTCGCAAAAAAACGATCCGCTTTTTATCGTGTCGGGCGCCATCGACAGCATACTCGGTAAGGCGCCGACAATCAAGGCTACCGCGACCCTGGGAAAAAACACCATTTTGTCAATACTCAGGGCAAAAATGCCCTTGCTGGCCAGGACAATCGATTCAACATGGATCACCGCCTCCTGTTCCGGAAACGCCGATGCGTTTGATGCGCGAGGCGAGTTCGGGATAGTTTCGTCCAAGGTTCACGGTGCGCTGCCTTTTCAAATTGAAAAGACCAAAAATGCAAAGGCGTTACGTTGGCGCGCAGGTCCTCATGACCTTTATATTAATGACAGTCTCGCGCCGTGCATGGCCGCGGGGACAATCGATGAAAAAACGCTACGCATCGATACTCTTGCCGCGCTCGGCGGCGTACGATGTTCGGGGCATGCCGATTTGGGCGCGTCCGGCGGCTTCGAGCTCAATTTGAAATATCATGAAATACCCCTCTGCGCATTGAACGCATGGGTGTTTAAACACCGGCTGCCGGTCAAAAGCGGTATTGTGTTTGGAAGCACGAGAATATCGGGTGAACACGGACGTATTACTACCGAATCGGAGTTTCATGCGCGAAAGTGCGAGTTCGGGTATTTGTCAAACGTGGAAACCGATGTCCTGTGCAGGAGTCATGACACTCTTTTCACCATCCTTCCCGCGGCCATTAAAAAAGACGGGGCTGTTTTGGTTTCTCTGGACACAATATCAAACGCACGAGGGATTTCCTTTTCAGGACGCTTCGATAACGTTGAAATACGGTCGATTCTCGGCGGCAACGTGCCCGACGAGTATCTTTCGGGGGACAATGAAGTGAAGGGGACAGTATCTGGGGCGTTCAAATCGCTGAAAATAGGCTTGCCCCTTGAGGTGCATGTGTTTTCTCCCAGGGTCAGGATGAACAAGTGGGCGGTCGATTCAATACAGGCGGACATTGAAATTGAAGAAAACAGGTTTGTTGTCAGACAATTTTCAGCCGCGGACGGAAACAGAGTACGTTTTACATGCGC
>Ga0182027_10007695_pt1 | contig 15813 bp, 19 predicted proteins | sample 712E1DmetaG_FD_121300 | JGI IMG/M metagenome (GOLD analysis project Ga0182027, IMG submission 121300) | Permafrost microbial communities from Stordalen Mire, Sweden - 712E1D metaG (Illumina Assembly) | ecosystem: Environmental > Terrestrial > Soil > Wetlands > Permafrost | place: Sweden...
GGGTATCTCGACTTCCAAAGACTGCACCGCTTGCACCTTGCCGGGGCCTTCTTCGTCACCCGCCTGAAATCCAACACCAGCTACTATGTCTGCGAGTCCCGACCCGTCGACAAATCGACCGGACTGCGCTGCGACCAGACCATTCGGCTCAACTCGCCGAAGGGCCGCACAAGCTATCCGGACTTGCTGCGCCGGATCAGTTACGTCGATCCCGAGACGGGCTTGTGGCTGGTTTTTCTCACCAACCAATTCGACCTGGATGCCATGGTCATCGCACTGATCTACCGGCGTCGCTGGGCCATCGAGTTGTTCTTCCGCTGGCTCAAACAGCATCTGCGGTTGCGCGGATTCTTCAGCACTTCGCCCAACGGCGTGCGGGTCCAGATCTGGACCGCGCTGTCCGCCTATCTCTTGGTCACCATCGCCAAGCAGCGGAAGCACCTGCCGCTGTCTCTCTGGGAAATCCTCCAAATCGTCAGTATTCCCTCGATGGAGCAAGTCCCTATGGAAGAGATTCTTACGAATATTGATACAAGCAGCGAGCATGTCTATATTTCTAAACAGCTGGAGATCAATTACTCATAACTGGACAGCCGTGGGACCCACCATGCAGGGAGAAGATCACTGCATGCGGTTTCAAGCATGCCTACGAATCGGAAAAGAAGAGCCCACAATTTGCCCGCATGCCATACCGCAGATTGTCCTTCTCAGGATGATCACAACGGGTGACATTCCATCGCCGCTGCGATAACGCAATCCACTTCATTCTCGGTTAGGTTAAAATGAAATGGGAGGCGGACGATCCGCGCGGCGACTGACTCAGCTACCGGGCACTGTCCCACAGACCCGCCGAATCGTTGGCCCTGCGGCGTGAGATGCAACGGTTGGTAGTGGAAAACGGCATTAATCTCCCGCGCCTTGAAATGGGCGATCAGTTCGATCTGCTGTGCAGGCGTGGCCGTAAGGATGGCAAACAGGTGGTAGCTCGATTCACAATGAACCGGCACAGACTGCACGCTAAAGCCGCACGCCTTCACCCATTCACCCAAGCCCGCGTGATATCGCTCCCAAATATCGCGCCGACGCTGCTGGATGCAGTCTGCTTGCTCAATCTGTGCCCACAGGATGGCAGCCAGGATGTCGGACAACAGGAAACTGGAACCTACATCGATCCAAGTATAGCGATCGATCTCACCACGGAAAAATCGGCTGCGATCGGTGCCCTTTTCTCGGAGGATTTCCGCCCGCAGTACCAGTCGCGGGTCATTTATGACCAGGGCGCCCCCCTCCCCGCAGCTCAGATTTTTCGTTTCGTGGAAGCTCAGTGCGGCCAGCGCCCCAAACGAGCCCAAGGGTCGCCTGCGGTAGGCGCCAAACAAGCCGTGGGCGTTGTCCTCGACCACTGCCAGACCGTGACGGGAGGCGATGGCCATGATGGGACCCATCTCGCAACCGACCCCGCCATAGTGCACCACCACGATGGCCTTGGTCCGGGTAGTGATCGCCTCCTCGAGCCGGCGCTCGTCCAGATTCAGCGTGTCGGGCCGGATGTCCACGAACACCGGCCGGGCCCCGCGCAGGACAAAGGCGTTGGCGGTGGACACGAACGTGAAAGCCGGCATCAGCACTTCATCGCCCGGCTGGAGGTCGAGCAGTAAGGCGCACATTTCCAGCGCGTCCGTGCAGGACGTTGTGAGCAGCACGCACGTCGCTCCCAGCCGTTCGGCGAAGAACGCCTCGCAGCGCCGGCTGAACATGCCATCACCCGACACATGCATGTTGCGATAGGCGGTCCGGACGTGCTCCAGGCTCTGTTCCAGGAACAGCGGACGGTTGAAGGGAATGTACGGGCTGGCCATCGGAACGGATCACTTCACGCACGTCTGGCCGCCAAGAGCAAGGATCCCCCGACGGGCAGGTCGGCCCCGGCCCGGATCAAACCGCGCTCCAGCCGCAGGACGCCGCGCAGCAGCCCGTTGGCCGGACGGCTCGGGCGCAATTCGGCCAGTACCCGTTCCGGCTGGCGGGCCCGCCGTCGATTCCACCACAGCGCGGGCAGTGGAAAGAACATGAAGGAGGTCAGACGGAGTACGGAGAAGCCGGCCGCCTCCACCTTGTGGTGAAGCTCTCCTCTGGCGTAACGCCGCTGGTGGTGGCCGATTTCGTCGGCGATGCTCCACAGCGAGGGATGTTGCGGCACGGTGAGCAGGAGGCCGCCGCCGGGGCGGATCAAATCGCGCAGTCGAAGCAGCGCCGCCGTGTCGTCGGGTATGTGCTCCAAAATGTCGAACGCGCCCACCACGTCCACGGCCTCGTCGAGGAATTGGGCGAACAGGTCCGAGCACAGAAGGCGGGCACGCGCGACCCGGCGGCGCGCAAAAACCAGGCCTTCCGGAAAAACGTCCACGCCGATCAAGTTCAGCCCGGGAAATTCCGCTGCAATGGCTTGCAGCACAAACCCGGTGCCGCAACCCACCTCGCAGAACGATCCGCCCGCCGGGAAATAGCGGCGCAGGGCCCAGCCGATAAGCCGATTGCGTTCCTCGAACCAGAAATGGCCCGGCTCGCTTTCGGCCAGCCGGGCAAAGGCGGCTCGGTCAAAGTAGCTGTCGGATGGCGGAGTCGTGGACAAGGGCAGGTCAAGTCTCCAGAGGCGTGCCATCGCCCAGCTGGACCGGGGCGGCGGCGAAAAGGCGCTCGACATACCGGCGGTCTGCGGCCAGCCGGTGGCGGGCAAGATCGAGGTCGGCAGGCCCAGCGGGATCGGCTACAGTCGTCGCCCGCCGGGCGGCACGGCGGTCCAAGTGGAGCCGCAGGCGCTGCAACACGCGCCCCGGCAGCAGCCGGCCGGCCGTGGACACCACCGGCTCGCGACTTAGCAGGTAGGTGATGAGCTTCGTGTTGCGGCGCCAGCGGGTGTTGATGGGGACGTGCCAGTCGGTGCCGTCTGTGAACCAGCGGGGCAGTCCTAAAAAGGATTCGAGAGCGCGCAAAATCTCCACTGGATTGCGGGCGAAGTCGGCGAAACTGTAGAGCAGTAGCCGGGCGCCAAACGCGGCGCGGTATCGTTCAACGGTCTGCTCAATCAACGAATCCTGAATGGAAAACTCGGGCAGATCCCTCCGCCGCCCCAGCCAGGACCAATCGGTGTCGGAAATCCGGTGGCGCTCCAGAAAATCGGCGAACCGCGGCACGCGGTACTCGAAGGTCCCGAGGTGGCGGTGAAGCGACACGGCCCACGAGGCGGGTTCACGCATGGCGAGAATGATCTTCGGCGCGAGGGTGAATGCCTGGAGGCGTTCGACGCTTGCGGGATGGAGAAAGTAGTCGGGACTGATGTCACCGCAGATCCGGTCGGGCGCGGCGCCCGTGAAGAAGGCACGGCACCAGCGTTCGCCGCGATGATGCCGGGTCGAAAAGTACCCCATTCCTTGCGGTACGGCATGAAGACCGCCGGGTGGAGCACCATTGCGTCATAAATGTAGGTCGTCCCCGCCCGGGGCATGCCGGCCATCACAAATAGGCGCTCGGGCACCGCAGACATCGGCGGCAATGCCTCAGACCGCCTCGGCGAGGCCGAAACCGGTGCGGCCATAGCCGTTGCCGTTGTACAGCATGAATTGCGCGCCTCCGGCGGCAAAGACGCAGGAATACTCCACCATCTCCGAGTCCCAACCGTCGGCGGACACATCAAGACCGGCCCGCCGGTCGTCGCGCCGCCACTGGAGACCGTCCGCCGACTGCGCGTAACCGATACGATAGCGGTCGCCCCGGTGGGAGAACCACAGGTGGTAGCCCGTCTCATCGCGAAGAACGCACGGTCGGGCGAGCGCGGTCTCCGCTCCGCCAGCCAGTCCAAGCGCAACCCGTCCGGATCGGCGCCAGTTCAGGCCATCGTCCGACTCGGCGCACTTGATGACGTGGCGCATATCCTCCTTCCGCAGCCCCCAGCTTGAATTGGAGCCGTACCACATGCGCCAGACCGCATCCTCGAGCAAGACCCAGGGATAGGACAACGAAAAAGGATCGGTGGGGCCGCGGTCGACCACCGGGGCCAGCGCGTGTTTCTTGAAGCTGCGGCTGCCGTCCTGGCTGACCGCCAGGCCTATGCTGTTTCGCCAAGGGACGGTGACGCCGAGATTCCAGCCGACATAATAGAGAAGCCGGCGGTCGCCGTGGCTCACCAAGCAGCCGACGGTCGCGCCGCTGTCATCGAACAAACCGGGCTCGCCAGGACCGACAAGCGGCTCCTGCGCCAAGGCAAGGATCTCGTCCGGGCGTTGCAGATCGAAAACGAGCGAGCCGATACTGGAGCGATTGGTGGCGTCCCGCGTGCTGAAGAGAACCCGGATGAGGGTGCCGGAAACCACTTCTGCCACCGGCGTAGAGGCGTGTGACACCATCCATGGATGCTGCCGGTCTGGGCAAAAGACGAGGCCGCGCTTGCGCCAAATCATGAGGATCGCGGCTAGAGGTTCCGCAACCTGTGGCTGGGCACAGACGAAAGCTCGGACGGATCCGGCCTGAATACGGAGAACGGCGCGACGTCTGCGAGGATCACCGCGCCGGCGGGAATGACGCTGCTTTCGCCAATGGTGATATGGTCGCGGAGCGTGGCGTTGACGCCGATGAAGCACTTCCGCCCAACGCGCACGCCCCCGGACACCACCACGTGGGACGTGATGAAGCAGTCGTCCTCGATGATCGCATGATGCCCGATGTGATTTCCCGACCAGAGGGTGACGTTGCGGCCGATTCGGGCGAACGGCTGGATTGTGTTGTCCTCGAGAATGAAGCAGTTCTCCCCTGGTGGCTCCTGACACAGCACGGTGGCGCGGCTGCTGCAATACGTCGCGAGCGAGTAACCCTTGCTTTTGGCCTCCGCTACCTTGCGTGCGCGGAATTGGTTGATCTGGCAATAGCTGACGGCGACAAAACAGTCGTACTCCGACGGCGGAAAGCGGGTTTCGACCTTTTCGAAGGGCACGATTGGCCGGCCGCAAAACTCCGTCGAAGTGAGGAAGGCTGCGTCGACCGTGAACCCAGCCACCGTCCGACCGGCGTCGCTGGTGAAATAATGGTGGGCGAGCTGACCGATGTCACCACAGCCAAAGATCACAAGCGGTTTCATGAGAGCAGGACCTTGCGCACGAGAATAGTGAATTCAAAAAGGCCGTAATCGTGCCGCAAAGCAACGTTTCTTGAGTACCGTCGCTGGCAGAGATCGAAGAAGAAGCGTGGATCGCCGTAGTACAGGTAGTCCTTACGCTTGGGCGGATCGGAGTAGTAAGTGAGGCAATTGAACGCAAATCCGCGCAACGTTCGCTCGTGCATCTGGTCGAGGATTGCGATGACATAGCGTTCCCACACATCGACCGGACAGGCTAGGCGGACATTGAAGATGCCGCTCATAACCGCGTAGTCGGCTGTTCGGGAACTGGTGCGGCCGACTACGAAGCGGCCCGGCATCCCAGGATGCCGGGCGCAGGCCGCCACAATCATCTCCTCGGCGATGTCGAAGCCGAGGTAATCCGCAGGCCAGCCGCGCTGCTTCAACAGATCGTATAACGCACCATAGCCGCAGCCATAGTCGTCGATGGAGAACGGCTGGTCAGGCTGCGTGATGATCCCCAACAGCATGTCGAATCGGAGTCGCTGGCTCTCAGGCGAGTTCCAATCCACCCCCTGCGCGGTGCAGCCGTGAGCTTGGATCCGGCTGGTGTAGTAATCGGCGATCGGGCGGAGCGAATCTTGCATGATGGTGGCCCCGGTCAGATGGAAGAGGTGGGCGGGCTGGAGTGATTCGCACGCCCGCGCCTCAGTGCGGCGGCGACGGCAGGTTGACAGCCTCGTGAATGAGGTAGAGCGGCCGGGTGCGGACTTGTTCGAAAATGTTCGCCACGTATATGCCGAGCACGCCGATTGCCATCAGCATGAGCCCGGTGGACCCGAGCAGTAGGACAAAGATAGAGGCCCAGCCGGCGCGGTACCCGTGGATGAAGTAGCTGGTCACGAGGTAGATCATCCCGAGGACGGCGGCGAAGAAGTAGGCGAACCCGATCACCACGGATACCTTGAGCAGTTTGGTGGATTGCGAAATGATGCCTTCCAGCGCGTGGCGAAGCAGTCTCTTTGTGGTGTAGGCGCTCTGGCCGCGGGTTCGGTAGTGGTGTTCAACGTCCACCACCGCCTTGGGAAACCCCAGCCAGTTCAGCAACAGAAGGTGGTGGCGGTGGACGTCGGCGATCCGCAGATAGGCGTCGGCAACCCGCCGGCTGATCAGCGAGTATCCGCCGATGCGGGGGTCACCCGAGCCGTGATCGGCCAGAACGTTGAAGGCGCGGAAGAACCAGCGGGCACCGAGATTGCGCCACCAGGAGTGACGCCGTTCGCGCTTGCGGGTCAGCACAACGTCAAATCCCTCGCGGGCTTTGGCGACCAACTGGGGGATGTAGCGGGGGTCGTCCTGCAGATCGCAATCCATCACGACGATGAACTCGCCTGAGGCGTTTGCGATGCCGGCCGCAATCGCGCGGTGCTGGCCGAAATTGCGAGTCAGGCGGATGCCTTTCACCCTAAGGTCGCACTGGCTAGCGCGGGCGATGCTTGCCCATGACCCGTCTATGCTGCCGTCATCCACGAGGATGACCTCAAAATCGTCCGTCACGCGCCGTGTTTCCTCTAGGATCCGTTCCACCAATATTGAAATGATCTGCTCGGCCTGAAATACGGGCGAAACGATCGAAAGCAGGGGTGACGTGCTCACAGGGAGAATTGCGGTAGGGATTCCTTGCCGGAATGATGCTGAGCTATCCGTCTCACGGTGACGATTGGATTCTCCATCCCCAGATGTACTCAGGCGCATTCGGGCCTGTGGAAAACAACAAATCCACGATGGACACGGCGTGCTCGAAGGGCGGGTGGGGCTGCTTGTATTCGGGATAACCAGAATAATCCTTCCAGATCAGTTCGATGCCTTCTTTTTCGAACCGCGCCGGATCGAGATAGGATCGGGCGGCCGGGCCGGAGATATAGGTCGTCCCGCCAGCCGCTTTCAGCAACCCGAGAATTCGTTCCTGCTTCACCGCCTCCACCTTATAGGTCGACGAATCAGCGAACTCTGTCTGGATCTGCAGAAAATCTCGAGCAATGGTCTTGATCAGAAACTGGTTCAACGCGGAGAGCGTCGCCCACCGCGGTCGCGCAAACACATCCGCGAAAAACGGCGCGTACTGCACAAAAAAAGGACATGCCGAGTAGGCATGACGCAACAATGCCCAATGTTTGACGGTCCAGTCGCACATGGGCAGGGGAACCTCGTTGATTAACCGGTCCGTGGCCCCGCCCACCGGCACAGTCAGCCAATGCAGTCCGTGAGGGGTCTTTATCCGGTTACGGCTTCTCCAATCGCGGTGAGTGAACTGGACGTCGTCGAGAAAAATGAACAGATCAGCGTCGTGAATTAGGTCGAAATAACCCTTCCAAGGAAGGTAGTCCGACTGATTGATCACGACGCGACGGCCCATAAAATCAGGAACCGCCGGCAAATGCGCTCCGTGCGGCCGTAAGGCAATGTGACAGTGCACTCTCTGTCAGGGCGGGATAGACTGGCATGGATACGGCCTCCTCGTAGTGACGCGCTGCGCACGGAAACTCTATGTCCGATCGACCGAACAACCGGTTCAGCAGTTCGTTAACGCCGCGGCGCACTGTAATGCCGGTTGCGTTCATTTTGAAGCCTGCGCACTCGAAACCGTCGGTCAGGCTCTTGGGTCGCGTGCCGCTAGATGTGACAGCGTCCTTCATCGCTTACGACTATCGGTTTGAGTTGTCCAATAGAACGCGATTCCGCCCACAAACGCCCAACAGAGACAGATCCCCAACAGGCAGGCGGAAAGACTGATTGGTGCCGCCGGGGACTTGAACCCGAAGGCCGCCAAGAGCCACAGCAGCATCCCATCGCGCACGCCAAGCCTGGCGACGGTGACGGGCAGGCTCAGGGCCAGCGCGGTGACGCCCAAGACCACCGCGGCGGCCGGGAACGAGATCCCGATTCCCACGGCCCACGCAGCCAGAAAGGCCGCCGCAATGACCAGCACTTGGATCGTCAGGGAAAACGCGAGCGCCCGCATGAAGACCGGCTTCGGAAGGAGCACACGGATTGCCTCGAGGCTGAGCGCCCGCCAGTGCCGCGAATTGTCCCCGATGACGGCATCCGTCGGATAGGCCAGGAACCAGAGGGCGGATACCGCGGCGGCGAAGGCGGCGCACGCGACGGGCACACCGATGGCGAGCGGCCGGACCGACGGCTCGCCCCAGAGGCGTGGGCCCTGCATTCCTATAAACCCAGCCAACACCAAGAGGAGGGCGCCCAGCCCGACGAGGCGGTCCTGAATCAGCGAGAGTGCCAGCTTCGCCTTCCGGTCAGCGGCATGACCAAGGGTGCCGGCGAATCTTGCCGCGTCCCCTCCGGCGCTCCCCAGGAAGAAGAGGTTGAAGAACAGGCCGGTGAGGGTGAGGCGTGCCACCCGCCTCCAGCCCAGATGGATGCCCTGGTTCGCCAGCAGCGCCTGCCAGCGGGCGGCGGCAATGCCTATGGCGCAGCCCTGAAGGCAGACTGCCCCACGATTTTCACCGGGTCAGTCAGCCGCAGCGCTTCGTGCAGGCCGCTCCAGTCCACCCGGCGGAAGACGTAGCCGGCGACCAGAACCGTCAGGACGATTCTTCCTGTCAGCAGCCATCGCGGCGAAAGAGAGGGAGTGGCAGGCATGATCGCAACCACTCATCTACCTCCATTGCACGAGACATCCTCCCCATGAATACCCCACTCCGAATCCAACAAGAAAAACCCGGTGCCCTGTTTGAAGCCGGCCTTGGGCTATCAGCCGTTCAAGCACAATTGGAATTGTGGATGAAACCGTGTTGCCAACATCTTCGAATTCGTACGGCACCTTGGTCCGGGGCCATCGCGTCTTCCGCAGCAGTTCGTCCAACATGTAGCGCGTCGCCTGATGTAGCACCAACCAGTCAACGTCGTCCTGACAGAGGCCGCTCTTGATCAGTAGCCTATTGATGGCTTCGGGCACCGTTTGAATCGCAAAGCGAAATACCTCTCGCCCGTTCATATACAAATTGTCCTGGGACCTTACGTTCCCATCCTCGTCGACGGTCTCCACCGCTGTGGCTTCCGACCTCGGTTTTCGCGCGCCCCCGGCTGGGACAATCAGGTTGCCTCCCCCGCGACCGTCGGTGCCAAAGATGAACTCTCCTATTCCCGCTGCAGCGTGCTCGACCATTCGAACAATCGTCGCGGTCGCGCCATCTCCAAACAACGTGCAGACTGACCTGTCTAGTGGATGGATGAATTTGGAGTAGGTCTCCCCCGTCAGAAGCAAGACACATTTCGCCTGTCCTGATTCAATTAGCCCTTTGGCCAACGAGAGTCCGTAGACGTAGCCTGAACACCCGAGATTAAAGTCCAGCGCCCCGCAATGTCTGCCCAACCCCAGGCGCTCCTGGAGAAGGCACGCCGTGGTGGGCAGAAAATAGTCCGGAGACTGGGTGCAAAAAAGCAGAAAGTCGACCTCCTCGGCTAAGCCCTTTTGCCGCTGGAAGAGTTTCTTAGCCGCCCTAAACGCTAAGTCCGAAGCGCACTCCTCAGGGTTCGCGATATGCCGCTGCAGAAACCCAGTTTTTCGGTAGATTTCATCCGCAGTCCAACACTTGATTTGCGCAACAAGATCCTCGTTGTCCATTCTCCTTTCGGGAAGGTAACTGACAATGTGCTCGATGACGGCCTTTTTCACCTTGCCTCCTGCAGATTGCCTCGCCCGCTTCTACTGTTTGTCCGCCGCCACGATGCCTTTCTTTCTGGCGAACTCCACAATCGCTCCGAAGGACGTGAAGCTGGCCGCCTCTTCTGCGGACAGATTGCCACCGCAACTGTCATCTAGAAGGGAGATGATCTCCAATGCAGCTATCGAGTCCCAGCGAGATACGCTTTTGGGCCCGGATTTGTCCGTCAGCAAAAGTGGGTCCACTTTCACGATGTCACCGATTTTCCTTCGCAGGTCGTCAACTGTCGTATTGGGTTCCATTTGGGTCGCTATTTGGGAGGTTTCCTCGGTCCATCGAGCGGTGGCCTGGTGTAGTGATTCGCAATTAACGTTACCGATATTCGGAAGTCTTGTCATTGGCTATGAATTACTTGTTTTGTAACGCCAACAGTGAGACACTACACTAGTTCGCCTGCGTCAGGTCAATCTGCAGCCAATGCTTGCCTTTCCCCGCACAGGGCACGATCAATCCTAACCAGCGGAAACATGCAGACTGAGCAACACAACGCATCACGTCCACCCTCCGAAAGTCAGTTGCTGCTCCTGTTGTTGTGCACCAGCGGGCTGCTCGTGCTTTTTGGCAGCATTTTGAGCCAAAGTGGCAGTGCGGCGATCGCAGCTTTCAAGATCTATGGCGTCGTGCTCGCGTTGATTCTATCCGTATCGCTCTTGTGGCGTGCCACCAAGTCCATCGAAATCAGCATCCTGGTACTGACAGGTTAACTGGGCTTGGTCCTCTGGTTGAAGAGTGGCTGGCTTCTTGTCCCATTAATGATCGCGGCCACTGCATTCCTTGCATCGGTGGGTGTGTGCAATATCCCCCGATCTTTTTGCAGGCCAGTGCTGTGGATCAGCTCCGGGATCGCAGCAGGGCTTATCCTCTCAGTGACGCACTATGGCGATTTCCTGATTATCGACAAACTGATGCAGGGCACAGTCCATCAGGACACCCTCTTCCACGCCAGCATCGCATCGATGATCAAGACTTACGGTGTCGTGTCCACGGGGTTGCACGGATTGGTGGAAACACCGTATCACGTCTTGTCCCACCGTCTATTCGCAACCCTGTCGATCCTTTCAGGAGTTCACGTCCTCGAAACATACGGCGTGCTCCAAATCATATTCCTCTGTCCGTTATTAATTGCAGCTGTCACTTGGTATGCGTTCCGATTGTCTCCTGCTGAATCTGCACTGGACGTCAACCAGTGCTGGGTAATCGTCTGTGTCGTATTGATATCTCTGAAAGTGTTGCCGCTTGAACGGTGGGGGGGTCTGGGACTCCTATTTCGTGTCTGAATTGTATGCGCTGTCGCTTGTTCTCCTGATGCTAGTCCTGCCTCTCGTTGTTTCTCCCAAAACGGGGCTGGGCGCAATATTTTCGAGCTGATCGTGCCCGATGCTCGCCGGTTAGGTACCGGGAAACATCCCACGACAGGCAATCCGACTGATTGATCACGACCCTCTTCATCGCTGCGAGTCAAATCTTGGTCTGAGGAAAAAGAACACAACCCCTCCAACCGCCGCCCAAAGCAGGGTGATTCCCAGCAGACAGGCGGACAAGCTGAGCGCCGCCGCACTGGACTTGAACCCGACGGCCGACAGCAGCCACAACAGCATCCCATCCCGCACCCCAATCCCGGCGACGGTGACGGGCAGGCTAAGGGCGAAGAAAGTAAGACCCAGCACAACGCCGACCTCGGGAAAGGAGATCCCGATGCCGACGGCATGCGCAGTCAGATAGCCGGCCACGAGAACCAGCGTATGAATCAAAAAGGAAAGGCCCATGGCCGGCAGCAGGACCGGCTTGGGGAAAGACAACTTGATCGCGCCGAGGCTTGAATCCCACCAGTGCCGCGGCTGATCCCCCCCCTCAGTCACCGCCGCGCCCGCGAAAATCCAAAAGACCACGGCCAAGACCACGTAGGCAGCGCAGATCACCGGCACGCCGAGGGCTAATGGCCGGATCGCCGGTTCAGCCCAAAGCCGTGGACGCTCCCATCCGATGAATGCGGTCACTAGAAGTAGCAGTGCGCCCAGCCCGATGAGCCGGTCCTGCAAAAGCGACAGCGCCAGCCGCGCCTTGCGGTCGGCGGCATTACCGAGGGTACCGGCGAATCTAGCCGCGTCCCCTCCGACGCTTCCCAAGAAAAAGAGGTTGAAGAACACCCCGATAAGGGTGAGTCGTACCGCCCGCCGCCTGCTCAGTTGGATGCCCTGGTTCGCGAGCAGCATCCGCCAGCGGGCAGCGGCAATGACGGTGGCACAGCCCTGAAGGCAGACGGCCAACGCTAATCTCACCGGGTCCGTCAGCCGCAGCGAATCAAAAAGGCTGTGCCATTCGACCCGCCGTGAGACGTAGACAATGACCAGGACGGTCAAAGCCAACCGCCCGATCAGGGAAAGCCTTTTGACCAGCATCCGAGCAATGGGTATCCTCGCAATCCTTGGGTAAGGCCGCCAAATGGCGATCGATCGGTCTGGCGCCTCGGACATTGGAAGCGCGACCATCCGCATTTTGCCAGACTACACCAACCGCTCCGACTTCCCGGGTTCTCACTCCCTTTGAAAATGTCGCCTTTGTCCGCACGACCTCAGTCCGCGCGTCAGGGCCGCAGCCAAACCAAGCGGACGGTTCGAAGAATCACGAACAGGTCGCGAAATACATTCGCCCGTCTTGCATAGGCCAAGTTAAGGGCGATTTTTCGCGGCAGACATTGCGTAACATAGAAACTCTCAGGATCAGCAGCCGCAGCCAAAAGCTCTTCTTCATTTCTGAATTCAACCGAGGCTTCATCCGTGATGCCCGGCCGGAGCGCAAGAACCTCACGCTGCTCGGGTGTGTACAGCATGACATATTTCGGGACTTCCGGCCGAGGCCCTACGAAACTCATCTCGCCGCGAAGCACATTCCAGAGCTGCGGCAGCTCGTCGATTTTCGTTTTGCGCAACAAACGGCCAATCCGTGTGATCCGACGATCGCCGGTTGCCGTAATGCTAGGGCCAGCTGTTTCGGCCCCAACACTCATCGTGCGAAATTTGATAATCCGAAACAGCCGGCCAAGTCGTCCCACTCTTTCTTGCCGATAGAACACCGGACCTCCATCGTCCAGCTTGACGAGCAACCAAACAACCAAGAAGACTGGCCCAACCAAGGCTAGTCCGACTAGAGAAATGAACAGGTCGAAGGTCCGCTTGGCCACGAAAAGCATTACTTGCGCGTATTCCGTTTGATGATCTCGATCAGCGTATCGCACACGATCGTCACGTCGGCGTCAGGCATGCTCGGGTAGATCGGCAAACTGATGATTTCCCAGAAGAGCTTGGCGCTGACGGGAAAATCCTCCGGTTTGTACCCGTAGGTTTCTCGGTAATAGGGATGCATGTGCAAAGGCATCCAGTGCACGCTCGTACCGATTCCTGCGCCCTTGAGGGCATCAATTACCCCAGCCCGGCTTACCATCAGACGATCCAGCCGGAGTCGGATAGCAAACAAATGCCACGAATGCTGGCGATCCGCATGCTCGCTAGGCAGGATAATCTCCTCAATACCGCTGAGCAACTCTCGGTATCGATTCGCCACACGGACCCGCCCGGCGCGAAATGAATCGGCCTTACGTAATTGATGAATCCCAATGGCGGACGCAATGTCGGTAAGGTTGTACTTGAACCCGGGAGCGATGATTTCGTAATACCACGAACCCTCCGCAGTGAATCGCTTCCACGCATCTTTGGAAATCCCGTGGAGCGACATGATACGCATTCGCTCGGCCACCACATCGTCGTTCGTGCACGCCATGCCGCCTTCGCCGGTCGTGATGCACTTGTTGGCGTAAAAAGAATAGCAACAGACCTCCGACTCACTTCCGACTTTCTTCCAAGGTGCCTGAGAATGATCCCGATAGCTAGCTGGACAGCAATGAGCGGCATCCTCGATCACCTTGAGCCCAAACTCCCGGGCCAGTGCCGTCACACCCGCCATGTCTGCCGCCTGCCCACCAAAATGCACCGGCAAGATGGCGCGCAGGCGCTCGCCGCGCTCGACCGCCTCTTTGGCTTGGCGTCGAGCCTTATTGATATCAATGTTGAAATCCGATTCTCGGCAATCAACAAAAATCGGCTTGGCGTCAAAATAGCGGACCACCTCGGCTGTGGCTGCAAAAGTCATCGTCGGAACCAATACGTATTCGCCGCGCTTCAGGCCGATGGCATCCAACGCCAGATGCAACGCCGCCGTCGCACTATTGAGCGCAATGGCATGCTTGGCGCCGACATAGTCAGCAAACTCAGCCTCGAACCGTTTAGTCTTCGGACCCGTCGTTAGCCAACCTGAGCGCAGAGTCTCAGCAACTTCGGCTATCTCGTCTTCGGTAATAGCCGGTCTATGGAATGGAATCTGGTGTGGCTTCATGCAAAAAATGGCTATAGACGAATTAGTCTAGCGTTTCACTAATGGAGTTAGACCGAAAACGATTTCGCCCTGTGCTGCCCTCGCGCGTCGGATTTTCCCCAGGCTGGGTGCCCTGAGCTCTCCAGCAGTAGCGAGGGGGACCGAAGTTCAATAGCCTAACTCTCCGCTGTTGGGAACCGCAAGCGACTTATTGACCATGCAAAGTTCCGCTATGATCTCACTCTCCCGCTCCGAAGCCGTGTCCGTGTCACTTGCAACGAATCACCATGCTGGGTTTCGCGATCCAACATAGTACATGTGTACGCAAAAATGAGAACGAGTTGAGTAATCCATAAGACATCGGATGAATTCTGCACACAAAACGACTGATCGGCGGCGCAAGAGTCACGCGCCGGTAAGACATCTCCCCTCCCGGGAAAAGCTCCCTCAACCGCTTAAGCGATACGCCGCGCACATCGGTATTCATTGGGTTGTCATATATGAAATCATACCAGATAATCCCTCCGCCAGGCTTCACCAGATTCCACATCCAATGAGCGAGACTGACCTGCGAATCATCCGCCAACAACGACGAAAAGACAGTCACCTGCTGCACGATATCGAAAGATTCAGGGTCGAATCCTGCCGTGGTCGCATCACCCACCCGCAAATCCACAGCCGTCGGAAGTCGTTGTCGGGCCTTCTCAATGACTTCGGGACGCAAATCAATCCCAGCGAGGTTATCGGCCGCAAATCCCAGCCATAGAAGAAAGAGAAGGTCTGGCCCTTCCCCACAGCCCACGTCCAGGACCCTCTTATTCGCCACCGGCAACAATTCGTGCTCCCACAATAACCGAATCACCGTTCGATGCCTCTCCTGATTTGTCCATAACCACGCAGGATTAAACTCCGAATAGCGCCACCCATTAACTGTTCGGTCGCGCTTTTTGTATCGCTCGATTATCAACTCCGATTCTTCCATTTATATCTCCATTTCCAAACGGTATAAAAGATATCCCATCAACCCTTTTCCCAAACGCATTCCTTTACCGATATCACCATTTCTTCCCAGAAACCACCACCTCCAACATAGCACCTATCTCTCCCACTAACCGTTCCCGATTGTAACAATGGCACGCTGCTCGCCGCGCATTTTCACCGAGGATTTCTCTTTCACGCTGAGAAAACGCAGCAAAACAACGGACCGCATCAGCGAGCGCAATCGGATTTCCTGGCTCACAAATCAACCCAGCATCTGCCTCACGCACGACTTGTGCCGCATCCCCTTCAACTGCCGCCAAAATAGGTTTTCCGCTAGCCATATACGCAAAGATTTTGTGAGGAACCGTAATCCTAAAGAGCGGGCTATTCTTTAACTGGACTAACAATACGTCCGCCAGAGCGAAAAGCCCGCTCATCGCCTCTGATGGATACTGGCCCAAAAATCGGACATTTGAAATGCGAAGCATTTTCGCCGACTCTTCAAGTCGTTTTCGCTCCGTTCCCTCGCCGATTATAATGAACTGTATCTTCGGTGCGTCATGCAAAAAGACTGCGGCTTCAAGTACCGTTTCCAGTCCCTGAGAAACA
>Ga0182027_10007699_pt1 | contig 15806 bp, 15 predicted proteins | sample 712E1DmetaG_FD_121300 | JGI IMG/M metagenome (GOLD analysis project Ga0182027, IMG submission 121300) | Permafrost microbial communities from Stordalen Mire, Sweden - 712E1D metaG (Illumina Assembly) | ecosystem: Environmental > Terrestrial > Soil > Wetlands > Permafrost | place: Sweden...
AGCGAACACAACGACGTGATGGCAACCAGTGTGCGCATAGAAGACGTCCGTCTCCCTTGGAGCGTCGGCTCCACCTCAGCGCAGAGCACGCCCCGTCTGGTGGCAGGCAGAAAAGGCACGATGATCTCTCGACAATCCAGGGGCTCATTGTGCCACGCGAAGCAGATCGCGTGCCACTGATTTCGCGACGTTGCAGGGGACAAGCCAGTCACCAAGGAAGCAACCAAGCAGTGGAATCGTGAAGCGAGCGTCCGCTAGTGCCGCTGCCAAGCCAAGCGGCTATACTAACCTTCAGATCATGCGAATGGCGTGGAAGGTACTTGCCGGAGGCACTCTGTTGTCGGCGCTGCTTGCATGCGTCGCGCACGACGACACGAACTTCGCAACTCCGCCGCAGCCAGGCGACGCAGCTTCTCCTACGCGCACTGTGGTCGACTCGGGCGTGGTGACCATTCCCGACGATGCCGGCGGCGGCGTTATTGGCATCGGGGGCACAGGGGAATACACACCTGACGCTGCGGTACTGCCCGATTCGTCGCCAGATCTCGCGACAGCGGAGCTGGGGGGCATTGGATCAATCTGTGACCTCTTCGGGACGAACAACTCCATTTTTTGCGGCTTGGGAAACGGGTGCTACCCGAATCCAGCGAATGGCACTGGGACCTGCCAGACCCAGCAAGGCCGCGCCCTTGCTGCGGGAGTAAACTGCATCCCTGATTCCACGTCCCAAGCGTGTGGCCCGCAGCTGATCTGCAACCCGAACTACGTCTGCGCGAACCTGTGCCACTATGGTTCTTCCGCCGCCGTGGTCAACGCGGACTGCGGTGACAGCATCGGGGCCGGGTGCTCGAAGTGGGCGGGGTCAGACACTATCGGCTACTGCGACTGATCGGGGCAGATCAGGCCCAGGTCACCGCGCACCCGCGTCCAGCGCGTGCACCAGGCTGACCATATCGACCACGGCCAGGCCAAGCGACAGTCCATGTTCGAGCAGCGGTTCGGACGCTATTGACTTGCGCGGCACATAGCCGGCTTTCTCCAAGCGTGGGTGCAAAGACAGCACCGCTGCCGTGCCGGCGCCGGAGGGAAGCAAGTCCAGGCCCATCACTCCCCCCTGGCACGCACCCGTGACGGATTGGGCACGCCAAGGCTGCATTCCGACCTTCCAGGTCGCGTCCAGATCGAGAAACGGGACGCTGGAGTCGACGTTCCAACAGATCGCGCTGTCGCAGTTCCCGACGGCGTTGGCCGCGCTGACCTGGCGCAACCCGGGCAGGGCTTGCCAGGTCTGGGGTTGGGCCAGCAGGCTCGAAGCTGCGCCAGAGGCAAGTCGTGACATGGCCAGTACCTGGACCAGAGCCAAGCGGCCATTGGCGCGGCTGCGAACTGCAGCTAGCAGCGCGGGCGCCTGAAACTTCGCGCTTGCCAGGCGGCCGAGGCGTCCATCATCAAGTTCAAAGAGCGCTGGCGGCGATGGCGCAGCGGTTGGGTGCCGTCGGGGGTCGGGCGCGTCGCCCATGCGCTCCGCCTGCAGGCGCAGCGCTCGCAACAACACGTAGAAGGCCGCTGCTGCCAGGCCCGGTTCGGCCAAGGCGTTGCGCTTGACCATCCGCTTTACGATCCAGTTCACGTCGCGCAGGTTGGTTGAGGCGTCGATCGACAGCAGGGTCGTTCCGCCTGGCTCGGGCGTGGCCGAAAGCCGAACCAGGCCCGGCGAAAAATCGCCCTCCATGACTGTGAGTTCGGCGCCCGTGGCCGTGGGCCGCAGCCAGAGCTTGCCTTCGAGATTCCAAAGCGGAACCTCCAACTCCCACACCACCATTCCTTCTGACGGCTCGCCGGATCCGGCACGCTTGTTCGCTTCTTCAAACTCGAACCGGCGCAGCGAAGGCAAAGCGGATCGGTAGGCCGCCAAGTCCGACAGCATGGCCCGCACGTGGCCGAACGGGGCAGCCACACGCGTGGCCAAGAGCACGCGCGTCGGACGGCGGTTGGGATCGGCCAGCACCACCAGGTCAGCGTCGCCAAGAACGTCGAGCGCGGCCGTCAGCTCGCTGGGCGAAGCCATGCCGCCGGCCATGGCATTGCCCGGCGCGAGCGCGCAGACCACTGTGGCCAACAGTAGCGCTGTCTTTGTGATGACCGAATCCAAGCAGCGGCAACTGTCGGCTGGCAAACGCCGACTGTCAATCTGCCTCACAAGCCGGAAGCTAGCTTTGCACCACAGAGAGCGCGGAGAGCACAGAGGTCGGAAGGGAAGGGGTAGGACCTGACAGGAGCCAACCCCTCCCTCTTCTTCCGATCCGGCTCTGTGTCCTCTGTGCCCTCTGTGGTGAAGAGAGCTAGCCAACCGCTAGTCCTTCTCGACCATCTGGTCGTAGAAGGCCAAGTACTCGTCTTTGTGCTCGCCTTCGCGTACCGAAATGGCTGCGCGCGGGTGTTCGTTGAGCATGCCGGTGATGAGGTACGGGATGCTGTAGCCCCAGTCCAGCTCTTTGCCCAAGGGCACGAAATGCTGCTCGATGCACTGGATGACCGGGCGCAAGTGGAACTTGGGATTCTTGAGAAATGCCAGCAGCAGCTCGAGCGCGCAGTTGCCAGCGCCGCGGCCTAGCCCGGCGATGGTGGCGTCCAGCCGGTCGGCGCCCACGATGAGCGCCTCGACCGTATTGGCATAGGCAAGCTGCATGTTGTTGTGGGCGTGGATGCCCACGTGTTTGCCGGTTCCGTCTAGCGCCGCCAAGAAACCCAGCACCAGGTCGTGAATCTGTTCGGAGTAGAGCGCGCCGTTGCTGTCCACCACGTACACGGTGTCGACTGGGCTCTTGGCCAGCACCGCCAGCGCTTCCTCCAGCTCGCGGTCCTGGACCTTGGAAATGGCCATCAGGTTGAGCGTGGTTTCGTAGCCCTTGTCGTGGGCGTCCTTGATCATGTCGATTGCGCCCGGGACCTGGCCGATGTAGCAGGCCACGCGCACGCAATCGATGACGCTCTTGTCCTTGGGCAGGATGTCGGTGTGGTAATCGGTGCGATCCACGTCGGCCATCACTGAGAGGCGAATCGGGCGCGGCCCCTCGCCCACGATGCGGCGGAGCACATCCTCGTCGCAGAACTTCCAGGCCCCGTGTTCGCCCGGCGCGAAGATGCGTTTCGATCCCTTGTATCCCAGCTCGCAGTAGTCCACGCCGGCAGCCACGCAAGTGTCATACACGGCCTTGACGAAGACTTCGTCGAACTGGTGGGCGTTCATCAGACCGCCGTCGCGGATCGTGCAATCCATGATCTTGATATCGGGGCGAAAGGTCACCCAGTTCCCTTTCGCGTCGACGTGTTTTCGGTGCAGCATCGTATGGGCCTTTGTTAGAGGCCGATGCATAGCACGTCTGGCGCGCGTGCGCCGCCCGCCCAGCCGGGAGTCGTGAGCCCGCGCAGGCCCCGATCGATCGCGCATGCAGCTTTGCAGCTCTGTACCCAGGACCCGCAACCCGCTACAATCGCGCTTGTTTTCCCAGGGCATGGGGACATAGCTGACAGCAGGAGAAGTCATGAAACGATTGGCGGTAGCTTTGCTGGCGATGGTGGCCGCGTGTGGCCCCAATTACCAGGATGGCAAGACCAAGTGCGCGAGCGACGGCACATGCCCTGACGGCTTCATCTGCGGCCGCAAGGCTCCAGATTTGGATGTCTGTTTCTAACTCAGCCAGAGACCACAGTGCACGCTCGGACAGTACCTGTGCAGCTCTGGCGATTGCGTGGCCAGCAAGGATCTCTGTTCGCAAATGGGCAGTGTGAATTGTGCCACCGGTGCCGCTGTTTCATCGAATGCTGGGAGCAACTTTCTCATCTATTGGGACGACGATGAATGGCGTGAGCTTCAGAACGGCACATCCGTCAGCAAAGCCGGCGGAGGCACGCTGCTGACCTGCCAAACACCGTGCGCGTCGAACAACAGTACCAAAGCAAACGCAACGCTAACCGCCGACCTACTGGGCGACTGGCGCGAGGAAATCGTCTGGCGCGAATCGACCAACGCGACCTTGCGTGTATACACGACGACAACTGTGACCAAGCGCCGGATCCATACGCTCATGCACGATCCGACGTACCGGGCGCAGGTATCGTTTGAGCAGTCAGCCTACAACCAGCCGCCTCACACGGGGTTCCGCATCAGCCCCAACATGAACCCTCCGCCCAAGCCCGACATCTACGTGAGGTAGCCTAGCCGCAAGTCGCGCGCCGAAAAATCTATGAACGAACGCCGGGCCCGGCGAGCACGTTCGCGACATAGACAATCACGCAAGTGATGTTGTCGTCACCGCCGCGCTCATTGGCCATCTTCACCAGCGCCGAGCCTGCTTCGCCGTAGAAATGCCCGCTGAGCACGACACCCAGTTCCTCGGCGGAAAAGTAGTTGCACAGGCCATCCGAGCACAGCAGGAAGCAGTCGCCAGTCTCCACCAGCATGGTCGAAATGTCGGGCGAAGCGCAGGGCTCGAAGCCCACCGAGCGTGTGATGATGTTGCGAAACCGGGAAACAATGTCGTCGTCAGCGGATACCAGGCCCGCGCGCACCTGTTCCTGAACCCACGAGTGATCCTCGGTGAGCTGTCGCGCGCGTCCGTCACGGAAGAGGTACGCGCGCGAGTCCCCCACATGGCATAGGGTCACGCTGCCACCGTGGAAGCACAGGCCGGTCAGCGTGGTGCCCATGCCCGCGTAGTTCGGCTCGGCCTGGGCGCTCTCGAAGATCGCCTTGGATGCGGCGGCGGTCGATTCCCTCAGGGCCTGCGCCATGGCGTCGGCGGTCAGCTCCGCGCCTGGGCTGTTCGCCAAGCGCGCACTCATCTCGCTTTCCAAGATCTCGGCCGCCATGCGACTGGCGCGTTCTCCTCCGAGGTGGCCGCCCATGCCGTCGGCCACGGCGTACAGCTGCAAATCATCGCTGCACAGAAAACTGTCTTCGTTGTGCTCGCGCTTGCGGCCAACGTCGGTGACGGACCAGCCTCGGGGTTTCATGTACTCTAGCCAGTATAGACTGTTGTGTGATTTACGGCTTCTGCGATGGTGGTGTCGCGGACGGATGCGTCTGGGGTGGCGGCGATTCAGGGGGTGGCGCCTGGAGCGTCGCCGGGAACGGGATCTTGATACTCTTGAGTGCCACGCGGCTTTCGATGATGAACTGGACTCGACTGGAGCCGGCGCTGACGTTGCCAAGTTTGATCCTCTTTGCGTCAACACCATGGGCCGCCAGAGTCTTGGCAACCTCCTGGGCACGCCCGCGCATGGTTTCCTCGGTCACGCCGTCGGCTCGCACGTCGATACGAACGCGCGCCAGTTCGACGTGCCCACGCATGACCATGGCCACCAGCTTGACGATGTTGAAACCCGCGGAGCTAAGACCGGTCTGGCCGGGCAAGAAGGTGATGCGCTCGATGATGTCGATCTTGTCTTCGCGAAGCACGACGATGGGCGCGCCCGGGTCAGGGCAGCCGTCGTCGTCTTTGTAGCCATTGAGGGTCTCCGGCTCGTTGGGACACTTGTCCTGCTTGTCGGGAATCCCGTCCTTGTCGTTGTCCAAGTCGGGGCAACCATCGTTGTCTTCGAACCCGTCCATGTCTTCGGGTTCGTTGGGGCAGGCATCGTAGATATCGGGGATGCCGTCGTTGTCGTTGTCGGGGTCAGGGCAGCCGTCCTCATCCTGAAAACCGTCCTTGTCCTCGGGTTCGTCGGGGCACTGGTCCTTCACGTCGGGGATGCCATCGCCGTCCGAGTCCTCCATCGTGCTGGGACAGCCATCGAACGGGCGCTTGCCCTTGCCGTCTTCGGGTTCGTTGGGGCAGGCATCGTCAACGTCAGGAATGCCGTCGTGGTCGTTGTCCAGGTCAGGGCAGCCATCGTCATCCTGGAAGCCGTCGAAATCTTCGGGTTCGTTGGGGCACTTGTCCACGGCGTCGGGGATGCCGTCGTTGTCGTTGTCTTCGTCGGGGCAGCCGTCGTCGTCTTGGAAGCCGTCCTTGTCCTCGGGTTCGTCGGGGCAGCGATCGACACTGTCGAGGATGCCGTCATGGTCACGGTCACGGAAGTCCGGGGCCCAGCCCACGCCCACGAAACCGCGGAACATGGGGCTGCCCATGCCATGGTCAAGACCCACGCCCACACCCATCAAGAGACTGAACATGGCAGGCAGATAGGCGCGCATGGCCACGTCGACTTCGGTCGGATTCACGTCGACGTAGCGCCACGACCCGACGCGGCCGTTGAATTCAGCCAGCACGGACATGTCGGGCAGCACGCGGAAGTCGACTGCTGCGCCGTACAACATCTGATCGCCCACCACCGCGCCGAAGACGTTGGATTTCGCTCGCAACAAGCCTCCCAGCATGACCAGGGCGCGGAAGCGATCCGATCTCTGGTATTCGAGCAAGGCCCGGCCCCGCTCGGTCACGGTCTTGTCGCCGAGGAAATTGGCCGAACCGCCCGTGGGAAAGGTCGCACCCGCGGAAAGGCCGAACACGAAGGCCTGATCGGGGCCGAAGGCCCACAGCGCCGCCTTGCCTTCGAGACGGATGTCACCGATTCCATAGGCGGCGATGGAAGTGCCGGTGCCCTGGCCGGTCGAATCGAAGTTGTCGCCCGACAGGTACAGGGTCATGGGCATGGCGACGCCCACCTCGAACAGATTGAAGAGTCCCACCGCCCCGTAGAGTTCAGCCATGGCCTGGTGGCGCACGACATCCAGCCGTGTGGTGCCGCCATTGACCGTGGAGTCGAGCGCCAAGGCGCCATATTGATAGTTGGTCAGCAGCCCCACGTTGTACAGGAGGTGACCAGGAACGTCGGCGCTATCCAGGGTGACGTAGCCTTTGGGGCCGACCGCCGGGTGGAAGAGCTGGACGTCGAACGACCGATCCGCAGACGGGCTACCCGATGTACCCTGCGCCCAGGCCGTGGCGCCGGGGCTCAAGGCGCTGAGAAAGAAGGCTAGGATGAAAGAGAATCCACGCATGGCCCGCGGTACGACCCTCGGCGAGAATAGCCGGCGCCCAGCAGCCTTGTCCACCTTTCCGTCCGACACTGTCCGACACCTTTCAGTCTGCAATGTGAAACGTGTAGGTCCAGGGAACGACCTGATCGACGACACGACCGTCGCAGGCGTGCGCGGGTTTGAACTTGGACCGGGACAGAGCCTGCATTGCTGCCTCGTCGAGGCCGTAGCCGGCGGACTTGATGACCCGCGACCAGCGCACGTTGCCTTGACGATCGACAGCCACGCGGAGCTGCACCTGGCCTTCGATACCCAAGCGCCGCGCCTCGGGAGGGTAGTCGGCCTTCACCTCGCTGGCCAGAGCAGCATGTTGGCAGACCATGTTGTCGGCCACCGGCGCAAAGGCGTTGGGGTCGACCGCCGGCGGCAGCGGCGCCGGGGGCGCCTTGGCCGGTGTGCGGTCCTTGGTCATGAGCGTGTTTCCCACCGGCACTGCCACTCCACTCTCGCCTTCGATGACCGACTCGGGCGTCACGCCGAATACCGGCGGCGGGGGCTCGGAGCTGGGCGCTACCGGAGGCACCTCGCGGTTCGGGGGTGGCAGGGGCGCGGGAGGCTTGGCCGAAGGCCGTCGGCTGGCCAGACGGGGAGCTGCCGTCGCGGGCTCGGGTTTCCGTTCAGGCGGCAGAGGATCGAGCGGAACGGGACGCCTCTCCACGGTGTTGATCTCGACGGTGATGGCTGACCGTCCTGAGCTTGGCCGGCGCAGAACCGAGGACACCGTCAGCGCGATTGTGGCGTGCGCCACCAACGCCCCCATCGCACCCCAGAGGGTCGCATGAGCACGCCACCCTCGGAGCGCCACGCCGCTTGCCACGCCTGCTCTCCCTAGGGCGTGGAAACTGCGGGCGGCACGCCGCCCGCGGGCAGCGCCGGCAGGGGCGTCCCCGACTGGTAGGCGGCGTCGACGTTGATGGCGAACTTGCGCACACCCGCCCGCTTCACCAGATCGATCAGATGCACGACGTTGCCGTGGGGCACCACCTTGTCGGCGGCGATGATGGCCTGCAGATCGGGGTTCTTGGGCAGATCGGTCGCGATGGAATGCACAACCCCGGCTTCGTCCGAGGGCTCGCCGTTCAGGTAGAGAACGCCCTCCTTGGTCAAAGTCAGCGCCAGCGTGGTGCGCGTCTGCTCTGTCCCGCTCGCCGCCTTGGGCAGCTCGACCTTGATCGACGGGTTCACGATGTACGTGGTCGTGACCATGAAGATGATGAGCAGGACGAGCGTGATATCCACGAGAGGCGTGACGTTGATGTCGGTGATCATCCGGCCCGAATCATCTTCCTCGAAGCGAGTGGCCGCGCTCACCATCGCCTACGCCCCTTTTTCCGACGATCCAGCGGATTCCGCGTGGTTCTCTTCCTGCGACCGGGCCAGAATCAGATGCGCCATCGAGTCCACGCGCCCCAGCGTGCGGCGCACGCGTCCCTGGAAGATGTTGAAGGCCACGACCGCCGGGATGGCGACCATGAGCCCGACCGCGGTGGCCACCAGGGCTTCGGCGATCCCTGCCATTACCACGGCGGCTCCGCCGGCCTGATTGTGGGACAGATCTGCGAATGCCTTGATGATGCCCAGCACGGTCCCGAACAGACCGATGAAGGGGCAGTTGTTGCCCAGGGTACCGAGAATCCCCAGGTGCTTCTCCATGGCCAGGCGCTCGTTCGATCGGGCACTGGCCATGGCCTCGGCCGCGGCGATTCGTCCTTGCGGCAATTCGGCCAGACCGACCAAGGCCACGCGCACCTCGGGCGATCTCGGCGCACCCAAGAGATCACGGGCGCCGGACAAGTCGTTGGCAGCAAGCAGCTTGAGCAGGCGTTCGCTCAGATCGGCCAGGCGCGGCGCGCGGCCCGACATGAGGATGGCCCGCTCGACCATGATGGTGACCGACAGGATGGACAGAAAGACCAGCAGCCACAGGACCCAATCGGAGCCGGCTAGGGTGGCAGCGAGAATACGTTCGGTGATGCGCATGGGGCACGTTGAAAGAAGGACCAGCCAGAAGGGCGGTTCCGTCGCGAAAGCTAGCACAGGTTCGCGGCCGAGGCGCGCGCAGCGGTTCAGGTCGTCGGCTTCAACAGATAGTCGTACGACCCGAGGTTGAAGTGCCAGATGGTCTTCAGCCTTTGCCAGCTAAACAACGGGCCGCGCGTGATCACCGAGAGATGCTCGTAGAACTCGCCGAGACGCTTGTCCTCAAATTGGTTCTTCCCCGTTTCCAGCGTTTCCAGATACCCCTTGGGCACCGGGCGCCCCACATGGCCGATGCGCCAATCCTTGGGATTCTCGGCGGGCAAGCGCGCCAGCAACGGGTCGGTCAATGCCCAATAGTCCACGATGATGGCGTCCCGGGGCGCGGCGAAGCCAAAGAATCCGAGAGTCATGTGCACCGATGCCTTGCCGGGTGCAAGGGCCTTGCCCTGGTCGGTGAACCAACCCCCCAACGGCCAGCTGCGGTCACGCCAAAAGAGCGAGCTTTCCTTGAGATACCAGAGACGCTCGTCGACGATGCCATGAGCGTAGAAACTCTTGTCTGCCTGGCCGTCGGCCTTGAACGCCGCGGTCAACACCGGCTTCGGCGTGATCAAGATACCCAAGCCGAGAACCGACAGCGCGGCCCATCCAGCCAGCCATTCCCTTCGTCGCAGCAGAACCGGGGCGCACCGAAGGATCACGAAAACGCTGCCCACGACCAGCAGCGAGAAAAAGCGCCCCGCCATGAAATCGCCGCCAATGCGAACCACGTAGAAGGCGTAGAACAGAAAGCCTACGCTCACCGGTTGCAGACGGCGTTCCCGCATGACGAAAGGCGCCACCGTCGCCACCGTCAGGATCACCAACGCCAACGGATCGAAGACCAGCTCGTTGGCGAAGTAGGCCAGACCTTGTCCCATCATCGACAATGCGGGAATTCCCATTCCTAGCTTGGCGTAGGCCGTGTTGGGAAACGGAAAACCGAAGTAGACCAGCGCAACCAATTCCCACAGCAGCAAGGGTGTGAAGGCCTTGGCCAGAAGCCACCACGTTCGCCGAGATTTCCAAGCGGGCCGCAGCACCATCGCGAGAGCGGGGAGGGTGAGCAAGAAAGTGTCGGGCCGGTTCAGCGTCATCAGCCCTGACAAAAATGCCAGGTGAAAAGCATCGGGCGAAATGCTGTCGGGCCGACTCCAGCGCCGCAAGGGCCAGCGGCCAACTAGTTCCAACAAGAACAGCACGAAGAGGAAATGCGACAGCGCATTCTCCAGTCCGCTGGTGCTGAAATCCACGAAGGACTTGCTGGAAACCAGAAGCGCTACGCCCAGCAGGCCAAGCGCCTTGGGTCGAGTCGCACGCAACGCCACGAGAGTCACAGTGGCCAGTGACAAGAGCACCGAGACGAGCAGCGTCGACGCATAGAAATCGCGCACGACCAAGGCCATCGCGCTCATGAGCAAAAACCACAAGGGATGGGTGAAACTCTGCACGCGCTCGAAGTGATTCCAGCGCATGCCATTGCCGGCGATGAAATTTCTCACAGTTCGAAACGTGATGTAGGCGTCGTCGCAAACCCAAGCCGTCCGCAAGATGACCAGCAGGAAGAACAGCAGGGCCACCAGGAGAAGCAGCGATTGCACGGACCAGAAGCGCGCGCGCGTCTCCCGACCAGCGGGATCTCCTTTCAGGATGCTCATCGCCAGCATTCTCCGTCGTTAGCCCATGGCCACACCCAAGGCCTCAAGCAACACGGTGGCGTAGCTGCCCGCGGACAGAGAAAAAAATAGGCGAGCTGTGCCCGGGCCGTTGCTCTCTTCTTGCAGCGCTGGATTTCCCAGCGTGACCGGCGTCACCACCGGTCGGCGAGCGCCCGGAAGGTCGCGGCCAGCTTGCGCAAGCTCGGTGGGAGCGAGCCCAAGGTCGGCCAGCGCTTGCTCCTCCAGGGCGCGCGCAGGCGTGCCCGCAGGCGGCTCCATGCCGCGGCTGCCGGGCAGGGGCGCGGTGGGGACCAGCTCGCCGGCATCGACGCGCGCCTGATCGCGCTCCGGCTCCTCGCACACGAACGAGCCCCCTGTGTCGGTTTTTTGCAGGACGTCCCCTAGCCGCGCCCGCGTGAGTCCGCCGCTGGATGCGCGCAGGTCGAGCACCCGGTTGAATACAGCCGACTGCACCGCCGAGAGCAACAGCTTGCGCCGGCGGACATCCCGCTCGCGACGGTTTCCGCGCAAGATCTCGATGCCCACTTGCACGTTGTCTCCTGCGCTGCCAAAGCGCTGTCGGCCGTAGCGGTTGGGCAAACCGTGGGCGGCTATGTGCAGGAGTTGCGCGCGCACGCTATCACTTTCGCCCGCCACCATCTCGCTCAGCACCAGCTCGAAGCGGTTGCCGCGCAGGTGTCCCACGCGCAGCTTGTTGCGATGCCGGCGGGCTTCGAGCACGCGAAGGCCGTCCAGCTCGACGGCAGTTGCCAGCGACGGCTCAACCGCGGGCAGGCTCAGCCACTGGCGGGTCGTGGCATTGCGATCTTTCATGCCCGCGTAGCCCACATCGCGGGCCTGCACTCCCAGCGTCCGGGCCAGCCGAGCAACTGCTTCCAAGGTCGTCAGCCCGCGCTTCTCGATCCACACGAAGGTGTGCGGCCCTTCGCCCGCGGGAAGATAGGCGGGCATCTCCTCGACGAAGAAAGTTTCGGGGGTGGAAATAAAATGGGCCACTAGCAAAGCCCGCGGGGAGGTCTGTGGAGAGCCCAGAGCGCCGGATCAGCCGTGGGGCGTAGCATCCTTGGGATCGTCGCCGTCATGGCGCTTGATGAAGTCGAGAAACAATTCGGCGCGCTTGACCTCGACGGTCGAGGCGTTGTCCGGCGTTACGCGCAGGAAAGTCTGCTTGGCGGTGGCGGGCTGGCCCATCTCGAGCTGCGTTTCGCCCAGGGTGAGCAGCAGCTCGGCGTCGCGTCCGGAGTCGGGGTAGCGGCGCAACGCCTCTTTGATGCGAAGGATGGCGCCTTTGGGATGGCCACGGTCGAGATAGAAACGCGCCACGAAGACCTCGTGATCGATGAGGCGGCGCAGGACCGTCCGTCGGTACTCGCGTGCCTTCTTGAGGTACGTCGAGTTGGGGAAGCGGTCGATGAGACTGTTGATCTCGCGCAAAGCTTCCAGCACCGTCGACTGATCCTTTTCATATGACGGTGGGATGAGAAACCAGTCGTCGGGCATTTCCTTCACGCACGCTTCGGCTATCCGGAACGATACGTAGCCCTCTTCGACCTTTTCGTGCTTGGGGTGCAAGCGCAGGAAGCTCTTGTAGGCGTCGATCGCTTCCTGGTAGCTGCCACGCTCGAACTCGGTGTCGGCCGCAGCCAACTCGGCCAGGGCCGCGTACTTCGAGAAGGGGAACTTCTGTTTGACGTAGGCGAAGTAGCGCAAAGCTTCGGGGTAGTTCTCGTCCTTCAGCTCCGCCAGGCCCTTCTCGTAGTTCTGTTTGGCCGTGAGAGAAAAAGTTATGGGCTTGCCGTCGTCGCTCGTGGCACAGGCGGGGAGCAGCAGGCAGGAAAGCAACACGATCTTGCAGGTAATTCGAAGCACGGGCGTAGTATCCTACGTGCGCAATGCGTTCGCGTCCATGGGCACTCACGATGGCTCCCCTGTTTGGCGCGGTGTGCGCGCACGGTTCGGGGGCCAGCACGATCGAGACAGTACAGCATGTTGACAGCGTGGTTCCTGTGCAAGCCGCTGAGCTGGCCGGGGCGCGCTGCCAGGACGGGCAGTGTCGCTGCCGCGGGCCGCGCGACAACGCTGAAACCGCTCCGCCGGCCCCGGATAGCAAGCGCTTCGAAATCCGCATGTCCGTGGCGGCAGGGGAAATCGTACTCACCTCACCTACGCTGGGACGCCTGAGCCACGACGGCAAGCAAGAGGCGTGCTTCTACGTCGACCTGCCCGCGGGCAGCAGTCACGAATTCGTCATCGAAAGCCGCGAGGGTCAGAAGGGCCAGGGCGTGACGCCATCCGTGCGCATCGCCGAGTACGGCCCCAAGGGTCCCTGGTGGTACGATGTTCTCACCGTCGGGTGTGGTGCTGGCGATCGGCGCTGCGATCGCGAGGCGGCCAGAGAGTGGGAGGAGACATGGCTCACCCAGCGCAAGCGCGGTCGTCTCGATGCCTGCGGTTCGACCGTGGTGTCGGCACTCAAGTGGGACACTTCGGGCGGCCGGCACATGCAGGACGGCGGACTTCTGCGCGACTTTCACGTCCAGTTCGTGCTGCAGGTCAAGGCCTTCGCGACGCAGCTGCCCCCTCGTGATCCCAGGTGTGTGCCCAAGTGAAGTCGACAGTTGACAGGTGACCGGCGGCGGTGGAGATAGAGGCCCGGTCTTGTCCTTCCTGCCCCATTTTTCAAGATTCCCCGCTGTTGACGGCTGAAGTGCGATGAAGTTGCACCTGATTGGCATCGCCGGAACCGGCATGGGTTCATTGGCCGGGCTTCTGCGCGCCGCTGGCCACGACGTGCGCGGCTCTGACGAGCACGTGTATCCGCCCATGTCGACCCAGCTCGCCGAGCAGAATATCCCGGTAGCGGAAGGTTTTAGGCCCGCGAACCTCGACTGGGCCCCCGACCGCGTGGTGGTGGGCAATGTGTGTCGGCGCGACCACGTGGAGGTGTTGGCTGCCACCGAGCGCCGCATCCCGCTAGTTTCGTTTCCCGCGCTTCTGTCTGAGTTGTTCCTGACCTCCCGCCGTTCGGTCGTGGTGGCCGGAACCCATGGCAAGACCACCACATCCTCACTGATGTCCTTCGTACTCGCCAAGGCTGGCCGGGACCCATCGTTTCTGATTGGCGGCGTGCCGGTGAACTTCCGCCAGTCCTGGCACCTGGGCGCGGGGCCGGAGTTCGTGGTCGAGGGGGACGAATACGACACCGCGTTTTTCGACAAGAAATCGAAGTTCCTGCACTACCGACCGCGAGCCGTGATCTTGACTTCGGTGGAATTCGACCACGCCGACATTTTCGCTAACGAGGCGGCGGTCAAGGATGCCTTCCGCGAATTCATCGCGCTCATCCCACCCGAGGGACATCTGGTGGTGTGCGCGGCCTCGCCAGGCGCGATGGAGGTCGCACGCTCCGCGCGTTGTGCAATCACCAGCTACGGTCGTCCAGGTTCCGACGCTGACTGGACGTTTGAGGTCACCGGCCGAAAGCTGGGAGGCCGGACCATCTTGCGGCTGGCGTGCGGTGGCAAGGTGATGGGCAATCTGGACGTGGGCATGGCCGGCATCTTCAATCTCGAGAATCTAACCGGTGTCATCGCAGCCGCCCATGTCTTGGGGGTCGAGCAGCCTGCGATCACGCAGGCCATACGTCACTTTCTCGGGGTGAAACGCCGCCAGGAGATCGTGGGTGTGGCTGCCGGGGTCACGGTGGTGGATGATTTCGCCCATCACCCGACAGCCATTCGCGAGACCTTGGGAGCGCTCAAGGGCCGCTACGGCCCGGGCAAGCTGATCGTCGCCTTCGAGCCGCGCTCGGCCACCAGCCGGCGCTCGGTCTTCCAGCATCATTTTGTCGACGCATTGGCGGTGGCCGACGAGGTCGTGCTGGCCCCGGCCTACGCCCCGGAGAAGGTGCCGGCCGAGGAGAGGCTGGACGTGGAGCGCCTGGCTGCCGATCTGCGCAGCCATGAGGTGCCGGCCCGACTCGTCGCTGGCGTGCCCGCAACCGTGGAGCACCTGGCTGGTCGTGCGGCGCCTGGTGACACGGTTGTCATCATGAGCTCGGGCGACTACGGGGGGCTACACGACAAGCTCCTACAGCGGCTGGGCGATCCGGTACGCAATGCGCGGGCCGAGGACCAAGAAGCGATTGGCCACTTACTCAATCGGGTGGGAATCACCCATGCCGACTTGGACCGCACCTGGCCGAGCTTCTTGGTCATCCCGGCGGCTGGCGGGGCGATCGTCGCGTGCGTGGCCACGGAGCCCGCAGGCGACGATGCTTTGCTGCGGCTTCTCGCCGTCGCTCCCGAACGAAGAGGTGAAGGCCTCGGCTACCTGCTGGTGGAAAATGCCATGCGCAAGGCGCGCGCCGAGGGTGCATTGCACCTGTACCTTGTCACCGACGGGGCACAAGGCTTGGTTGGCGAGAAGCTCGGTTTCGACGTCATCGATCGCAAGGACGTGACCTCGGCCATCGCCACCAGCAACGAATACCAGATGGCACGATCCAAGACTGCGACTTGGATGCGCAAAGAACTCTAGCGATCTATGACGATGCGACGCAGGTGCTTCTTGCCGGCATGAAGAAGGGTACCCTCGGCGGCGATTTCCTCGGGCCGGACCAGTTCGTCAACCGACGTCACCCTGCGCTCGCCCAATCTTACCCCGCCCTGCTCGATCAGGCGACGGGCGACGCTCTTTGAGGCGGCCAGGCCAGCGGCATGCAACACGTCGACGATCTTCGCTCCAGCGGCCAAGGTGGAAGGGGCGAGCCGGTGCGTAGGGACGCCGCGCACGACCCCTGCGCCGCTTGCGCCGGGTGGCGCAACACTTGCGTCGGCGCTGCCGAAAGCCGCCTGCGCCGCGTTCTGCGCTTTTTCGGCTTCTTCCTTTCCGTGCACGATTTCGGTGACCGCTGCAGCCAACGCCTGTTTGGCCGCGCGCAGTTCCGCACCTTCCAGTGCGGCGAAACGTTGAATTTCGTCGAGAGGAATGAAAGTCAGCAGCTTGAGGAAGCGGACGACGTCGCGATCGTCGACGTTCACGAAGTACTGGTAGAAATCGAA
>Ga0182027_10007701_pt1 | contig 15803 bp, 11 predicted proteins | sample 712E1DmetaG_FD_121300 | JGI IMG/M metagenome (GOLD analysis project Ga0182027, IMG submission 121300) | Permafrost microbial communities from Stordalen Mire, Sweden - 712E1D metaG (Illumina Assembly) | ecosystem: Environmental > Terrestrial > Soil > Wetlands > Permafrost | place: Sweden...
CCGGGAGCTCCTCCCGTCCCCGGGAAGAAAGTTTATGTTACCTGCATACAGACCGACGGCATGGGTCTGGGGGCATGGCTCAAGCCCGGCCGGGGGGAGATCCCCTACGCCTGGGAGGTGGAAACGAATTACACATGGATGGCTCCTGCGATGGCCGAGTACTTCTATTCCATGGCCACGCCGAACGATTTCTTGATCGGTTGTCTCTCAGGCCCCGGCTATATGTACCCCAAGGCGGTTCCTCCCGCGCTGCTGAAGCAGCTCATCGCGATGTCGCGTGAGCAGATGAAGACGCTCGATCTGAATGTCTTTGAAACGATGGATTATTCCGAAGGGGCGACCGTGGAGGGGAACAGCGATCTTCCGAAATCCATCGTCGACATGTATTACGAAGGGATGCCGGAGGCGATCGGTTTTGTCAACGGTTACGCCCCCTCGTATACATTTGCGGTGAAGGATGGACGGCCGTTCATCTCCTATGACTATTATCTTTCGCCGGAGAGGCCTGAGGCGGATGCTGTGGCCGATTTGAAGGAGCTCGCTCGCGTGAACGCACAACGTCCCTATTTCGAGCTGCTTCACATCCGGGAATCAAGCGACGTCAGGAGGGTCAAAGGGATTCTCGATAAGCTGGGACCGGAATTTGAGGTCGTCCCGCTCGACGTGTTCCTTGCGATGGCCGGAAAGAACCCGACGTTCAAGGAACGGTTTCTTCCGCCTCTCCCGGGAGGATCACGTTGATCTTCGTCCCCGCGCAGCGTCTGTCGCAGGTTCGTCAGGTCCCGGAGATATCCCGCTATCCTCCAGGAGCTGCCGCGTGTATTCGTGACGCGGACGTCGGGCCAGATCCTCGCTGGATCCTTCCTCCAGGATCATTCCGTTGTGGAGCACGGCGACACGATCGCAGAAGGAGAGAGCAGTCTGGACGTGGTGGGTTATGAAAAGAAGAGAGAATCCCTCCTTCGCCTGCATAGACTTCAGAAGTTGAAGCAGTTGTTCTGAAGTAAGAGCATCGAGAGCTGAAGTAGGTTCGTCCAGAACCAGTAGCCGGGGTGCGGCCGAAAGCACCCGCGCCAGCGCAATCCGTTGGCGTTGTCCGCCACTGAGCTGGGACGGAAAGCGTCCCAGGCAATCCCTGGACAATCCCACGGACGACATCAGTCTCTCCGCTTCCGCCGCCGTTTGTGATGATTTCCCGTCACGGAGCGTCAAACCCTCGGCAAGAGAATCCAGCACGGTCATACAGGGATCCAGGGAAGCCCCGCTTGCCTGGAAAAGCATCTGGATGGCGGCACCGATCGCCTTGCGGTTCTCCGCATGCGGAAAGAGATTGATGCCATTGTAGGTGATTGTCCCGGAGTCGGGTTTCTGCAATCCGACAATGCATCGCGCGAGAGTGGTTTTCCCGCTTCCACTTTCCCCGAGCAGAGCCAGGGAGGTCCCCTCTTCGATGCGAAGTGACACCCCTTTGAGCAACGGTCTTCTCTTCCTCCTGAAGCTGGTAATGGAGCCGGGGCGCAGCGTGCTGCACAGATTGTTTACCTCAAGCAGAAACATCGGACTTCTCTTTCGCCGGGAAATGGTTCCAGATCAGGTGCGCTTTCTTTGCACTTCTTCTCGGCAATCGGGCATCGGGGCTGAAAAGCGCAGCCCTGGTGCGGAATATCAACGATGACAGGCTCCGGCGTCGTGCCCGGGGGGCCGGCGCGGTGTTGAGAGGCATGGTGTGCGTCCAACAGGAGCCGCGAGTAAGGGTGCAAAGGATTTTCGAAAAAAGCCTTCCACGGGGCTGCCTCGATGATCTTCCCGCCGTACAGAACGATAATCCGGTCCCCGTAGCAACGCGCCACATCCAGATCATGCGTGATCAGCACCAGCGACATCGTGCTGCTGCGCTGGATCGAGATCAGGAGATCTAGTATCCTTCGTCGAAGAGAGGCATCAACGGCGCTCGTGGGTTCGTCGGCGATCAGAAGTGCGGGGGAGGGAAGGATCGCCATAGCGATACAGACCCTCTGAGCCATCCCGACGCTCAGTTCATGAGGGTAAAGATCGAGCAGATCTTCGTTGTTATCGAGTCCAACGAGCCTGAGCGTGTTGCGCAGATCCCCGTCATTGTCCGATGAGCCGTCAGCGGCCAGATGCATCTGATGCCCGATTCTGGCAAGAGGATTGAGCGACTGCATGGGTTCCTGAAACACATACCGTATCCTGCGCCGCCGGACGAAGGACAATTGGTCCTCGGTCAGTGTCAACAATTGCCGACCTTCAAAGATGACTGAACCATCGATTCTCAATCCAGAGGTGGCGGGGAAGAGCTTTGTCAGAGAACGGCTGAGAATGGTTTTGCCGCTTCCGCTCTCGCCAAGAAAGATGAGAACCTCTTTCCCGTACACGCTGAAGGAGACATCGTGGACCAGCACGCTGTCTCTCCCGGGGGAAGAGGCGGAAACGGAGAGATTTGCCGCTTTGAGGATATGGTGTGCGTCGGGGGCGTTGTTCATGTCGTCCGGCAATGATGATACCCAAATGCCGTCTCAAACTCAAACGGCTCGTGCAGGATTGCATTCTATTGACAACAGAGCGACCGATCCCTATATTCCCCACATGTTCTCCTCCTCCCGACTCACGAAGGTGCTCTCCATGAGACCAGGGGTGTGGTTTGTTCTGCGCTTTGTCCTTTTGATTCCCCTGTCCGGTTGTGGCAAGAAGGCAGAAGACGGTTCGGGCGCACTCCATCGACCCGCGGTTGTCATTGCGATCCCGGGTGACGTCGACAGCTTCAACCCTCTCTTTGCAGAAGACATCACCGCCGGGGAGATCAACGACCTTCTGTTCCCTGCTCTGGTGAGCTCGGGTTTTGATGCTAATGCGGGGACGCTCACCTACGGGCCATTGCTCGCCCGCTCGTGGGAGTTCGCCGACCAGGATCGTGATATTGTATTTCATTTGCAGCGGGGAGAACGATGGACCGACGGGGCACCGGTGACGGCCAGGGACGTACAGCTCACGTACGAGCTGTACGGAGATCCTGATGTTGCGAGTGTCCGGCAGGCAGCGGTGGAAAACCTGAGGCGTACTGGTGGGAAGCTTGTCATAAAGGAAAGCGTCGAAGTGCGGGATGACTCCACAGTGGTGTTCCATTTTGCGAGGGCGTATCCGGGACAATTGTTCGACACGGGTCTTCCCATTCTGCCGGCCCATGTTCTTGAGAAACTCCCGCGCAAGGATATCCGGACCGATCCTGTCAACAGATCACCGGTGGGATCTGGTCCCTTTGCACTCGCAAAGTGGACGCCGCTCCAGGAGATCGTGCTTCAATCGAATCCGGAGTCGAGGGCGCCGTATCCTGCGAAGCTCTCACAGTTGATTCTCCGCATCATCCCTGATTACCGGACGCGGTTATCCCAGCTTGAATCGGGGGAGGTCGATCTGGTGAGCGGCGTGAGGCCTGAGGACGCTGTAAAACTTGCAGGGGAGGCACGGGACGTCGAAATCATCTCAACTCCCGGGAGAGACTACGACTTCCTCGGCTGGAACAATATCGAGATTGACCCTCCTGGCGGCTCGACCCCCACGACGATCAGGCCCCACAGGCTCTTCGGATCACGGAACGTCCGCAGGGCCCTCACGATGGCCATCAACAGGGATGAGCTTGTTCATGCGTACCTCGGCAAGCACGGACAGGAGGCCTTCGGAGGAATCTCTCCGCTCTTCAAGTGGGCGTACAATGACAGCCTGAAGCCGCTCCCGTTCGACCCGCAAGGATCGAGAGAATTGCTCGAACGGGAAGGGTGGAAGGATACCGGCGGCGATGGCATCCTCGTCAGGAACAACGTTCGCTTCTCATTTGTCCTCAAGCTCCCCGCGGGCGATCAGCTCAGAACAGTTGTCGCGGCAGCCGTGCAACAACAACTGAGGCAGGTGAAGATTGAGATGAAGATCGAACAGGTCGAGCGGGCCACATTCTGGCAGGAGGTCGCCACAAGGAAATATGATGCGTGGCTGGCGGGCTTCAGCGTGCCGCTTCAAATGCAGCTCGATGATCTCTGGGGATCCGATCTTGCAAAGCACCCTTTCAATCTTACCGGATTTCGAAACGCGCGCATCGACAGGATTCTCGCCGCCGCAAGGACGCTGAAAGCGGAGACTGATGGAGCCGCGCTCTGGAGGGAATTCCAGGAGATCGTCCACGAGGAGCAGCCATGCACATTTCTTTACTGGATCAACAGCATCGTCGCCGTTAACAGGCGCGTGCAGGGCACACGTATTGGCGTGCTCGGCACAATGCACAACGCCTGGGAATGGGATGTCGGTGGCGCCGGCAGGGACGGCGTATCGACATCCCGCTAGTGCGCGGACGCACCAATCCTTCTGGAGAAAAGTGTCTCACAGGCGGCGGGTACTGCGTTGACCCTCGTGAAGTTCCTGACAAGGAGAGTGCTTCATGCAATCCCCATGATATTCGGGTTGGTGACGCTGGTCTTTTTTCTGTCTCGCCTGCTACCCGGTGATCCGGCGAGTCTGTACGTCGTACCGGGAATCCCTCCGCGCGTTGCCGAACAGCTTCGATCGCAGTTCGGCCTTGATCATTCATTGTGGGATCAATACCTGGCCTGGCTCTCCTCGACCCTCCGTGGCGAGCTGGGCTATTCGTTTGCACATGGCGCCCCCGTCAGGGATGTTCTCCTGCATGTGTTCCCCAATACTCTTCTGCTCGGCGGAACCGCCCTCGTCCTCGAGTGTCTCCTCGCAGTGGTCCTCGCTGCCCTTGCCGTCAGATCTGTCGGGTCGTGGTTCGATCGCGCCCTTTCAAGAATGACTCTCGTTGTCTACTCACTCCCGTCCTTCTGGGTTGGGATCCTTTTTCTCTCAATTTTCTCCTTCTCGTTCAGGGTCCTGCCGTCGTCACAGATGCATTCCGCCGGCGGAGAGCAGCTGGGCCTGGCGGCGTCGTTCGGGGATCTGCTGAAGCATCTCGCGCTTCCCGCACTGACCGTAGCGACGCCTGGAATTGCTGCACTTGCCGCCTATCTCAGAACGAGCATGACGGAGACAATGAGGCAGGACTACGTTGTCGCTGCTGTCGGCATGGGACTCTCCAGGGGCAGGGTGTTTCGTTCCTACATCCTTCCCAACTCGGTGGGGCCCGTCATTTCCGTTCTCGGTGTCGAAGCCGGAGTGCTGCTCACCGGTGTCCTGGTCAGTGAGACGTTGTTTGCGTGGCCCGGGATGGGAAGGCTTGCCGTGATGGCGATATTCAGCCGGGACTATCCCGTAATTCTCGGATGTACACTCTCCGGAGGCGTCCTGATAGTGGGGGCGAATATTCTCGCGGATTTCCTCAGGGCCTGGATTGATCCTCGTATCCGGCTTACCTAGCAGACAGTGAAGCGCCTCCTGCCCATACTGGTTGTTCCGATCATGGCGCTGGTCAGTCTGGTTCAATACCGGCTGATCGCTGCAAGTCTTGTATCTTTTCTGGCGTGGTGTGTGCTCGAATCGGGTCTTCGGGCTCCATTCGGCAGCTACTGGAACCCAGCACTCGTTGAGTATTGGTTCGCCGGACTGGTCTGGATTGTCACGGCGTTGTGGCTGTTGCGCTCAATCATTGTGTATGTACGGAGGAAGGTTAGAAAATCCGTACCGGGAATTCCACCGGCGATCACCCGATCGCGCGGTGCCTCGACATGGATCATCGGGCTGGTCGTGTACGTTGCCGCGACCTCCCCGTTCCTGACGCTTATTGACCCCAATGTCCAGGGGAATCTTGTCACGACAAGATTGCTGCCACCGCTCTCCACAGGCTACGTCCGGGAGTATCTTGATCCGGGCAGCCCCGGTCCTGAAGTCGCGGGACGTGTGCATCGGGCGTTTACAGAGGCAAATCACTATCTGTTGCACCGGACCGTGCTGTTGAGCGGGACTCCCCCTGTTGATCCTCCGGCCGCCCGCCCGCCGGCGGGCGCAGCGATCAGGGAGTATCGGGCGGTCTTCCTGTTCGGCACAGACGACAATGCGAGAGATGTTTTCTGCAGGGTCGTAGCGGGAACCAGGGTCTCGCTGGGAATAGGGATCAGTGCTGCGCTTGGAGCGCTGCTCATCGGTGGCGCTGTCGGATTTGCGGCGGGAATGTCCGGCGTCGTCCTTGATGGCGTGCTGATGCGGCTCACGGATTTGTTCCTTGCAATTCCCGGCCTGTTTCTCGTCATCGGAATCCTCGCGTTTGTCGGTCAGTCTATTACCACGATTGTTGTAGTGCTTTCCCTGTCCGGATGGATGGGGATCGCCCGGGTCGTGAGAGGCGAAGTTGTCACGCTGCGTGAACGCGAGTTCATTCTTGCGGCGAGGCTGCTTCGCGTTTCGACATGGAAGATCATCACACGGCATCTCCTCCCGAACCTTCGCCCCGTGATAGCGACAGCCGCCGTACTGCAGTTTGCCAACGCCGTGCTGGGTGAAGCATCACTGGGATTCCTCGGGCTTGGCATTCAACCTCCAACCGCAACCTGGGGGAACATGATGGGAGAGGCAACAGGCTATCTCGCCTCGGCATGGTGGGTTGGCGTGTTTCCCGGGCTTCTCCTGGCTGTCGTGCTTGTCGCCGCCCATTCATTGGGCGCGAATCTGGCCGTCGAAGGAAACCCGGAGAGGGCGGGGAGATGAGCGTGATCAATTTCCGGTACCGCACACTGGGAAAACTGGGGGAGGGTGGCGGCGGAGAGGTGTACCTCGTTGAAGATACGCTGAAGGAGTGCCGGCAATCCGCAATGAAGATCCTTCACGGGGGAGACCGGTCTGACCCCGTTGCCGATGAACAATTCAGGAATGAAATCTCGGTCCTCGCTGCGCTGCACCACCCGAACCTTGTACGGGTCTCCGACTTTGGGATGATACGCCATTGCGACGACGCTGCGCTGAAGGGCCGCCGCTTCTTCACGATGGAGTATCTCCAGGGGTCAACCGCCGGCGAATGGTGGCGAATTCACCGGGGGCAACATGATGGCGCTGTGCAATTGAAACATTTCGTGCTCCAGGCGCTCGGTGTGCTTTCGTATGTTCATCAGCGGGGAATCATCCACTTTGACATCAAGCCCGAAAACCTCCTCCTGATATCGGGCGGAAAGGACGATGATCAATTCCCCCTGTTGAAACTGACGGATTTCGGTTTCAGTGCCGGGCCGGACACAACACTTGAATTTCCCCTTCGGGGCACGCTTGAATACACCGCTCCGGAACTGCTGAGACATGAGACATTCGACAACCGGGTTGACCTGTATTCGCTTGGCGCAACGGTATACCACCTCATCGAAGATCGTTGTCCGTTTGAAGCAGGCGATCCGGTCGAGCTCATCAAAAAGGTACTGTCGACAGAGCCGGAATTCCGCCGGTGTCGGGAGAAGGAGTATTCTTCACTGCTCCCCCTTGTGAGGAATCTCCTTCAAGAGGATCCCGGTCACCGGTACACGTCAGCGGGGGAAGCTGCTCGCGTTCTGCTCGACAATGATCCGGATGCGAGAACCCTCACTGTTGACAGGCTCCCCAGGCCGGGTTTCGTCGGGAGGGAAAAGGAGAAAGATCTGATCGGTGCTGCAATTGCTTCGCTGCGCGGCGATCCTGCCGGCAATCCCTGTGGTGCAATCGTGATTGAGGGTCCCGAAGGAATCGGGAAAACGGCCCTCTTGAACGAAATGGCGAGTGTGTCACTGGCAGCCGATGTTCCGGTGTTCGACGTGGCTGTCCCGCAGCACGATCTGCCGTTTGGCGCAGTTCTTTCCCTGGTGCCTCTCCTTCGTGCGGAAGGAATGTCCCGGTCCGTCGAAGCCGGCAAGTTGATGGACCGGTTTGCGGCTGTGATCGGGGGCGGATCCGGTGTGGAGGATGCTCCTGCGAAGGAGTTGCAGGTGATCTGGATGCGGGAGAAAGACAAAGCCGTCGACGCGCTGGCACGGTGGATCAGCCGGATGTCGTCGCTCTTTCCCCTTGTACTCATCGTGGATGACGCGGATCTGCTCGACGCTGAATCGGGGGAAGTGCTACGAATAGCTTCCCGCGATGCCCGGCCGGGCCGGCTACTGCTTCTTGCGGCCGCGCACGGTGAAGCGAGCCTGACAGCCGGCGCCCGACATATCCGGCTGGAAGAACTTGATGCGCGCTCGGTTTCTGCAATGAGCGCCTCGACACTGTTACCCGTGGAATTGAGTGAAATACTCGGAATTCGACTCCATCAGTTATACGGAGGTCTGCCGGCGCTTATCGTTGAGGCCCTCCGCTCGGTGAGCGTCCTCCTGCCGCAGAATGCAGGAGGGCGTTCTCCTGACGCGGCGGATCTTGTTGAGAGCGTCCTGAGACAACTGCCCCGCGACATAGATGAGCTCCTGGTGGCGCGGTACAGGACTCTTGATCGGGAACGGCAGTTAACGCTCGGTATTCTCTCGTGCTTCATGTGGCCGGTGCGTCTGGGGATTGTTCAGAACATTCTGCCGTTTCAACCGCAGCGGACAATCGCATACCTTTCTTCGCTCGAATCAGAAGGCCTGGTCGCTTCACTTGAAGACGGTCAACGTTTTGTGATGCGGCATGCGAGACTGAAGTCTCTTGTGTATGCGGCGATTGGGGAAAACCGGCAGGAGAGTCATCTGGCAATCGCCTCGACGATGGAGGGGTTCCCAGGAATTCGGGCGGTTTCTGATTTACAGGAGCTCGCCTACCAGTACAGGGCAGGAGGAAGGGACACTGCGGCCATCCACTGGCTGGAGGCTGCGGGAGACGAGGGAATGAGGATAGCCGCTTATCCGATGGCAAAAGAGCTGTTCGTTGAAGCCGTCCTCCTCGCCGGGGGCTCAACGCAATCTGATGGTGACCGGATCAACGTCAAACTCGCTCAGGCGCTGTTCGGCTGCGGAAATTTTCGCGAAGCCGTTCGTCTGGCGGAGGAACAACTCGGGAGAATGTCCCTGGAAGCGAAGCAAGAGGGAGCACTCCACAAAACGGCCGGGTTTGCTCACTCACGATTGGGGAATTACGAAGAGTCAAAGCGACATATCATGGCAGCTCTTCGGAGCTCCGATGACGCCGCAATACGGGTGGAGCTCCAGCAGGAACTTGTGGGAATCGAGATTGCCACGGGGAATTTCGGTGAAGCGGAACGTTTAGGTAAGGCCCAGCTGGACCACGCGAAGGATCTCGGCAATCCGGGGATCATCGCATCGATTTATAACGATCTTGGTATTGCCACGTTCTTTCAGAATCTGCTTGATCAATCGGCAGGGCATTTTGAGGAGGCAATGAAGATCTATGCAGCCTCGGGACAGCACGGGCGGGTTGCTGACGCCATGATGAATATTGCCAATGTGATGAGTGCGAAGGGAGACGTCGTAGGGGCGGTAGAACACCTGAGCGAGGCGCTCACGACGAGCAGGGAATACGGGAGCCTGAACCAGCAGGCCCAGATTCAGAACAATCTTGGGATTGCCCACTTCAGGCTGAAGCGTTTTCAGGAGGCCAGGAACTTCTATGACCAAGCCAGGGCGATTTATGTCCGGCTGGATTCCAGGAAGGGAAGTGCCTATGCGCTCACGAACCTTGGCGAGGTGAGTTTTGCGGAGGGGTGTTATGAACAGGCGCTCTTGCTGTGGGAAGACGCCAGGCGATTGTTTCGCGACATGGATGACGGCCAGGGAATGGTGGAGACATTGCTGCATCTCGCACAGGTGCATTGTGTGGTGGGTGATGCCATATCGGCAAGTGGCAATCTTGATGAGGCCGAAGGACTGATGACTGAAAGAAGCCTGGAGACCTTCAGGTTCCAATTGCTGTGGCTGCATGGAATGCACATGATGTGTCTCGAGAGGTATGAATCGGCCAGCCTCTTCTTCACGCAGTCAGAGCAATCTCCTCATGATGACGCAGAAAGTGAACGCTGGCTGCTTCTCAAGGTTCGTCTGGCTGAATGCGAGGTTCGCATGGGCCGGCACGACGTGGCAGCGGCTCTTGCCCGGCGCGTAATGGATTCCGGTGAGGGGATGGTACATCCGCAGGTCGTGGCCGAAGCGTCGTATCTGCTCGGGAATATTGCCGCCTCTTCCCCATCGAGTGTCCTGGAGAAGCCTCTCCCGCTCTTCCGGAACGGATTCGACGCGATTGCAAAGGAACCGGTGACGGAAGTGACCTGGAGACTCGCTCTCGCGCTGGGAGAGGAATACCGCAAGCGGGGACAGGAGGAAAGGGCAAAAGAGTGCTACACAAAGGCAAGACTCGTGTTGCGGTTTCTCCTCGCGCAATTCATGTCATCCGGGCTGAAGAATAGCTATCTTGTGGTGAATGATAAGCAGAAAGTCCTTGTAGCGCTTGATTCATACCTGAACAAGTAGGAGATCCCCGAGGGTGGCATCGCGCAGCGACAAGTTCGTCATTCTGTTGTCAGGCAGGAAAGGAATCATGGAGCGGGTCCGGCGGTACATTCATCCCGCCGACGACATGCACCTGAAATTTGTCTCCTCACCGCACTTCCTCTCCGGCCGGGCCATGTTCAAGACCCCCGACCTGGTGCTTCTCGACGCCACGCATGACACGATCGCATTGCGATCGGCACTCGGCGAATTCTCCTCGCAGTTTCCGGACGTGCCAATTCTGGCTATGGCGAATGATCCGGACCATGCTGTCGCCGTTGAGCTTGTCAAGCTGGGAGTGTCGGCCTACTTCATTGTCCCCGGTGAGCAGAGAAAGATCTCCCAGCAGATCGCGATGGTGTACAATGACTGGGTCGCAAAGAAAAAGAAAGAGAAGTTCGTCGCGCTCCAGCAGGAGGTATACGACTTCCGGCAGATTGTCGGCAATTCTCCGCTGTTGAAGCTTACGCTCGATCGCGCGCAGAAGGTCATCCGGAACAGCACAGTGACTGTGCTCATCACAGGAGAGACCGGGACCGGGAAAGAGCTCTTTGCGCGCGCGATTCACTATAACGGGAAAAACAGGAACAGCCCGTTTGTGGACATTGCCTGCTCGGCCCTCCCGGAGACCCTTCTTGAATCGGAGCTCTTTGGATACGAAAAGGGGGCGTTTACGGACGCAAAGGAGAGGAAGATCGGACTCTTCGAGCTCGCAGGCGCCGGGTCGATCTTCCTCGACGAGATCGGCGACATCTCTCTCGCCACGCAGTCAAAACTCCTGAAAGTTATTGAAGACCGTTCGATGCGAAGAGTGGGGGGTGTGCGTGATGTTCCCGTCCGGGCACGCGTTATTGCGGCCACGAGCGTTGACCTTGAGGCGAAAATGAGATCGGGGGAATTTCGGAAGGACCTCTATCACCGCCTGAAGATCCTGCCGATCGAGCTCCCCCCGTTACGGGAGAGGAAAGAAGACATCCCGCTGTTGTGTCGCAGTTTTCTCGAATCCTTCAACAGGGAATACAACAGGAAGATCCGGGGCCTGACCCCTCACGCTTTGCAGATACTCATGGAACATGATTGGGAAGGCAATGTCCGCGAGTTGAAACATAGCATCGAACGCGCCTTCCTCCTCGAGGAATCTGACTGGATTACCGAGCATGATTTCGATTTCGAAAGCAGGACGGTCCCTCAGGTCAGACGAAAAGTGGTCATAGACAGACTTGAGTCCCTTCCGCCGAAAGAAGTAGATACACTCATGCTACTCATCCCCCTTGATCAGGCGTCCCTGGCTGAAGTGCAGAGGATGTTCGCGCAGAAGGTGCTGGACCATCTCGGGGGCCACAGGGTCAAAACGGCAAAGATCCTCGGGATCTCCCGGCCCCGTCTGAACCGCATACTCAGGAACCCGCGGGACAGCTCTGAGGATTGACGTAACGTTTTGAGCAGCCATGTGTACCGTTTTGTTCCACTGCATGATGAGGATCACCTGATACCAGCTCTGCCTAACCCCGACCCTGCCTGACCGCCCCCCTTCTCCTTCACCACGATTCAGTTTCGGCTATTCTCGTGCCGGCCGGCCTCTGGCATAGGAATTGCGTCTCCTTGTCGTGATGGATCAGTGTCATTTCAGTGAATCCCCGCAGGGGAGCGGAGATGGGTGACAGGGATCCGATATTGCTTGAAGAACACTCATTCACGATTCAAGGGGGGGGAATCACAATGAAAAAGCTCCAACTCATCGCGGCAATAATGCCGTTTGTTCTCTTTGGCTGCTCGGATCAGAGCAACCCTGTTGGGCCGGGACAGACCTCAAGTTCTGCGTCAGCCTCGACTATTGCCGGGTCCAAAAAGGATGGCGTCCAGCCTGGTTCGGGTCTCATCCAGGTCTCATTTATGGACAGCGCGGCCTCGACGGATACGAACATCGTCAGGGTTTCGACACCAATCATCGCAAGCGTCGGTGGCAGCGTCAAGCTTTTTGGTGCATTTCCGGACAAACACGGAGATGTTGTTTCCTACGACCTGTCAATAATGTTCCCGGCCGGCGCTCTGCCCGGCGATACCACAATCAGCATATCGATTGACAAGGCCTCGTTCCAGAAAGACGGAACGGTGACATTCGGGCCTCATGGTATTGTTTTCAATATTCCGGGAACATTGTCTCTGAGTGCAACGAACATCGATTTTGTTAAGAAGAATTCGACGGTTAATTTGTATTATCTGAACAACGGGGTTTTGGAGCTGATGCCGCATGGCTGGGGGAGCGTCACAAAGGTAAAGAGTGATAATTCGGTTGTTGCGGGCGCCCAGATCCCCCATTTCTCGATGTATGCATTCGGTCGCTGAGTTCTCGGCGAAAATGACAGGCAGATGGTGTGAAGGGTCATCTGCCTGTGATCTGATCACCTAAGCGCGAGCGAGAACAGAGAAATGCCCCCTGAAATCGTAACACGGCAAATACTGGAAGTGGTAAGGGCCTCGTGCCAGCCGAATGTGGTCACCGGCCTGATGAAGGACCTCCGGCAATCGGAGGCGCTCGAGAGAACCTTAATTGGGGAGAGACGGGCTGGCGCGGTGCGGCGACAGAGCTCCGCAGTCTCCCTGACCGACCAGGAGAAGCTGGACCGGCTGATCACGCTTTGCCACACCCGGCTCTCCGGCGATGACATGTGTGAGGTTCTGCTCGGAATCGGGGACATCTTCAAATCGCACGGGGAGACCAGCCGTGCGGAAGAAATGTACACCCTGGCGCTTAACAAGGGTCAAGAGTCGGGGAAGAAAGGATACATTGCTGAAGCCTACATGCGCCGCGGTGAGGTGTACTCCCGCAGGGCTCAGTGGAAGCAATCCAACTCGGATCTGGGACGCAGTCGTGCGATCTTCTCGGAACTGAAACAAAACGACGCTCTTGCCCGGGTTGAGAACATCCTCGGAACAAACCACGCGGGACAGGGGAAGATCACAAAGGCAGCCGGGTTCTTCGGCCGCGCTCTGACGCTCTTTGAGCGGACACGGCAGACACAGATGGCCGGTGTGGCGCTCATGAATCTCGGCATCCTGTGTAATATCGCCGGGGATTACGATTCCAGTCTGGCGCACTATACTCGTGCGCAGGCATGCTTTGAGGAGATGGGCGATCTGAATCGTCTTGCCGAGTTGCATCACAATATGGGGATGAGCTATCTGTCAAAGAATCTCCTGAATGCGGCGAACCGTGAATTCACAACGAGTCATTCGCTAAGTTCGTCAACGCAGAATCTGCCGCTTATGGGCCTGGCAGGACTTGGCAAGTCAAATGTCTATTACCGGCTGCACGATCTGCCGATGGCCCTCAAGCTGGTGAACCAGGCGATCGACCTTTTCACGAAATCACACGATAGGCTGAGTCTTGCGGATTCATACAAAGTAAAGGGGATGATCCACCGGGACATGAAGAGCCTTGACGCGGCCGCATCGTTCCTGCAAACAAGCCTGCGCATCAACATTGAATTGAACAACAATTTGAACATCGCGGAGTCGTATTCGGAGATAGGCCTTCTGGAAATCAAGCGAAAGAACCCGTCGGAAGCGATCCAGGCCTTTATGAAAGCCAGATCCGCGTTCACAAAAGTAGGAGCACAGGAAGACATGAAAAGGACACAGGACCGGATCAATGCCCTTGAAGGGAAGACACGATGAATCTCGATGATCTCCTTCAGGAGGAAGTTGTTGGACAGGCCCACGCTGCGCAGGAGAAACCTCCTGCATCGCGAACGCGCGATCTCGAGATGATCCTCAACGTCGTGCGGAAGGTAAACACCTCGCTTGAGCTTTCAGCAGTGCTGGAGCTTGTGCTCGACGAGGCGATACGGATTACAAAGTCCGAGCGGGGGTTTCTCATGCTGGCCGACGGGGAACGGAAGCTGGAGTTTGTAACAGGCCGGACCTCGAGTGGCGAATGCATCGATGCCGAGAGCTTTCAGGTGAGTTCGTCCGTCCTCGACGATGTGTTTACAATGGGAGAATCGCTCTTCATTGAAGACGCGCTCAACGATGGGCGGTTTGAGCTTCGTCAGAGTGTTCTGGAACTTGAGTTGAAGACCATTATCTGCAGTCCTCTTCGCACTCCGGAGGAGACAATCGGCGTCATCTACGTCGACAGCAAGCGCATCCAGGCTGTGGAAAAGGCTGACATCCTTTATCTCTTCGAGATCCTTGCCGGTCAGGCTGCCACTGCAATCAAAAATGCCCGGCTCTATCAGGATCTGAAGAACACGTATGAAGATCTCAAACACGCCAATGAGCAGATCATCAAATCCGAGCGCATGGCGATGAAGGGGGAGATTGCAGGGGAGGTAAGTCATGAGCTTCGGAACATAGTCGCCGTGGTACTTTTGCAGCTTGAGCAGCTTTCACGCAAGCTTGACCGGATTTCGGCGGAAGAACTGAAGAGTACTGTCGAGAAGACAATTGCCGGTGCCAGGAGAATTGAGAAGTTCTCACACAGTCTCATGACGGGGAGACGTGCGGCTGGCGAACTCCTCCCCGCCGATCCGAACGTCATTTGCCGTGATTTCATCGACTTCATCAGGGTCCTGCCGAAGTTCAAGAATAACGGGCTTTCTCTGGTTCTGGGAGAAGATGTCCCCATGATCCAGATGGACGTTGACCAGGTCCAGCAGGTCCTGATGAATCTGGTGAACAATGCAGTGGAGGCATTTGCACGTGTTGCGATTATCCTGCAGACGGAATACGATCTGATTGGCAATATGGTGCGTATTTCCGTGCAGGACAACGGTCCGGGAATCGACGAGGAAGTCAGGAATAAGCTCTTTCACGAGAACATCACGACGAAAGTCGATGGCCATGGTTACGGCCTTCCGGTATGCCGGCAGATCATAGAGCTTCACGGGGGGACAATCCGACTCGAGACCCGGAAGAACGGGGGGGCAAAGTTCATCATGACGTTTCCGGTGCGACGGGCACCTGCCACTGAAGCCGGGTTCTCATAGGGCGCACCCGGCGGACCGGCGTGACCCTTCTTCATCATTCAATGTCGGAACCGGAATTCGCGTCGTCTGCTGTTGACAAGTGAGAAATGAGGTAGTACATTACAACACTATCTCCTCCTGAGCTCCCCTCACTGTGCCCTGTATACAGAAACAAATCGTACTTCCGTCCCGGAAGCGGGGGTTTCATCTCGTCACATCCGAGATCGTCTCGCGCCTCCCTGAGCTCTCCTCCGTGCGCCGCGGAATACTTCATCTTTTCATTCAACACACATCCGCGTCCCTGACGATCAACGAGAATGCCGACCCGTCCGTCCGCTCGGATCTGGAGCGCCATTTCAATGTGCTTGCTCCCGAGGATGCCCCGTATTACGCGCATGATTCGGAAGGACCCGATGACATGCCCGCGCATATCAAGTCATCC
>Ga0182027_10007702_pt1 | contig 15802 bp, 11 predicted proteins | sample 712E1DmetaG_FD_121300 | JGI IMG/M metagenome (GOLD analysis project Ga0182027, IMG submission 121300) | Permafrost microbial communities from Stordalen Mire, Sweden - 712E1D metaG (Illumina Assembly) | ecosystem: Environmental > Terrestrial > Soil > Wetlands > Permafrost | place: Sweden...
CCCGCGCAGCCGGCATCATGGCAGGCCTTTCTTACGTGTTCGCGGCGCTTCCGTTACGGTCTCGCAAAGAAGCCATCCGAGCCGGAAGCAATGACCGAACCCGCTTCACCCTGCGTGAACCCGATTAATACCAACGTTTCTGAAATTTTTGACTTTTCGGTAGTCGCGAGCGCCAGCAGGTGGACGAATCACCACTCGCTGGCACTCGCGGCTACGTCCCGGTTCAGGGAAAAGTGAAAAAAGGCCTGATTTAAACTTTTTCAGTCGCTTGTTCACGCTCGCCGCAATGTCGGCGCCGCTCTCCTACCCACGTCAGCCGGCGACCAATACCTCAGGATGCTTGCGTGCAATGTCGAGCAGGCGCAAGGCGGCTCCGGTCGGCTTCCTCCGCCCGCGCTCCCAGCTCGCGGCGGTCACTGTCGGGATATTCATCATCGCGGCAAAAACCGGCTGGCTGACGTTGAGCTTCTCGCGGATTGATCGCACCTGCGAGGGTGTAAGCGGTTTGACCCGCGGCGGCAACGGCATCGTCGCCGTGCGCAGGGTAAGCTTCTGCTTGCCCGTCAAGTGCTGGGCGAACGCCTCGACGCTGCCAACAAGATCGTCGGCGTTGAACTCAATGTCCTTGGTTTTCATGTCTGAATTCTCGTTTGATGGTTTCGACGGCAGTCCTCAACCGTCTCTCCTGGTCCGGAGTGAGGTTCTCCGACTTGGCCTTCGTTCTCATCCCTTCTCAGCGTCCGCTCCGCGTCTGCCGTTCCGCTTCGCGGAACTACTGCCATTTGCGCTCCGCGCAAATGGCGGAGAGGGAGGGATTGGAGCCCCTTTTCCGCCTCGAAGCTAAGTCGCCTAATTAGCGCGGAATTATTTGATGTTTAATGATTTATAACGTGAAAATGAGAGCAAAAAAATGCGGCGAGTTGAAGCTAAAAACAGGTTTTTTGACAACCTTGTGGCAACCCGTGTGTTTATTTTGCGGATGTGAAGAGGATCAAGCCACCCTGATTTTTCGAAGATCTCTTGCTGCCTCGGCGAGTGTCATGACCGATCAGTAACAGAGATGAGTTTGCGCCTCGCAACGAACGCGATTCGGTGTTCGTTACGGCTTAAGCTCCGATTTCGCTTGCTCGGCGTGCTCGCGCCTTTGCTCCGTCGGATCGTCCAGTTGGGATCCATCGACGATGTGGCGCCAGTCGAAACTCTTGTCGTAAACCTTCATCGCTGCCTCCGGGTCGAAGATGCGCTTGTCCACCGGCTCCACGTTGTAGGGAGAAAAATCCGGCTCGGCCGTGAAAAAGTCGTCGAGGGGATTGGCTGTGGCGTCGAACTGGTTCACCGGCGGCAAATCGAGCAGCGTGTAGATCGTCTTGAGAATCGAGCCGAAGTTAGCGTGGGTGTGCGAAACGTAGCCGCGCTTCACATAGGGTCCGGCCATCATCAGGATTGAGCGGTGGGCGTCGACGTGATCCACGCCGCCTTGCGGATCGTCCTCGACGAAGACGACCAGCATGTCTTTCCACCAGGGCGTGCGGGAGAGGAAATGCATGAAGCGGCCGATCGCGAGGTCGTTGTCGGCCATGTAGGAGTGCCGGAAGGGAAACCCCGTCTTCGGGCGCGGCGCGCTGCCGTGGTCGTTCGGGATTTGGATCGCGATGATTTGCGGGAAGGGTTCGCGTCCGCTCAGCCAGCGATCCCGCACTTCCTGTTCGAAGCTGTCCATGCGATACTGGTCGGGCACCTTCATGTTGAAGCCGGCATACGTCCACGAGGTGCGGTCGAAGAGCGCCTTCACCATCGGGAAGATCACAGGCATGCGGATCCCTGTGTCGGTGTGGTTCTGCTCCTCCAGCACGCCGCCAAATTCCGTTGCCTGACCAAAATTGAAGAATGTGACGCCGTGCCGGTGAAAATTGTCCCACATGCCGCCGATCTCGTTGTAATCCTCCGGGTCCATGCCGCCCGACGAATCGGGAAAACGCCGGCCGGGCGCGGGCGAGAAGGGCATGAACTGCTTTCGGTGCTGAGAGTTCGCTTCCATCCATTCGTTGGGTATCGTGCCCGTCATCCAACGATGGCCATGCACCGAGGCATCGGAGTCGCAGTAGAAATTATCCGAAAGCGCCCATTGGCGCGCGATCTTCTGATGATTGGGCGTGACATTTATGTCGCGCAGGACCGAGTCCGGCGCGTCAGGCACGGTGCTGGCGCGCGACCGGTTCTTTGCCGTGACCTTGGTGCCGCGGACCACGGGTTTGGTGGCTTCCGGCACCGAGGCCTTGAGACCGAACCGCGCCAGGGTCGGATCGCCGTTCACGCCCGGGTATTCGCCAAACACCTCGTCAAACGTGCGATTTTCCTTCGTCACGTAGATGATGTGCTTGATCGGGCTCTTGCGCAGCCCAGGTGCCGGCGGCAGCGGATTGCGATTGTCGTCCATGACCGTCACTTCGCGAAACGTGTTCGCGACGACACGCTGCGTCTGCGCCGCGAGGAGTTTCTCGTCACTCACGTCAATCGCGTGCAAGCTGCCAAGTTGGATGTCGCCGATATAGGTGCCTTGGGCCGGGGTATTAAAATCCTTGCCGCCATTCGGCCCCGCACCGTAACCGCGCGCGGTGACGACGTAAAGCGTGCGCCCGTCAGGCGCGAGCGCGAGCCGCGTCGGACACCAACCCGTCGGCAGATACCCGAGCACGCGGCGGTCGGCGGTGTCGATGACCGCGACAGCATTGAGCGTGAGCAGCGCCGCGTAAAGCCGGCGGCCATCCGCGCTCAAGGCGAGCCCGAACGGCATGAGCCCGCGCCACCGATCGATGCGCGGATCGATGCGCAACGCGATGTGGCCGACAATCGTGTGCTTCGCGCGATCGATGATGGCGATGTTGTCGTTGGTCGCGTTTGAAACGTAGGCGAAACGCTCACCGACCACGACCGAGTTGGGGCTCGCGCCGCCGACTACCTCGAGTCCCTCAACCATCTGGCCGATTTGCAGGCCCGTCTTGAGCTTCGCGACCACGTCACCATCGGAAAGATCGACCACCCATACGCTCATGGCCTCCGGCACAAGCGGATTGCCGAGTCCCGGCATCGCGCGGCCCTCGTCCTCGACGCCGTCTTCAGCCTCCTTCGACGGGATGCCATAGGGCGGCTTGTGCAGCATTTTCTCCTCGCCGTTCTTTGGCGTCACTCCGGGCACGAGCGGATATTCGTAAAGCCCAACGTTTGCGACGTAGGCGAATTTTTCATCTGCGCTCAACCCGAGTCCGAACGGCAGCCGTCCCACGCTGACCGATTGCACGACGCGCCCGCTCGCGACCTCGACCGTGACGAGCCGATAATTTGCGCGATCAAGTACGAAGATCCGGTGGCCGTCGCGGCTTACCGCCAAATCGCCGGTGAAGCTGTTCACATACTCGCGCTCGCCGACGTGGCCATTGATGTCGATGAGCTTCACCTGCTGACGCGCCGCCGTGTCAAATACCACGACGGTACCGGCATCCCCGCCGCTCAGACAAACCGTGTGATTGTCGGGCAGGAACGCCGCTCCCATGAACGACGCGCCGCCCGGCATGATGGCCGGCAACGTCTTGTCGTAACTGGGAAACCGCAACGCCGCACCGAGCGTGTCGGTCGGCACGAGCGTCACCACGCCGGGATGCAACGCCACCGCCATTTTGCCGTCCGGGGAGATCGCCAGTCCGAACGGATCGTGGGTGATCGTGATCGAGCGGCCCTCGGGCGTGATCAGCCGCCCGCTTGGCAAGATGCTCACGCCTGCGGGATCGAGCCGGGTGGATGCGGTGATCTCGCAAGGCGCTTCCAGCGTTGCCACCGGCCCCGAGGCCATGGCCATGTGCGAGATCAAGGACAGTAAAAGCAAACAAACCGACGTGAAACGTGTTTTCATGGTGATAATGAGGTGAAGTCTCTCGGAAATGGCATATCGGCATCCTGCGCCAGCGTGACGACCCGCATGGGCACCTCACGCCCAATGGGGACCGTGCGTGTTTCCTCCGGGGGGCGAGGGCGGCTGGCTGGACAAAAATGCATCATCGATCTCACGATTTCGCCGCCGGTCGAAACGCGCTAACGACTGGCCGCGCGATCCAGCACGCCGGCGGCTTGACGTCAAAGAGCATCGCGAGCGTCGCCGCGGTATCGTAAGTGTTCACCGAGTCGGTGATTTCGAAACCCTCCTTGATCACCGGGCCCGCAATTACCCAGGGAATCAAAATCTCGTCCATGGTCGCCCCACCGTGTTTCTTGCCCTTTCCGCCGTGGTCCGCGGTGACAAGGACCACGGTGTAGCGGGTGAGGCCAGCCTCGTCGATCGCGGCGATCATGTTGCCGATCAACTTGTCTGCCAGGCGCACGGCGTCCTCGTAGGGCTCGCTGAACCATTCCATCTGGTGGCCAGCGTGATCGACGTGATCGAGTTGGATAAAGAGCAACGTCGGCTTCGCCGCGCGCAGATAGGCCGTCGCCGCGGCCATCGTCTTGACCGCGCCCTCCGAGGTGTTGCGTGCGCCTTTGGGGTTTTCGATCACGTTGACCACGTCGCGCTCCAGCAATCGCGCGTAGCCGGTCCAGTCGTGAAACACGCCGATTACAGCGCCGGGCTGCTGCTGACGGAGCACACCGTAGATGGTAGGAAAAATTCCGCCCGACCCCTTCTCCACCGGGGCGATGTCAAATCTGTCAGGCTGCCAGTCGTTCGAGGTCACGCCGTGCTGCTCGGGTCCGGCGCCCATGATCATTGAGGCCCAATTGGGGCTGCTGCTCGTCGGCATAACGCCGCGGGCCCGCCACGTGTGAGCGCCGCGACGCACCAGGTCATCGATGTTCGGCGTGGCGGTTCGCTCGATTCCGATGGGGCTCAAGCCGTCCACTCCGATCACCACGACGTGGCCGACGAGCGGCTGGGCGCAGAGCGAGAGGGCGAGCAGCGTGGGGCCTGCGAGCAATGCCAGAACGCAGTTTAACAGGGATGGTTTCATGGAAACTTTTCGCGGCCGACGAAGCCCAGCGCTTCGTCAAGAATGGTGAACGCGCGGTCGAGTTCGGCCTCGGTGATGATCAGTGGCGGCGAAAGCGTGAGCACATTGCCCTGCCCGACCTTGAAATTCAGCCCACGGGAGAGCGCGCGATACATTACCGACTCCGCCGCCGCACAGGCCGGTGTCATCGCGGCGCGGTCCGTGACGAGCTCGATGCCCAGCAGCAGTCCGAGGCTGCGCACTTCGCCAACCAGTGGATGACGCGCTTTAAGTTCATCCAGATGCCCGTGGGCCCGTTTGCCCAAAACCTGCGCCCGCTCAACGAGTCGTTCTTCGGCGATCACGTCAAGGGTCGCCAGGGCTGCGGCACACCCGACCGGACTTTTTTCGTGGGTATAGTGGCCCAACGATTTGTCCTTCGCCACATCGAGACCTTCGCGGGCGATGACGGCGGCGAGCGGAACGATTCCCCCGCCCAGGCCTTTGCCAAGGACGACGATGTCGGGTTCGATGGCGTAGTGCTCGAAGGCGAAGAACCGCCCCGTGCGGCCGAGGCCGATCGGGATCTCATCGAGCACGAGCAGCACGCCATGCCGGTCGCACGCGGCGCGGATGCGACGGAAATATTCCACCGGGGGCACCTGCACATCCGTGGAACGCACCGTCTCGATCACGACCGCGCCCACGTCGCCCTCGCGGGCCAGCAGCTCCTCGATGGCCCCGGCGCAGCGCAGATCGCAGCGTCCGGCGCAGCCGTGCGGGCAATGGTGCGGATCGAAAGGCGGAGCATGCAGCGCGCCGGGCAGCAACGGCCCCAGCCCGTCGCGAAACATCGCTTCGCCTCCGATTGAGATCGCATCCAGCGAGGCGCCGTGAAACGAGTCCCAGAGCGAGATTGTCTTGTGCCGGCCGGTGGCGATGCGCGCGAGCTTCAGCGCGATGCCAATCGCAGTGGTGCCGCCCGGACAGAACAAAACCTTTTTCAGGTCCCCCGGCGCCAGCTCGCCGAGGCGGCGGGCCAGATCGATCGCCGCGCGGTTCGTATAGCGGCGCGGGCAGAACGGCAGCGTGTCAAGCTGGGCCTTGATCGCAGCGACTACGCGCGGATGGCCGTAGCCGACCTGGTGGACGCAGTTGCCGTGGAAATCCATGATGCGCCGGCCGGCGACATCTTCGAGGTAGATGCCATGCGCGCCGACGAGTGCATCGCAACAAGGGGTCGATAGCGACTGGTGCAGGAATGCCTTCGCGTCCTCGTGCAGCCAGAGGCGGGTGCCGGCATCGACGTGCTCGCGCTCCCACGCCGCGCGGCGCGGAGAAAGATTGATATCGCCCTCGGAGGCGAGTTGCGGGTCGGGCTCGTTCACGGTTCTCCTCCCGCGGCCAGCCGGCATTCGATGTCGTAGAGCGCCGGCAGACAATCGGCGAGTGCATCGACCACATAATGGGCAGCCGCGCCCTTGAGTCGTGCGCGGGCCTTTCGGACCCGTATCACGCGCTCATCAACAGCAAGTGCCGCAAAATTCTCTTCCGAGAGACCCGTTTCGTTGCCCGTTCCCGCCACTCCGATCGTCCAGGTGCCGGCGGCACGGCCTTCCGCAATGTCGGCCGGCGTATCGCCGATTTTCACGAGCGTGGAATACGGCATGATCCCAAGACGCTGCGCATTGAGGAAAATCATATGGGGGGCGGGCCGTCCATCCGCCACGTCTTCCGGGGCGACCCACGTGTCCGGCGCATAACCGTGGCGTGCCGCCTCAGCGGCGACAATCTGCATGATGTCCCGCGAAAATCCGGTGGTCGCGCCGATCTTGAGCCCGCGAACGCGCATTTCCGCGACCACCCGCACCACCCCGTCGATGGGCACGGCGTGGCGCGCGACGAACTTCGCCAACTGCGGTTCAAACGACGCGTACAGCGCCTCGACCGTCGCCTCGGTCGGGGGCGAACCGTGCACCTTCCACCAGCGCCGGGAGATGGCTTCGTGGCGGCAGAGCGCGCGGATGTGATCTTTCTTGGCCAAGCCCATGTACAGGCGAATCTCGGGCACGGAAACGTACACGGCGTGCTGCCGGAAAACTTCCATGAATGCGGCGACCGGGGCGCAACAACCGTAGTCCACAGTAGTGCCGGCCCAGTCGAGAATTACTCCCCGGAGAAAATTGAAGTGTCGATCCATGGGTTGCAGTCAGGTTGCCGCCAGCGGCGGAGCGGCAGTTTTCCGGCCGCCATAATTCCATTGCGTGAGGAGCAGCAGCCCGCCGACGAGCGCGCAGCCCACAAAGAGGTGAAAGAGCGCGCTCCAGCCGAACCGCTGGGAAACCCAGGCGACGACGAGCGAGGACATCAATTGTCCTGCGGACCCCAGCCCCGTGATGATGCCGACGGCGGCGGCGGCCGTCTTCTTGGTGCCCATATCCATCGGCGCGGCGCCGGTCATGAGGGTATCCGGACCATACGTCATGAAACCAATTAACGCGATGCCGGCGACCGTGCCCCACAATCCGAGCGACGCCAGCGCAGGTTGCGCCAGGCAGCAGATCGCCAGTCCGAAAAGCATCAGCGCCCCGACTGGAAAACGCCGCGACCCGAAGACCCGGTCGGACAGGTAGCCGGCGGTGAGGGTGCCCCCGATGCCAAAGAGCTCGTACGCCGCCGAGGTATTGCCGGCGTTCTTCATCGAATAATGCAATGCCTCGGTGAGATACACCGGCAGCCAAAACAAAAACGCGTAGCGCGTGAGCTTCAGGAAAAAGTACATCCCGCCCGCAATCCAGACCGCGGGATTGACGAACACGGGGCGGAGATCCGCCCAGTTCGTGCGGCTGTCAGGGCTGGTGTCGGCGGGTTCGTCGTCGCTTTCCTCCCGCGGTAGAGGAGCGATCTTCGCCTGGGCTGGCGTGACCTGCACTCCGCGCCAGAAAATCAGCGCGATCACGGCGAAAACGATCGCCGGCCACCAGAACCCGCGCCGCCAGCCGAGGTCCGGGAAAAATACGGTCGTCGTCACGCACCAAGTCGCAAACAGGGTCGCGAGAAATCCGCCGAGGACGTAGTTTGTGCTCCACCACGCCATGACGATGCCGCGCTCGCGGCGGCGAAACCAGTTGGCCATGATCTGACAGGTGCCGGGCCAGCCGGTCGCCTGCGCGTAACCGTGCAGGCTCGCGAGCACCAAAAATGCTCCGAATCCCGACGAGAAGCCCATCAGGACGTTGGCCACCACGGCGCCGATCATCCCGGCCACCACCACGGCACGGGGGCCCCAACGGCCCGCCGCCAGCCCGTTGCCGAACTGGCCGAGCATATAGCAGAGATTGTAGCCGAAGAGGATCCACGCGAGGTTGTCCGTGGTGAAGCCGAGTTCGCTCTTCAGCAGTGGCATCGCCACGCTGAAGTTTTTTCGGCAGAAATAGAACCCGGCATAGGCCAGCCAGGTCAGGGCGAACGCCCGCCAACGCCCCACCCGCTGCTCGCGCAAGAGGGCCCCGGCGGGCCGCACGGGTGCGGAAGCAGACCGGGCCGGTGAAATGACCGTGCTCAAGGTAACGGCAGGTGGAGGACAGCGGGCGGATGGGGCCCTTGGAGGCTTTCGGTCAAAGGCTCAACGTCATGCCGACGACATAGGTCCGGCCGACACGCGTGAAGTCCTTTTGAAATCCCTGCATGGGACCGCGCGTGGTCCAATAGACCGGCTCATCCGTCAGGTTCTGGGCGTCGAATGAAACCTGCCAGTGCAGCGCGAAACGATAGCTGAGCCGGAAGTCGAGGTTCGTGCGCCCTTGCACCCATTTGTCCATGGCGAAGTCGCGCAGGTCTTCGATGTATTTGTCATTATAGGAGGCGGCGAGCCGCGCTTCGAAACCCTTGACCTCATAAAACAAAGCGGCGTTCCAGAGGCGCCGCGGGGCATTCTGGAAATCTGTTTTGTGGCCCGCGCGATAGGCCAGATTGGTATCCGCTTCGCTCACTTGATAGGTGTAATTGAGTCCATAGCCGAAGCCGTTCCACGGTGCCGGCAGCGAACGGAGTTGCTGCTCGAGGCTCATTTCCACTCCGGTGATGGACGCGCGACCGCCGTTTTGCGGTTGCGTCACGGGCACCGGCAGGCCGTTGACCGTTTCGATGCTGCCCTCGGCCTCGCTCTTGCTGGAGAAGATGAACTTGTCGATGTCCTTGTGGTAGAAATTCACGGACATCAGCCCGGTGTTGCGAGTGTAATACTCAACCCCCAGATCGTAGTTCGTGGCGTAGGCGGGCTTCAGGCCGGTATTGCCGCGGGTGATGCCGCTGATGAGGCCGGCGGCATCGCGCGTGTAGGTTTCGCCGGTCTCGAACCACTGGTAGTTGGGTCGGGTGATCGAGGTCCACACCGCACCGCGATAGACGAGCCGGTCGGACTGACGGTAGGTGACGTGCACGCTCGGCGTCACGTTGGTGTAGTCTCCGTTGGTGTCGGCAAATCCGCTGTTGTTCGTTGTCGGATCCCAGCGCGAGGCGGAAGAAGGCGCGGCGGGATTGTTCTTGTCCACCCGCCACACGGTATTGCTAATGCGCGTGTTCTCGACCCGCGCCCCGCTCGTGATCTCCCACTTGCCCGGCGTGAAGCCGCCCATGAGGTAGGCGGCATAGACCCCTTCGCTCCCCTTCTTGTCGCTTTGGACCTGGCTGAGCGCCGCCACGGGATTGCTCGCCGTGAAGAGCCGCGGATCGACTCCCTGCACCGCACGCTGAATCGCCGCGGCTGACATGTAGGGACCGAAATTGTAGGCGCCTTGGAGGTAGTTTGTGTCGCGGCCTTCGATCAGGTCGCTGACGGAACCGAGTGTGGCGTTGGCATTGCGCGCGAGGCTGAGGAGGGTGTTGGAGTCGTACTTGCGCGTGGCCTTGCGGAATTTGAAACCGGTCTTGAGGTACGCCGGACTACCGCCCGCATTGAAGTCGTAGCGAGCATTGCCCTGCGTGAGCCACTGGTCGTCGCGAACGAAATTCTGGCTGGCGCCGGCACCGCTGAGATAGAGCAGGCTGTCGTTGTACACGGCGGATTGGGCGGTGGGCGGCAATTGCCACTTCGGGTAACGCTGGTCAGGATAGGTAAAGAGCACCGCCTGTTGGTTGAACGGCGCCACGTCCTGCGACTGGAAGCTCAGCGACAGGGAAAGCGGACGGTCGGTCCGCCCGTAAGAGTACGCGGCGCTGTAGTCGAGGTGCAGCGGCCCGACCTGGGTTTCACCGCCGAGGTCGGCGCTGCCGAGCTTCGCCTCATCCTTCGTCAACGCGAACGAACGCCCCACGAAAAAGCCGCGCGGCGACCACACGCCGGAAAGACCGCCCAACGAATAGAGCCCATCGATCGAGCCGCGCCCGTTCGGCACGCGGGCCGCGGCGGTATTGGCCGCGTTGCGCCGGTCGCGATCCGTGATCAAACCATCGCCATCCTGATCGACGACCTGCGCAGGCGTGAGTTGGTAGATCGCGCCCTTGACCGGATCGTGGCCGACAATTACGGGCTGTGGGAGGGTAGTATCGCTAACGTTTTTTTGCACCAGCGTGCCAAAGCCATTTGGTTCCAGCGTGTCGCGTACGTCCACTTCGGAGCGCATGGTGTCCTGCTTGTAGTCGCTGTATTGGAACCGCAAATGAAGTTTCGTCTCTGCGCTCGGCTTGTAGTCGAGCGAGCCGTTCAGCCCGCGCCGCTTCACATCGTTGTTCCAGCGCGCGAGATCGAGCCCTTGCTGCTGCAAGGTCTCAATGTTCCCCAGGTAGGTCTGCAGGCTTTGCACGTAGTTGTACGGCTCCCAGTCGCCTGAATTCTCCGTCTCTTCCGCCAGGATATTTTTGGTCTCGTAGTTCAGCCCGAGGTAGATACCGAACTTGCCGTCGAAGAGCACGTCGCCGTAGCCGGCGCGACTCTTGTAATTGGTCTTCTTGTCGAAGGAGTTGTAGGAGGTATCCGCACCGATGCGCATCATGCGGCTGCCGAAATCGAAACCCGTGGGTGTGCGCAAATCGATCGCGCCGCCGATCGCATCCGCATCGTAGTCGGGCGTGAGACTCTTCGCCACCGTGACCCCCTGCAGGCCATCGGCCGAGAGTTGGTTGAGCGAAACCGCCCGCGTGCTTTGAGCGGCGGTCGCGACCCGCACGCCATTGATCGAATAGCTGTTATACGCGCTGTCCATGCCGCGCACGGCTACATACTGGCCCTCGCCGGTCTGCTGGTTGTTGACGAGCGAAATCGAGGGCAGGCGTTTCAGGGCCTCGGCAATGTTGTCATCGGGGAGCTTGCCTACCTGATCGGCGGAGACAATGTTGCTTACGTTCGTGGCGGCGCGCTGGGCATTGAGCGCCCGGGCTTGCGCGGCATAACTGCCCTCGACCGTAAACTTTGCCATCTCGATCACATCGTTGCCAAGACCCACGTCTTTCACGGCCCGCTGTCCGGCCGTAACCGTCACGGGCAGGCGCTTGGTGGGATAACCCAGATAGCTGACGACGAGCACCTGCTCGCCGGGCGGAACCGCGGTGAGCACGAACCCGCCATCTCGCAGGGAGGTGGCCTCGCGGGCGGTGCCCTCGATCTGGAGCAACGCGTTGGCCAGCGGTGCGGAGGTCCCGGCGTCAAAGACCCGGCCGACGATTGACCCGACCGATTGACCTTGGGCCAGGGCCATCGAGCTAAGCAGCGCCATTGCCGCGGCGAACCGGAGTCGCGAAGCGATGACGCGAAATCGGGAATGTAGTGTTATATTATCCGAGTGCATGTTGATTGAATTGGCAGTTGATAGGGTGAAAAGGGACGCGGGTTGGGGGCGGTTGGTCGCGCGGGGGCCTGGCTCCCGCGGGCTGAACTCCTGTCCGCTGTGAAAGCAGAAGGGCGAGATCATCCAGGCCAAGGAACGCCCCGGCCGGGATGATCGAGCGGTGGGCGAGCACCCGGCACGTCTCGCCGTCGGGGTCGCCGAGGCTGCTCAGCACGAGGTCGGCGGCGGAAAAGTCCTCGTGACGTGTGTACCCACTGATCGTGATGATGCATTTCATCCCGGCGGAAGTCGCCGCCATCAGTCCGCGGTTTGAATCCTCAATCACCACGCACTGCCCAGGCGCGACACCCAGGCGGGTCGCGGCATCGAGGTAGATATCGGGCGCTGGTTTTTTCCGGGGCACGACATCGCCGGCGAGCACCAGCGAAAAACGCGCCGCCGTTTTCCACCCAACCGCCTGGCGCAGCATGGCCGCGACGGGACCCGGGGCCGAGGTTGACGCGACGGCCAGACGCCAGCCGCGGTCCAGCGCTTCGTCGGAGAGGCGCTTGATTCCGGCGCGCGGCGGGATGCAACCCGAGTTCACAATGTTCTGGAAGATTTCGGTCTTCCTGCGGTGCCAGATGGAGAGTAGCGTGCGGCGTTCCTGCTCCGTGGCGGGCACGGGAAAGACCCGTTGAAACTCGGGCTCGTCGAACAGACTCGCCATGCGTTCCCGTCCGCCACTGATTTTGAGTTTGCGCCCGTATTCCTCGACCGACCATTGCCACGGCACACCCAATTCCGCCCACATCCGATTGAAGGCCGGAAGGTGCCCGTGCTGCTCAGTGTCGCCGAGCACGCCGTCACAATCGAAAATAAGACAGCCGTTCATGGCGCTGTGCCCTCGCTGCCGAACTCGCGCATGCCGCCGGCTGCAATCGTCGGGACGTCCCGTTTTACCGCCTCGTGCCGCCTGGCGGGAATCGTCGCGCGCCGCGCCGTCTCTTGAAACGTCTGTTGCAGGAGACGGATGCCCCATTGCCGCACCGTCTTCCCGGAAATCTGCACGATGGCGGGAGAATGCGTCTCGACGGCGGTCGTGAACACGGTCGGCATCGCGAGGTCGTTGACGATATTGCAGGCACCCACGCCATCACAGAGCTGAAAGGCGTCCTGAAGGATTTCTTGCATGGGCACAGCGGGCATGAGGCCAGCGTTCGAATCTGCTCAACGCCCCGCAAGCACCGGGGGTGTTCACTTCCCGCATGATCGTCGGAAAGGCGGAGGCTTTTTGGCGATTTCAGTGACGAACCCGCAACGGTGCGGCCCTGCCGATCACGGCGGTCGGGCGGCAGACTCCCCGCGAATGCCGAGAGCGGTAACCAGATCGTGACAAAAACCGCCAAATAGTTCCGCCGTCTGGGGGCAAGCTGACGGTTATCGAACACGCTCACCCGTTTTGCGGTGGCACGCCGAAGCCGTGAACTCGTTGGCCCCTGGCGCCTGACTAGGTTTCGTCAGCGCTGCCAGCCTTTGCATCGCCAAGATTCCGCCGCTCCCGGAGCCGCAGTGGTGGCGCGGCAATCTTCACCCCCACACCTCATGCCCCGAGGCCAACGGATTCCCCGAAATGGCCGTCGATCGGTACCCCACCGCTGGATACCCTTTTCTTGCGTTCTCCGATCACAACATCTCGAACCAGGGCCAACGTCGGATGACGTTGCAGAATCTCGGGGCCGAACCCAAAGGCGATCGGCCGCGCGGCACGGGCCGCGCCCCTGGGGATGCCTGTGCCGACTACCTGCAGAGGTTCGGGCTCGTGCGCGAAGACCTTCGTGGCCCGATGATTCTCCCGGCTGGCACGGTCTGTTTCCTGCTGCAACCGATCCGGTATGCACGGCGGTTTCTTGTTCGGTCCAGATTCGTTGATCTCCTCGGTCTGCGCGATGGATTGCGGGACCAGGAACGGCGCGGGGTCGGCGGCTGGATTCATCAACGGTCTGGGTTCGACCGGCCATACCCCCGGCCTTTCGCGGCCCGGTTTCATCGCGGAGCGTCACGGCTGGAACGTGCTGTTCACCGGCTTGGAGTGCTTCCTCCTGCTGGCGGCGATCATGCTCGTTCCAAAATGGAATGCGGTGCCGGCCTCGACGGGGAAACATCGTACCTCTCGCCAAGGTTTCAATAACCACGCGACGCCCCCACCGTCGGTCGCCCGCCAGGAATGCTGGCCCGGGACACCGTGAGCGCGGTGCAAACGATGAAATCGCCGGCGCACCGAGCAAAAGAGCGGGCCAATTGCGCAAACTCGGGTGGTAAACAGAGATCCGCCGCACCGCGCGGCCCGGGCGACCGGCTGGCGCCTCGCCAGGCCTCCCGGATGTCGCAGAAATGTAACCCTTGGACGCTGGAAACGCCTCGCTCTACGGCTCGCGTCTGCCTGAACCTCGCTGCTCATGTGAAACGGTCGATCCGCTCTTTCGGCGGATTGCGGTATCACGAAAGGAATGACGCCATGTACGTTGAACCTCTGGTTGCGGATCTCAAAGCTCAGTTGAATGACAGCAGGCCGCTCGACGCGGAAGAGGCGGCGTGTACCTTCTGGACCCGCCCCGACGGGCAACTTTGCGTGCAGCACGTCCGGTCGATGCAAAGTGCGATCTACCGTCCTCACTCCCATCAAGAATACGGCATTGTCGTTTGCCTGGAAGGGGAGGTTTTCAAGACGCAGATGGGGTCCACGACCACCATCGGCCCCGGTGAGGTCGCGATGTGCAATTCCTGCGTGGATCACGCCAGTGGGTACCTCGCCGGCACCAAGGGTTACGAGGCTGTGTGCATAGCCGTCGAGCGAGGGGCGATGGCCGCCCACGTCAACGGCTTTCAGTTGCCGGCCGTGGGCGAGACCACCGGGCCGGTCTTTTCCGGGAAACTGGCCAGCCGAGTCCTGCACGTTTGCGCGCATGACATCGTGCGCGAACTCCGCAACCGCGAACTGGGCCACAAACTCGTCATTGAAGGCCTGGCGACACGGATGCTGATCGAGACCTTGCGTGCGTGGCCGCGCTCCCATGTAGGGCAAAGCGAAATCGACCCGGCGCCCCGCCTGCCGCGTCGGGACTTCATCCGCGCATACGATTTCATGCGGTGGTGCAAGAAGGACGCGTTTCGAGTGCAGCATCTCTGCCAATTTCTAAGCAGCAGCGAAGAGCGGTTCACACGCTTGTTCATGGCTGCCACCAACAGCACTCCAGCAAATTTCTACAACCAATTGCTCCTGGAGCGAAGCCGCGACCTGCTCCGCGATTCCGGATTCGCGGTCAAGGCAATCAGCTTCGAGCTGGGTTTCAAGACGACGAGCCACTTCATAGTAAGCTTTCGACGCAATTTTGGCATCACGCCGCAGAAGTATCGCCAGCAATATTTCGGGGGACTGTTGTCAAACGAGCCAGTTCGTGCTCAGTTAAGTTGATCGTCGCCCATGGGTGTGCGAAATGCTGAAGCAACAGTTGCTGAATGCTCGCGCTATGCGAGGGTGGCGACCCCGACGCGGCGATAGTCATCGGTAAGGTTTTCGCCGGTCTTCGACGGCGCGCGCTTCAACGCTCGGCGCTTACCGACAGGTCGACCCTCACCATGCAATGCCGACGCCGTTCAAAACGCCATCGGATCTGGAATGTTGCCGCGCTTTTCGCGGTCGATTCGCATAAACTCGGGACGACGAAATCTCGGGCAATCGGCGCCGAGGTGGCACGCTTGACCCGTACCTAAACCGACCGAATTTGCAACGACGCCAAAATGGAGGTTAAGATCGCCGCGGCGAAGAGGGGAAACCGCCTCTGTCGGTGGCCAACCCGTTTTGTGGGTTTCGTGAGCGTCGAGCAGGGGGATTCAAAGTCACTTTTGCGGACGACATGGTTGAGCGATTGGTGGGTCTGTGGTTTTCGAGGTCGCGCGTGGCGTTCGAAATCGGTGAGCGGCTGCGAAACAGGTCCGGGAGCCTCAAGCGGTCTCCGTCGGCGGAGTCCGCTTGAGGCGGTGCTCCCGGTCCCAGGCCGG
>Ga0182027_10007703_pt1 | contig 15801 bp, 14 predicted proteins | sample 712E1DmetaG_FD_121300 | JGI IMG/M metagenome (GOLD analysis project Ga0182027, IMG submission 121300) | Permafrost microbial communities from Stordalen Mire, Sweden - 712E1D metaG (Illumina Assembly) | ecosystem: Environmental > Terrestrial > Soil > Wetlands > Permafrost | place: Sweden...
CGACCTTGATGCAGGCGCCGTTGACGCCTTCCTGCGGACAGGAACGCTTCCACGAGATCTCGCCCAGCTTGAAGTGGGCAAGAATCTGCTTATCCACGCCGCCCTTGGCGCCCCACTTCTTCAAGTAGGCGGTCAGGTGCTTGACCAACTCGTCGGTCTTGTTCTGCTTCTCGTACACCTCGCTCATCTGGAACACGACGTTGGCCGCGTCCTGTGAATCGCGGGTTCCGTAGTACTTGACGAAGGAGTTCATGTCGTCGACCGCCTTTTCGAACTCACCTAGGCCGATGCGGAAGGTGTAGGCATTACCGAGAGCGGTCCTCGACTGCTTCTCGCCCGGGAACTTGGTGGCGAACTCCTCGTAGCGCCGGGCCGCCTCGCTGTAGTAGGCGAGCTGGTGATAGCCGCTGGCGATCTGGAACAGGGCTCGCTGCGCCAGCGGATCCTTCGGGTGCTTTTCGATCAACTCCTGGCGGGCCCTGATGGCCTGGCCGACCAGGCGGGCGTTCTGGAAACAAAGGCCGGCATTGTACAGACGCTCGGCGTGCTTGGGGTGATCGGGGATGGTCTCCGCGGCAGCCACGTACGAAATGCCGCATTCCTTGTAGTTCTTCTCCTTCTCGTACTGCTTGGCTTCCACCACCAGACTGTCGGTCTTGAGGCCGATCATCTGCTTCTTGAACTCCTCGTCCTTCATCAGGACGGGATTGCCCAGAAACTTCTCCACCGTGGCAAGCAGCTCCTTGTACTTGCTCATGATGTTGAGACAGTCGAGCAGCAGGTTGGCCGAGTAGATGGCCAGTTCATCATTTACATGATGGTCGACGATGTCCCTGAACAGCTTCACCGCATCGTCAAAGTGGTTGTAGTCGTAGAAGATTCTCGCCTTGCGGTACTTGATCTTCACCAACTCCGGCGCGTCAGGCACGTACTTGATGTAGGTGTCGAAGGCCGCGATCATCTTCAGCTGGCCGGCCGGGATCTGTCGCGGCTTCAGGTCCTTCTTGTCCTTGTCTGGCATGGCCCCGGAATCGTCGATGTTGAGCGCGTTCTTCCACGCCAACACCGCCGCATAGGCCGCCTCTTTTACGTACTTGCCCTTGGGGTCCAACTGGACAACCTTGGTGTAGTTCTCGGCCGCCTCAGCCCACTGCTCCGTCACCCACAGGATTTCGCCGAAGTAGAAGGTCATCTCCGGGGTGTCCTTCTCATTGTTGAAGTGATCCAGGTACTCCTTGTAAATGAGGCGCGTGAGCTGATAGGTGTCCGCGTTCTTGGTCCGCTGCGCTTCTTTGTGCCAGATGAGGGCAAGTTCCTTGGTGGTGTCGTGATAGTTGTTCTTGCACTCGGTCATCACGTCCTTCTTCACGCCCTCCACCTTCTGCATGTGCTCGTAGATCGTGCCGAGGCGCCTGACTTCCTGCACCTGGTCCCGCTTGGTACCGGCCGATAGGGTGTTGCGCAAGATCTTGTACTGCCATTCGCACAGACGCGGTGACTTCTCGTTGAGTGAGAGGATCTTGCGGTAGACCTTGGACGAATCACCGAACATACCTTGTTCCCAGTACAACTCAGCCAGCGCCTCGAGCATCTTGGGGGCGTAGTCGCCGCCCATCCGCTGGAAGAACTCCCACGCCTTTTCCGGTGAAGCGCCGGGGGTGCGCCCGTAGGCCTTGACCAGGTCCTTCTTGGCCTCTTTTTCCAGGGGGCCGCTCTGACTCTTGGGGATCTTGCCCGCCTGGCAAAGGTCAATCACGTGGACGAAGATTCCCAGCGCCGACTTGAAGTTGCCCAGGTTGATCTCCGCCCAACCCTTCTTATACACAGCAAATCCGTAGACTGATGACTTGGGAAACTGCTCCACCTTCTCGTAGAACTTGAGCGCGTTGTCCATCTCGCCCTTGGCAAAGAAATACTCGGCAAAGGACAGGTAGGCGTTGGGGACATACTTCGACTGCGGATAGTCCTTGATGAGACGGTGGAAGAACTCCCGAGCCTTGTCGTCCTTCTTGATCATTTGCAGCAAATAGGCGAGGCGGAACAACACCTCGTCCATGCGCTCGTACTTGGCGCTCTTGGACGCCTCGACGTAGTACTTGACCGCCTCGTTGGCCCACTTCTCGGAACTCTTCTCGGCTTCCTTCTGCTGATCCTTCAACTTGGCCGCCAGAGAAGTGTTCTTCTTCTGCTCAGCTTGGAAGATCTTCTCATCGAAACTGCGCGCCGTGAGGCTATCGGAGCGCTGGTTTTCGGCATAAAGCTCACCGAGACGGAAGTAGAAGTCGGGCTTCTGGGGGTCATCGTTGGGGGTAATCTTGATGAGCCGATTGAGTTGCTCGATCTGCTTCTTGGTGATCTTCTGAATCTTCGCCTGCTGCTGCCCGACGAACTGTTCCACCGTCAGAACCGGCCCGGTCTCTTTCTGCTCTTTGGGCGGCTCCTTTGGTTTCGTCAGCTCGGTCTGGGTCGCGGCCTGGACTTCCAGTTCTTTCTTCTTGAACTTCGCATCAGCGAAAGTTGTCCCTGAGCCGGCCACCATGCCGACAAGAACGATGCCGAGCGAGGCACAGCGTACGGAACGTCGATGATCCTTCATGTTCATTTCCCTTGCTTGGCTGATCTGGGTCCGGTCAGGGTTGTTCGCCCGCCGGTGCCGATTCCGGTGCGGGGGCTGCAGCCGACGATTCATCACCTTCTTGCACTGGAGCTTGTTCTCCTCCACCGGCCGGCGCCCCTTCGGGTCCCGCACTTCCGCGCGCACACTTATTGAGAAGCTTGTAGCGATAGTACCCGAGTTCATCACGCCAATACTCTCCCATGAACGGCCAGAACTCGTGTTCGTCGTCGATGCGAACGTTGCTGATGTCCTTCATACGGCCTCCGCTACGGGTCTCCGCCTCAGCCTTGACATCCTCTTCCAACTCGCCTTTCTCACCCTGGAGAATCTCGTACTCAATCTTGATCACGCGGGTGATGAGCTGGCGGAGTTCATTCACCAGGCGTTCCACGCGCTTACGCGCGATTTCCCCGGTTTCATTCACCGCCAAAGCCCGGGTCACACCGATTTCGGAATAGATGGTTGTGGCCACCGCGGTGCTCTTCCACGCGGCATCGGCCTCCTCATGCTGCGCAAGCTCACGGCTGAGTTCACGTGCGGCGTCGAAGCGGCGAACTAAGCTGCGGTCTGAGAGAACCGCTCGCGCAGCCCGTTCGACCGTCGGGGGCAGGCCCGACCTGCCGGTCCGAATCTTGACCGCTATGTCGTAGAACTGGTCGTTGGCGGTGTGGCTAGCTAGTACCCGGGTCAGGCCTTCCGCCACCTGGGGAACCCAGTCGTTGAACTCCTGGATGGAGGTGGCGGCCCGGTCGAAGAGGCAATTGTAGAAGTAGATGGTCGCCTTGACCGTCAGGGCCTCTGCCACGGACTCGGGCTTGATGAAGTACTCGAAAAACGGGGCACGCAGGGTGTGGATGTCGCCCAGAGCCTTCGAATACCCCTGATCCTTGAGCATGAAGTTGGCCCACGACGCCTCGAACAGACTGTTCGGCCAGTCATACGACTCGGGTGAAACCCGGTCGAAGTACTTGGTCGCCATCTCGAACTGGCCGGTGGAGTAGAAAACCCTAGCGAGGGAGAGATTGGCCAGATCCTGGAAGGGCTTGACCTTCGGATCCTGACTTTCCTCCGCGGCCCGCAAGACCGCCTTGAACGCCTCGACCGCAGGCTTGGCGGAATACTGGCGTACATAGGTCGCACCTTCGAACAGCTTGGCCTGCGGGTAGAAGGCGCTCTTGGGCGGAACCAAGTTGAAAAGCGACACGGCATCCTGGAACTTGCCTTTGTTGTAGTTGTACTTGCCGAGCAGGAAGTACAACTCGTCACGCACCGCCTCAAGCTGCGGGGCTTCCAGTTCCTGCCGGTTGTACTTGCCGATCTTCTCCAGAACGAGTGCGGCATCGACCGGCTGATGGGTGAGCGACGCCAGCCACTGCAGGGTTTCGTTGTAGTGGGGATGGGCGGGACCCTTTTGCACGATGCGATCAAAGTAGCTGAGCGCCGCCGAAAAGAACTTCAGCTTGAACAGCGTCTTGCCCATCATGAACTCGGCCCGCATCTTTGCGCCCGCATCGCCGCCCGCATCGCCCTCGATGGCCTTGTTGAACTCGATGGAAGCCATGTAGTAGTCGCCGCGCTGGTAGAACTTCTCGGCTCGATCGAGCGCGGGGAAGCCGACACCGCCCTCGGACGAAGTCTCACCCGCGGACTTCGACGGAGTCTCGCCGGCGGGCGCGGCGCCGGTTGGCTTGCTACTCTTGCGCCTCCTTTGCGCCCAGGCATCGGACGTCACCGCCAGGGTGAGGCCGAAAAGCAGGAACAATGCGCAACCCTTTCTACGGCTCATGGATGACCTCGCATCGGTGACGCCCACCTCAGACAAAATTGGCGGGCAATTGGTGGAAGAGAGTAGTCAAGTGTTTGGTGTCGCCTACCCGGCCGCACGACCATAAGCTAGTGTTAGGGTGTTTGCAGGGCTCCAACTCGCGAACTGTAGCGATCGTGTCGATGACCCTACCGTCGCTGTAAAGCCTCGAAACCGGGCCATCCTAGGCACGTGGATCTGAGGTGTCAAGGGGGAACATCCCACCTCAAACCGCGTTCAACCACGCGAATCTGCGGGACAAAATGTCGCCCTGCGAGGCTGCGATTCCCTGTTGACAGGCGACCTCGCAAGGCTTAGATGAGTCATTATTAGCACCATACGGTGCCAGCTACAGGCTTTGGCCAAACTGGACAGGAGGAGTCCTACGATGAGCCCGAAACCGCGCGCCCCGTCTCGCCCCCTGCAGCCCGCCCTGGTTCGCGCCTCTCTGCTTTGTGCGTCACTTCTCGCCCTTGCCGCCTTTGGCAGCATGGCTTGCGAGGACAACGGGATCGGCCGTCGCTGCGATCTTCAGGCCGACGCAGGTCAGCAGCAGGCCGTCTACAACAGCCAGGCACTCGCGTGCCCAAGCCGCATCTGCCTAAAGCCCCTTGTGCCGGAGGGGAGTCCGAACGTCGATACTGGCCCCTACTGCTCGGCGCTTTGCTCACAGGATAGTGACTGCGCAGGACGGACACGGGACCAACAGGACACCAATGACAAGGGCTGCGTTTCTGGCTACACCTGTGGCGAGGCCTTCGTAGTCGGCCCGCTCTGCTGCGAAAAACTCTGCCTGTGCAAGGACTTCCTCACGTGTAACAAGAAGGAAAACCCCAACTGCATAGCGGCTCTGCAGACGCCTCTCACCTGTGTGAAAGACCCAACAACCCACAAGAATGGGTGTCAAGAAACGCCCTGACGAACGGCAGGGACGGTAGCCCGCCGTGTCTGGCCCGCCGTCGAAGGGACGTGCAGCGGTTGGGGCTCGCGCAGAGGATTTGGCCGCTGCCCTGCTGGCAGCACGTGGCCATCGCATCGTCGAGCGAAACTGGCGCCGCCCTGAGGGGGAGTTGGACTTGGTGACAGACGATCGAGGCGTCCTGGTCTTCGTAGAGGTCCGTTCACGCACGGGCGAAGAACGCGGAGATCCTCTTGAGACGGTGAATGCTCGCAAGCGAGCCCGCGTTGTCCGCGCAGCTCGCCTGTACCTGGAAGCTGCCCAGCCCACCGCGACGGCCTTTCGTTTCGACGTCGTAGGGGTTACCTTCCCGTCTGACGGAGGCCAGCCCGCGATCACCCACGTGGAAGACGCGTTTCGGGTTAGTTGATAGGGCGGCTAGACTAAGTGCTGGGCGGGTTGCCGTCCGTGGCAGGAACAGCTTCTTCGGGAGCCACGCGGCCGCCGGCCTGGTCCTGGTCCACCACGCTGCGCTCGCCCTTGATGCGAGCCGCACGGCCCTGCAGATCCCGCAAGTAGTTGAGGCGCGCGCGGCGTACGCGCCCACGCTGCACAATCTCGATCTTCTCGATGCGGCTCGTATGCAGAGGGAAGATGCGCTCAACCCCCACGCCATACGAGATCTTCCGCACGGTGAAGGATGCGCAAGCCGAGCTGGAGCGCCGGTCAATGCACACGCCCTCGAACACCTGAACGCGCTCCTTGTCACCTTCTTTGATCAGGGTGTGCACCCTGACGCTGTCACCTGGCCGGAAGTCCGGAATGTTGTCCCGCCGGCAGGCGTTTTCGATCGCTCGTATCAGGGGGTGGTTGCTCATGGGTCCGCTCGATGCAAGGGCGTATTTACTACGCGGAAGGGGGCCCGCAGTCAACCTTATAGATGGGAACCCTGGGAGGGTTCCCATACCCTCCCGCGATGGTGCGCCGCCGGCAGAGCCGGCGGGCTCCCCACGCGGCTACTCATCCACTTCGGCGAGCATGGTCCTTTCTTCTTCGGTCAAAGGGCAGCGGTCGATCAGATCCGGCCGGCGCAACAGGGTGCGCCGCAACGCTTCCCGGCGGCGCCAACGCGCCACTTCGGCGTGGTTGCCCGAAAGCAGCACCTCCGGGACACCCATCCCGCCAAAGAGGGGAGGCCGGGTCCACTGAGGAAACTCCAGCCGCCCGGCGGAGAAGGACTCCTCCACGACCGACTCCCCACATCCCAGCACTCCGGGCACCAAACGTGCGGTAGCCTCGATGATGACAGCAGCCGCCACCTCGCCACCCGCCAGCACATAGTCCCCGATGCTCACCGACTCGTCAGCGTAGAGCTGGGCGATCCGCTCGTCCACGCCCTCATAGCGGCCGCAGATCAGCATGATGCGCCTGCGGGCCGCCAAGTCTGCCGCGCACTTCTGATCGAACAGCCGCCCGGACGGCGACAGCAGGAGCCGATGGGCTCGCCCGCGCCGATTCTCGGCATCATCGATGGCCGCCGCGATGGGATCCGGGCGCAGGACCATGCCAGGGCCACCGCCGTAGGGAGAATCGTCGACTTGACGATGCCGCCCTGGAGCGAAGTCCCGCGGGTTGGTCATCTCGACGGCGATGAGGCCGCTTGCCACAGCCTTTCCTAGCAAGCTGGCCTGGAGAAACGAAGTGAAAACCTCGGGAAACAGGGTGATGATCTCGAGCACCAGCCTGGGCGACATCGCGCACGCGGCGTCGTTCGCGTCAAGCCGATCGTCACTCATGAAGGTCAACCAACACGCGTTTGCCCAAAGGGTCCATCGCCACAATGAACTCAGGCACGGCAGGAAGCAACCGCTCGCCGTGCTCCTCGTCGCCAATCACCATGACGTCCTGGGCTCCGTTCCAGAAGACCCTGCGCACAACGCCGAGAACACGCCCCTCGCTATCTTCGACCAGGCAGCCGAGCAGATCTTCCACATAGAATTCACCGGCGCCCAGGGGTGGAAGTGTCGTTCTGGGCAGCCACAACTCCCGCCCAGTCAGAGACGCTGCCCCTTCACGTGTCGAGACGCCCTCCAGCCTGAGCAGAAACCCGTCGGCCATCCGGCGAACCGCCGTGATCGTGGCACTTTCAGGCCCCGGCCCGCCAATCGTCGCCACCAGCGGCAGTGCGACGGTGTCCAGTCGCCAACCTCTCGAATGAAAGGGACGTAGACTGATCTCGCCCGTGATGCCATGCGGTCGCCCCAAGATTCCAAAGGGCAAGACCTCGGCAGGCACGCCGTGACCTAGTGAGCGCAGCGCAAGGCCCCCGCGCTACTCGATAATCTCCAAGATCGCGCGTCGTTTCATTTTGGCTGACGCCGCAGAAAGAACCGTGCGAATGGCCTTGGCAGTACGGCCCTGGCGACCGATGACCCTCCCCAGGTCCGACACGGCCACCTTCAACTCGAACACCGTAGCATCTGGCTCCTCGATCTCCTCGACCGCCACCTCATCAGGGTGCTCCACCAGCGCGCGCGCAAGGTAGAGCACCAGCTCGCGCAGGGGAGGCGCTTTCTCGGAACCTCCAACGGAGGGGGACTCGGCGCCCTCGGTCACAGGAGCACTACTCGGTTGGCGCGGTCGCGGCTGCGCGCCTGGCCTTCTCGATAAGCTGGCCGACGGTCTCGCTCGCAACGGCCCCTACCGCCAACCAATGGTCAACCCGGGCCATGTCGAATTTTACCTCGGGTGGGCTGCGCCGCGGGTCGTAGATTCCAACCTGCTCTATCAATCGTCCATCTCTGGGACTCCGGCGATCCGAGGCCACAACGCGATAGTGAGGGTTTTTTTTCCCTCCACCGCGGGTGAGTCGTAGGGTTACGGCCATGTTGTTTGAATCCTCGTGGGCTCGAACTGAGCCAAGGGCTCAGAGTGATTATAACGCATGTGATTGTCAAGGCGAAGGTGGTTCTTTTCACTGCTGATCCGTCTCCGCCTGCACGCGTTACCAGCTAGTCAGAGTGACAGCCGGCCCAGCGTGTGGGATTTTCCTGTTGTTTCATGCGTCTACGTACTCCCCTCCTGGCAGCTTTCTTGTTCGCAGCTCACTTCGTGCATGCGAGCGGCCTTTCCTTCGCCAGCCCGCGTGAACGTCAAGCCGTGGTTTTTTACACCGCACAGACCCAAGGCACGCTGGAGCCCTGCGGCTGCACCAGCGATCCTCTGGGTGACATCGCGCGTGTGACCGCCTTGGTGCGCAGGACCGCACGTGGTGGCGCCGCCCTTTTGGTGGACGCCGGCAATCTGACCTACCCCGCAGGCGAGATTCCATCGCGCAAGCAGGAGGCCGCCGACCTAGTGGCAGGCTTTCTCGCCCAAGAGTTGCCGCGCCTGCCGTTTGGCGGCTCGGCCCTCGGCGAAACCGATCTGGCGCGCGGACTCGCCAAAGTTCAGCCCCAACGCCTCGCCGCCAACCTCGACAGCCTTGCTTTCGTCGAACCGTCGCGCATCAAGCTGGTGGGAGGAATCAAGATCGGCGTCTTTGGCCTCGTGGATCCAGACCTCGCGCAAGAGAAAGGACTGCACGCGGAAGATCCAGTCAGCGCGGCTCGGGTTGAGTCCGACCGCTTGCGCGCGGCTGGGGCCGAGATCGTGATCGCGTTGGCGCCGCTCGAACGAGGCCAGGCGCGCGCGGTGGCCCGCGAGGCGGCGGTTGACTTCGTCGTGCTGGGCAAGGACGTTGGCGATGGAACGCCGCACGCCGAGAAAATAGGCAGCGCCTTTCTCGTGGTCCCAGCCTCTGAGATGCAGCGGGTGGGCAGGCTGCAGATCGTTCTTCGTGAGGCACGGCCCGCTGGAGAATCGCTCCGCGATGCCGGTGGACCGGCGGCGAGTCGCATCCGAGCTGAGGATATTGATCGGCAGGTTCGCCAACTGGACGCCGACCTCGCGCGCTGGGAGAAAGATGCTAGCAGCGATGCGGCCTTTGTAGCGGCAAGGCGCAAAGAGCGAGACGATCTCCGCGCCGAGGCTGCGGCGCTGGCCAGCACGACCTGGGCAGCGCCGGCCCGAGGCTCGTACTTCATCAACGAGCTTGTGCCCATCCGACGCAACCTCGCCCGCGATCCGGCGCTGGCCGCCAGCATGCGAGCCCTCGACAAGGCGGTGGGTGCCGCAAGTCTGAAGGTGGCAGAGCCGCCGCCCCCTGCTGAACCGGGCCGGGCGCATTTTTCGGGTGACGCTTCCTGTGTCCGCTGCCACAAAGCGGCGGCCCGGCAATCGAGAGGCACGGCCCACGCACACGCGTGGAAAACCCTGCGGGCCGTGGGAAAGACGGCTCACAGCGACTGTGTCAGTTGCCATGTCACGGGCTTCGGCGAGGTGGGCGGGTCGAGCCTCGGGTTCAGCGAGGGCCTCGAGAACGTCCAATGTGAAGCTTGCCATGGCCCGGGCTCGATCCACGTGGAGAAGCGCGGGCTGGAAAAACCGCTTGCCCTGCGCACCAGCACACCCGAGTCGGTGTGCACGCGCTGCCACAACGAGAAACACTCCGACACCTTCCAGTACCAGGCCTATCTGCGCGACATCATCGGCCCCGGCCATGGCGAGGACGCCCGCGACAAGCTGGGAGCGGGACCAACCGCCAAGGATCTGCGCCGGGCGGCCGCGAAACGCGCACGGCTGTCTGCTCCACGTGAAAAGGGCGGCACTAGCCGTTGAGTTTCTTCGGCGATGAGCCGGAGAGAATCTGGTCGAGCAGGTCACTCTCGATATTGCCCCCGCTGACCAGGACAACCACACGATGGCTTTGCACCGAAAGCTTGTCTTGCAGAAGCCCGGCCAGCGCAACGGCCGCCGAGGCCTCGCACACGATGCCCAGAGAGCGGTAGGCGTACACGATGGCCTGCCGCATCCCCATTTCACTCACCAGAGCGACCTCGGGGAAGTAGTCCTTGGCCATGGCAAAGGTGCGCTCGCTGACTGCGCCTTCCAGACCCTCGGCCAGGGTGGGGCCGCCGTCATATTGGGTGTAAGCCCGACCCTCGTCCAGCGAGCGCTTCATGGCGCAGTTGGCTTCAGGCGAGACGCCCAGCACGCGAATTCCGCGCGGGACCATTTCGACCCCCAACCCAGCCGCGAGGCCGCCGCCGCCCACCGGGGTCACCACGGTATCCACGTCAGGAAGCTGGGCTAGGATCTCGCGCGCCAAGACGCCGCCGTTGCCCGCGATGACCCAGTCATCGTCGAAGGCAGAGGCGAAGCTGAGCTCGGGGTCTGCTTCTGCACGCCGACGCGCCTCGGCCTCGGCTTCGTCATAAGACGCACCCACTACTTCCAACCCCGCACCCAGCGCCAGAATGCCGTCGCGCTTGCTTTGCGGGGTCTGGGGCGAGACCAGCACCTGGGCCTGCACGCCGAACGCGCGGGCCGCCAGCGCTATGCCGAGCCCGTGGTTGCCCGCCGAGGCGGCGATGACCCGCTTCTTTCCCGCCTGGCTCATCCCGGCGACGAACGCCGCAGCCCCACGCAATTTGAACGAGCCGGTTCGCTGCAGCGACTCAAGTTTGAGCCACACATCGGCGCCAGCGCGGCGTCCCAGGGCGGGAGCCGGGATGAGCGGCGTCACTCGCACCAGTCGGCGCACTCGTTCGGCGATGGTGCCGCCGGTGACCTCGGTCCAGATGTCTGAGTCGAACAGGCGCATGGACTCGCTGCACGCTACCAGCGCAGCCCGCAAAACACCATGTGTCTGCGTGCCTTCTTGGCGCGAGGGCGGTACACCTAGATGGATGGTTGACTTCGACATTGCACAGCTCGTGCGCTCGGGCCAGGTGGAAGAAAGCCGGGCCGACCGGGTGCAGTGGCTGTGGAACGAGATCCGCCGCCTCAAGCGCGACAAGCGTGCCTTCGTGCCCGCCCACAACTACCAGGTGCCCGAGGTGCAGGCCATCGCGGACACCGTCGGCGATTCCTTCGAGCTAGCGGTGCGCGCCCGCGATGTGAAGGCGCGCCTGGTGGTCTTCTGCGGCGTCCGCTTCATGGCCGAAGGCTGCTTCACCCTGGCCCCGGATGTGCCGGTCTACCTGCCCAACCAACAGGCCCTCTGCTCACTAGCGGAAATGGATGCAGATGATCTCGAGGAACGGCAGGAGTTTCTGCGCTCGCTTGGGCGCAAATTCGCCACCATGACCTACGTGAACACCTACGCCAGCGTAAAGGCCCTGTCTGACGTGTGTTGCACCAGTTCCAACGCCGTGAAGATCGCCGGCCGGCTGGGCGTGCCTGACTTGCTGTTCGTGCCCGACCAGAATCTCGCTTATCAGGTGGCGCTGCAGACCCGGCGCATGTACCTGCCCCCGCCTGAGCCGCACCAGTTCCATCCGCGCGAGTACCTTGCGCGCATCGAACCCCTGCTTCGCGACGGTGAGCGTGCGGGCCTGGCCGGCAACGTCTTCGCCTGGGAAGGCGCCTGTCACGTCCACCAGCAGATGACCCTGGCCGATATCGCCCACATCCGCCAAGAAGATCCCGAAGCCGTAGTCATCGTGCACGGCGAGGTGAAGCCTGAGCTGCAGCAAGCTGCCGACGAGGTGATGTCGACCTCGCAGATGGCCAAGTACGTCGAGAGCCATCCCGAGAAGAAGCGGCTGGCCATCCTCACCGAGTGCGGCCTGGTGGTGCGTCTGGAGCTGGAACATCCTGACAAGCAGTTCTACAAGCCCTGCCGGCTATGCGAGCACATGAAGGCCATTACCCTGGAGAGCGTCTACCAAACCCTGCGCGACGAGCCGGCCCACTGCCTGGTGACGGTTCCCGAGGCTGTGCGCCAGCGAGCCGCTGCCGCCATGCTGCGCATGATCGATCTCGGCGCGTGAGCTACGGAAATACCAGAACGTTGCGCGGGCCATAGCTGGCCACCAGGCCGTCGATGTGGCGCCTGACCAGGTCACGCCGAGCTACCACCGCCCGAATCTCGCTGGGGGTCAGGATCTGGTATTCGTCCTGACTCGCCTGGGCCAGGATTCGCTCCAGCGCAGGCACGGTGACCCGGTCAAGGGCCTGATAGAGCTGGCGCGAGAATCGCTGCGTCCGGTGCAAAATCGAGCGCGTGTGCTCGTTGCCCTCAGGCTCGATGAAAAAGGACATGGTGTTGTCCATGAAGAGCAAGCGCGAGCCGTCGGCTGATGTCTTCATGTTCCCGCCGCTGTAGCGGTCGGGGTTGGAGGTCAGAAAGTCGAAGACCACGAGCTGTGAGAGCTGGGCCGCCAGCGCGCGCTTGTCGACCGGAATGAGCTGCCCTTGGGTCAACCATTGCATGCTCTGGTGGATTCCCCCGGGCGTGTCCAAGTTCGAGTCCTTGATCTCGGGCACCCAATACATGACCACGCCTGCTGTTTTGCCCAGAGGATTGAACACGGTCTCGGCCCGAATACGCGGCAAGTCGGCAAGACTGTCCGGATGGAGGTGCGAGAAGATCTCCTCGCGGCTCACCATGCGAGGCGCTGCCGGAGGCACCGCGTTCAGGCCCAGCAGCCGGTTGAGCCGGTAGGCCGCCACTTCCTTGCGCGGAATGGTCCGCAAGTCGGTCTGCGCCGGCTTGAAGGCCGCGCGCGAGCCATCGGCCAGCTCGACCCGGAACGACAGGGTTGCCCCCCCCTTGTTGAGCTTCATGCCCAGAATGGGCTGGCCGCGTACCCGCTCCAGCAGCATCTCGTCGGACATGCCGAGGAACGTGCCGGCGGGTTCCTCGAAGATGATGGGGTTGGGAGGGCTCGACAGGTCTCCGCGTGGCAGGAGTGTGGCGGAAAACTCCGGGCTTGCTGCTTGAGGGCTGTGCGGCTGCCCAACTCTGGCGCGTCCGCGCTCCGCGAAAAAGTGCACCGAGGCTAGGGTAGCCCAGGCCACGCCGGCGAGCGCGCTCGCCAGCACCAGGGCTTCAGCCGCGACATATCGCCCGAGGCGCACCTGACAATTCTAGAGCCTGACGCTCGCGAGCACAAACAAGGCGGAGGCACCCTGGGATTCGGAGTAAAAGGCCGCTCGCATGTAGGGGCGACCTGCGGTCGCCCCACCGGCGCGTTTCGACCGCCCAATCTCGCCGGACGACGCGGTTGCTGCCTGTGCGGGGGGCATTGCCGCCCGGAGGGCGACCGCAGGTCGCCCCTACGTGGGACGTGAGCCGGGCGAAAAGCGTCTACTCCGAATCCCAGGAGGCACTAGTCGTCCAAAGCCTGCTGGATCGCCGCGTCGATATCCGCCCTACCCCTCTGCCCGACCATGACCCGGCGAATGACTCCATCGCGGCCGATGACGACCAAGTGAGGCAACGAGACCACCCGATACAAGCCGCCCACCTCCCGGTCGTCGAGGAGATTCGGATATGGCGCTGGGTGCTCGTGCAGGAAGGTTTGGATCTCCTCCTTATCAGCCATGGAGCCCTCCGAGCTGATGGCCAGAAACTCCACGCCCTGCGACCGCCGCGCGCCGTAAAGGTCGTGAAGCGTAGGTGCAAGCGCGATGCATGGCGGACACCAACGAGCCCAGAAATCCAGCAGCACGACCTTGCCCCGCAGTTCGGCCAGCGCCACGCTGCCCGGCACTCCGTCGATGCGTGGAAGCACGAAAGCGGGCGCGCGAACTCCGCGGCCTACCGGCGCAATGGCGTCGCGGTGGTGACTGAGCCAGATGACATTCAGGGTGAGTGCACCGGCGAGAACCCCGCCCACGATCGCGGCTGCCACCCGCGCCCGTCTGGGCAGCTCCGCCCGCCCGGGCGTCGGTGCGGCCGGCTCGCTGGCGGCTGCCAGCTTGGATCGAGACGGACGGCTGCGCGCCAGCCGAACCCCGACGACGAAAACCACTAGCGCCCAGGTCAGCGCGATGACGGGAATCGCCGAGCCCAGCACGCGCTCGGCACCGGGAAGCTGGGAGCTGGCCCACTCGCCCAGACCAGAAAGCAAGAGATATGGGATGCTGCACGCCGCGCCCAGCTCGATGTCCAGCCCCGGATCGCGGCGGCTTCGGCCAGCCAAGATCGTGATGGCAATTCCAGCCGGCAGCGCGACCAGCAAAGCCGGCCGCAGGTCCTCGCCCACGACACCCAGGAGCAGCGCCAGGATGCCGGGGAATGAAGCCTCGCGGACCATGAGCACCGCGCGCGCCACGGCGGGAAGGCGAAAAGCCAGCACCCCGAGCAGCAGGATCGCCAGGGCGTCGCCCACCCCGCCGCGCTCTTGTGCCTGGATATCGGCCAGCGCCCGGCCCGGCGCCACCATGAGCGTGCCCACACGGACCAAGAACTTAATGGCGCACACCCTCCCGTTGCTGGAGCAGTTTCTTGGCCGATGTCGCCAGTGCGCCCGGGATGTTTTTCGAGCGCGAGATGTTGCGCAAGTCGTCCTGGTGCAAATAGGCCAGGAAGCGCAGCGAGGAGCCGAGCGGGCACTTGGGGTTGCTCACCAGGGCCAGCTTCACCGCGTAGTCCTTGCTGCAGTCACGGCTGTTCGCGATGTAGCGAATCACGTCGTCGCACACGTTGGTGCTCCCCGCGATTCGCTGAATCTCCATGTCCGTGATCTGCGGCGAACGAATGACCGTCATAGCCACCAGCCGGTTGCTGTCACGGATCAGCATCTTGCGGCAGTAGGCATTCCCGACGGTCGCGAGCCGGATCTTCTCGAAGAGCTTGAGCTCGCCGAACTTGATGAACGACATGCCAGCCGCTCGGCCCTTGTGCTCGGGCGCCGCCTCCCCGTCGGCCGGAGCCCCGCCCTGCCCGGGCGCCCCATCGCTAGCCGAAGCAGCCTCGGCCGCGGTCAGGACCGCCTGGAAGCGGCCATCGGTGGCTGCCCCATCCGTGGCCTCGGGGTCCTGGCGAATGGCGCTCACAATTTCGTCAAAGGCCGGGATGCCCTCCAGCCGCACGCCGTTGCGCGCGCACAACTCCACCGCCCGGTTGACCGACGACATACGCGCCCGCTTGTTGAGAAACAGGGCCTCCACGATGGCTGGGCAGCGCAACAAGCGCACCTCGTTCTGGGCGACAACCTCAAGCAAGCTCTCGTCTAGACGGCCGGCCAGCATGACAAAGGTCTCGTCGGCGGTGGCCGGGTTGTAGAGGATCCTCTCCAAGGCGGCGGCACGCTGGTCGGGCAGCCGGGTGGCAAAGAAATGCAGCAAGGGCGCAGGCAAGTCCTCGCCCAGGGGCGGGTTGATGACATTGTCAGGGAAGCTCGCTGGCCCAGTCTCGGCGGCTGCCCGGACCGTCGCATCGGCGTCGAAGGAAAGCTGGTAGATGGCCACCAGCAGCTCGGCCGGCCGCAAGGGCGCCATGCCCCGCGCCGCCATCAGCTTGGCCGGGGTCGCGCCACCCACCAGCGTGGCCACTGCGGGCGACAGGCTCGCCGCTGGGAGCGGCTGGAGCTGCATGGGCCCTGCTTCACTAGACATGGTTGCGCTCGAAGAGGATGCGCAAGCCTCGCA
>Ga0182027_10007704_pt1 | contig 15798 bp, 20 predicted proteins | sample 712E1DmetaG_FD_121300 | JGI IMG/M metagenome (GOLD analysis project Ga0182027, IMG submission 121300) | Permafrost microbial communities from Stordalen Mire, Sweden - 712E1D metaG (Illumina Assembly) | ecosystem: Environmental > Terrestrial > Soil > Wetlands > Permafrost | place: Sweden...
GCAAAATATGTACATACAAATTTGATTGCAAGGGATTGGCAAAAGCTGTCTAAATTTTATGAAGAAGTATTTGGATTCAAGCCGGTTCCGCCAGAGAGGCATTATAAAGGAGTTGAACTTGAAAGGGGTACCAATGTTAAAGGAACTGAACTTCATGGTGTTCATCTTAGAATGCCCGGATATGATGATAATGGTCCGACATTGGAAATATTTTCATATACTATTCAACAGGAAGGTTTCGATTCTGTGGTTAATCGACCCGGTTTTTGTCACATTGCTTTTAATGTTGATGACGTGTATCAGGCACAGAAAGTAGTTTTACAAGAAGGCGGAAAAGCTGTAGGAGAAATTGTAACACTGGAAACTTCAACCGGGGCTAAAGTAACATGGTGTTATGTAACTGATCCAGAAGGTAATATTTTAGAATTACAGGCATGGTCTTAGAAAATAAATAATGGTTCAATTTTCAATTGGAAGTTATTATTTAAAAAGGAGGAAAATTGATGAATTATATATCTCAATTAAATGAACAGAAAAAAATCCTCAAAGATCTCTTTGATAAAAAGGATATTTATAAAAAGAGATACAGAAAAGGCGGATGGACAGGAAAAGAAGTCCTGATCCATATTAAGGATGCTGAAACTGTTGCTTACGACAGGATTAGGAGAATCATTTCGGAGGATAAACCGGTTCTCTGGTTTTTTGAACAGGATTTATGGCAGGAGAAACTCACTTATATGAAGCAGGATATTTTATTAGCTAAACAAGTATTCAATGTAACCAGGGAGTCTATTGTTGAATCTGTTGAAATGCATTTGAAAAAATATGCTGAAAAAGAGGGCGTTCACTCCCGCAGAGGGCTTATGAATCTTAAACAATTGATTGAATTTCTTATCTGGCATACGAATCATCATGTAGAACAAATAATGAAGATTAAACCTGGTAAATAATCCGCATGATTGTCTGAATTCAATGAATATGCAATTACTCTTAGCTGGTTAGACAAATAGTTGATAGTAAAAACAGTAAAAATAATTTAGTAATAGTGAATGGACTGATATGGTAAGTCGGGTTTGGCATTGTTATACAACACCGGAAAAAGCAGACGCATTTGAAACACTTCTTAAAACAGAAATATTTATCGGCATTCAAAATCGTAAGATTGAAGGTTATAAAGGAGTACAGCTTTTTCGCCGGCTTCTTAATGTTGAAGTTGAATTTGTTACTGTAATGTGGTTTGATTCATTTGATTCTGTTCGAAGTTTCGCCGGGGAAAATTATGAGGCGGCAATTATTCCTGCAAAAGTGACTGCATTTCTTACCAGGTTTGATGAAAGATCACAGCATTATGAAATAACCATAGATATGAAAGACTAAAAACTAGTTTATATAGAAATCTGGAATTTGGCTTATGAAAAACCTGTTAATACTATTTATTGTTATTTGTATATGCTCAAATATTTTTGCTCAGAATATCTATAATCATGTCCCCTCGAAAGTCGATATATCAAAAAAATATCTTTTTTATCTGCATGGTGTAATAGTAGAAAATCAGGGAATCCGGCCTGTAAGTGAAAAATACGGAACTTATAAGTATGAAGAAATATTAAAATCATTGGCTGTAAATAACGTAAATGTTATAAGTGAAGCGCGGCGCAAAAACACAGATATTCTTGAATATGCAAAAAAGGTTTCTGCACAAATAGATAGTCTGTTAAAATCGGGAGTCCCTATAAAAAATATATCCGTTGTTGGCGCATCAAAAGGAGGCGGTATTGCTGTAATGGTTTCTCATTTGATGAAAAATGAGGAATTGAAATTTGTAATTATGTCTATTTGCAATAAAAAAACAGCAGGAATTTGGAAAGAAAACGGAATAAAATTATGGGGAAAGGTTCTTAATATATATGATGTTAATGACGAGATAGCTGGCAGCTGTACATGCTATTTAGACTTTTTAAAAAGCAGCGGACTAAAGGAGTACAAGGAAATAGAAGTTAAACTTGGTTTGGGACATGGAATATTGTATTCACCATTAAAAGAATGGGTTTTACCAGCACTTGAATGGGCTCAAAAATAATTAAACCGAAACAAAATACCATTTTTAAGTAAAATGAGCAGGAAGTTATGCCGAGGAAATATCAGATATATCAGGTTGATTCATTTACTAATGAATTATTTAAAGGGAATCCTGCTGGGGTAGTTACTAATGCCGACGGATTAACAGATAAACAAATGCAAAATATTGCAAGAGAATTGAATAATTCTGAAACTGCGTTTATTCTAAATTCTGCTGATAATACACACGAAGTATGGATTAGATTTTTTACGCCATCCAATGAAGTTCCATCATGCGGACACGCAACGATTGCCGCTCACTATATTCGTTCGATGTTAAATAATTATGAATCCCGGACTGTAATTCAAAAGATAGGAGCAGGAATACTGCCGGTTGAAATAATAAAGGAGAACCAAGATTATAAAATAATAATGACTCAGGGGAAAATAGAATTCGAGAATCCATTAAATGAAAATATAAAAAGAAATATTATTGAAGCTTTACAACTAACCGAAAATGACATCAATAAAAGTTGCCCGGTGCAAATTGTTTCAACAGGGCATTCCAAAGTACTGATCGGAATTAATAGTCAAAAGGCACTTGATTCATTAAAACCGAATATGGATGCACTGTCAAAAATAAGTAAAGAAATTAAATGCAAAGGATATTTCGTTTTTACATTTGACTCAAATGAAAAAGGAATATTAACAAAAGGAAGAATGTTTGCACCTGCAATTGGTATAAATGAAGATCCTGTAACAGGTAATGCAAATGGACCGCTTGGGGCTTATCTTGTTCAGCATAAATTGGTGAAGACTAATGGTAAAACTTTTTCTTTTAAAGGAAAACAGGGTGAGGCAATTAATAGGCACGGTATTGTTGAAGTAGAAGTCGAAATAGAAAATGAAATGCCAAAACTTGTCAAAATTGGAGGACATGCAAAAGTTGTTTTCAAAACAGAAATTGAGATTTAAAAATTGTGTAAAGTGACAAAGCTTCTTAATCATTATGGAAAAGTTGTGAATAAAAGTCCGGATAAATAAATATTTACTAATCCCATTTAACAAATTAAACTTTGTAAAACTTACTGAAATGCGGAAAATATTTAATGAATGATGTCGATAAAACTATTGGCGATATAATTGATAAAGCAAGTGTTTCAATTATCAGCTCAATCGATGAAGAGGGCTTTCCAAATTCAAAGGCGATGCTGCCGCCGAGAAAAAAGGATGGCATCAAGCATATCTATTTTACGACTAATACATCATCTATGAGAGTAAAACAATATTTAAGTAATCCGAAAGCATGCATATATTTCTTTGATAACCTATTTTTTAAAGGAGTCATGCTAAGAGGATTTATGGAAGTTCTTGATGATAATTCAACCAAAAAAATGATCTGGAATCAAGGCGACGAAATGTATTATCCTAAAGGTGTCTCCGATCCTGATTATTGCGTACTCAAGTTTACTGCTAAAAGCGGGAGATATTACGATAATTTCAAATCTGAGAACTTTGTAATTGAATAAAGAACCAAGTTTTGAATAGTATCATTTATTTTATCATTTTAATATTATCCGCTTTATAAATTAAAAATAACTTCTTTAATCTAAAAATCAGGAGATTAAAATGCAGCATACGCGTCAAGTTAATGAACAGCCGTCAGTTATTTGCAAAGAAGGTTGGCGATTTCATCATTTAGGTGTTCCAACAACAATTTCTCATCCCGATGAACAATATGTACCTCATCTCAAAATTCATGTTTCGGGTTTTGACAGCAGCCCTTACGGCATTGAGTGGATGCGTTTTGATCCGGATTGTCAAATATCTGAACTTATAAAAACAGTACCGCATATTGCTTTTGAAGTTGATGATTTGAATGAAGCAATTATTGGTAAAAATCTTATTGGCGAAGTGACTTCACCATCCGAAGGAGTTAGAGTAGCAATGATAGTTGATGACGGGGCGCCAATTGAACTAATAGAATTTCATAAATCGATTAATAAATAAATTTTATAGCTTGTTTTCCTATTATCAGAAACAATATGTTATATATTGAATAGAACGAAAAACAATACAGGCAATTATGGCTTTAGCTATATCAATTATTCTGAAATTGTTATGCGTAGTAGTGCTTTATTTATTTGTAATAAGACCCCGGACTATAACTTGGGGAGCGACTCATCAAGAAGCACTATATCGCTTAACAGGGAATGAAATAGTTAAAAAACCTCACTTTGTTGCTACAAGGGCTGTTACAATTAATGCTCCAGCAAATGAAGTATGGAAGTGGATAATTCAAATAGGATCTGCAAGAGCAGGCTGGTACAGCATTGACCGGATTGATAACGGGGGAGTTCCAAGTTCCACAGAAATATTACCGGAGTTTCAAAAAATAAAAGAAGGGTATTTTATTCCATTTACTCCCAACCAAAAAAACGGCATGTGGGTTAAAGAGTATATAGTAAATGAATACATTCTGTGGTGGGATAAAAAAAGTAATTTTACCTGGGGATGGTTTTTAAAACAAACTAAAAATAATCAAACGAGACTGATAACCAGGTTAAGAATAAGATACAATTTTAGTTTTCCCGGGATTCTTTTTTATATACTTACCGATATAGGCGATATTATTATGATGCGTAAATGTATGCTGGGAATAAAAGAACGGGCTGAAAATAATTTCCAAAAGAGTATTTTATAATTTTTTTGAATATTTCCAGGGCCAGTCAACACAGTCTTTGATTTCAGGAAGCAATACATAATCTGCTTTACCCTTGAAAACAAAAGTAGTTATATGATTATCTTTAAAAAGTCTACGCGCCTCCTCTAAGGTTTTTCCGGTGACAGAAACATCATCAACAAGTAAAATACTTTTTCCTTTAATATTTCCTTCAAAAGATTTAATAATTTCAGGTCTCTCAAATTTTGGGTTATTGCTTTCATCACGGTAATTAATTTTGATGGACGCTAACTCACATCCCAATTTATTTGCTGTTAATGAGGCAGGAACCATCCCTCCTTCGGCTATTCCAATAACTAGATCAACCAAAGGAAGATGAAAGTTATCAAGTGCTTTTTTTATCTCTGGAAAGGTAATTTTTATCATTCCGAAATCATTTAATTTTTTTTGCTAAAGGCAAAATCAGAATATTTATTAATGATATAAGAATGATACCGGGAAGTCCCGCTGTTAAAACTGCGTCAAAATGACTTACTGAGGAAAATATTAACTGACAAATAAACATTGATATAATAACACTAACCGGAGCTGCAATATATTTTACAAAATCAAGTTTAATCAGCAGCCGGGCAATTAATACGAATAAGAATAATTCCGATGTAATCAGACCGACTATTCCATAAACAGGATTTCCTGTTAATAAAAAATTTAATATTGGAGAAAGCAAAGCTGCAAATAATCCAACATTTAATCTGAAAAATATAACGGCTATAAATGGTGCAATAAACATCGGCAATAAAACCGCACCTGCTGTGTTGCCTGAAACCGGAATAAAATGAATTAGAAATGGTATAAGAATCGAAAAAACTAGAACAGAAATTGATTCTTTAACTTGTAATTTATTTAAAAATGAATTTTCCAGTGCTAAGTAAGTTGTGTTAGGCATTTTATCCTCTATTTAATTTTCAGCTATTTGTAAAAATATAACAATTAATGGTTATTTCCATGCATTTAATAATACATTAATTAATTTCATTAAATAAACCTCCCGCCAGAGTAGTATCTTTAAAAAAAATTATTTATTATCATTTTGTAACTGTGTTGTACCCGTGGGACCCCAACCTGTTACCTGAATTATTACTTCACCCTTTTTTGCATAGGCAAAATGCGGCTGTCTTGCGGGTTCGGTAAAAAATGTTCCTGTCGGCATCTCTTTCAATTTATCTTCATTAAATGAATTTCCGTAGCTGTAATAAAAAGTACCCGAAAGAATTACGGCAGTCCTGTTTTCAGGATGCCAATGCGGAAGTAATTTTGTTCCTGCTGGAATTCTAAAACGCATAGTATATAAACCTTCTTTTTGCGGGTCACCGGCTAAAACAATTGTCTCAATTCCGCCGTTTTGATTAGGATTTGCATTCCATTTTACTTCTCCGGGTAAAACTATTTTGGGTGTAAGTGAATTGGATTGTATAAATGCGAAAGTAAAGCCGGTTACAATCGCAAAGAAAATTGCCGCGGAAAATGATTTATAAATTTTCAATTTAACTCCAGTGAATAATGAGGTTATAATAAATAAAATTCATCGCATAAAGTCGATTCGCATTAAAAGGCAAAGTAATGAAACTCCCAGTCACAGAGCAACGGGGTATCTTAAACCTGCCTCGCATTGACGCCCCGCTTCGCCTCTCGGCTTTAGAGAGGCGAGAAGTCAAGGCGGGAGAAATTTTTTTTATGTGCTGCAAGCGGCGAGGAATTGATCCCGCTTGAAGCGGGACAGGCTCTTAAAACCTCCTCCGGTCGATCAAACATGAATAAATTTCGAAGCAATTGCGCCGCAAATCGGACAGCTTTCTTCCGGCTTGCCAAATTCAATGTTTCCGCAGACGGGACAAAGATATATTTCACTAGTATCAAGATCTTTCCCCTGTTCGGCAGCAGATAATGCAAGTTTATATAATTCCGCATGAATTGCTTCGGCTTTTAAAGCATAACCGAACATTCTTTTTGCTTTGTGTTCTTCAGCCACTGCTTGGTCATACATCGGAGGATACATTTCCGTGTATTCATAAGTCTCACCGGCAATAGCAGCTTTTAGATTTTCAATTGTTGAAGCAATTCCATCTAAAGCAGATAAGTGTCCTTCGGCATGAATTCTTTCGGCTTCGGCTGCGGCATTAAATAATTTAGCAATATTTGGAAGTCCCTCTTTCTCAGCTTTCTTGGCAAAAGCACGATATTTTTGATTAGCTTGACTTTCGCCTGCAAAAGCTCCGGCTAAATTTTCATTTGTTGTTGACATTTGTATTCCCTCTAATTAAATGAATTTTTATGATTGTTTATTGGCTATAATTTTCGCAGCTCTTCCATCAGCATTGTTTTACTTTTTGTTTTTTCATCAACTTTCTTAATTAATTTCGCCGGAACTCCTGCCATTACACTATAGGATTCAACATCTTTGACTACTACTGAACCGGCAGCAATTACAGAACCCTTGCCGACTTTTATCCCTTCCAAAATGACAGCGTTTGCCCCGATAAGAACATCGTCTTCGATAATTACAGGGTTAGCGCTAGGTGGTTCAATAACTCCGGCTAAAACTGCTCCCGCTCCAATATGACAATTATTCCCTACTATTGCTCTTCCGCCAACAACAACATTCATGTCAATCATGGTTTTTGCACCAATCACCGCTCCTATATTAATCACAGCCCCCATCATAATAACACAATTATCTCCTATTTCAACTAAGTCCCTGATTATTGCACCCGGTTCAATTCTGCAATTATATTTTGTTAAATCCGCAAGCGGAACGGCAGAATTTCTTCTATCGTTTTCCAGGACATAACCGGTAATGTAGTTTTTATTAGTTTCGTAAATTTTATTGAATTCATCTAATTCACAGAATAATATACCAAAGTCATTTCCTCCAAAATAATTAATATTTGAGAAATCCACTTTGCCAAGGTCGCCTTTCAAAAAAACTTTAACGGGAGTCTTTTTTTCAGCATTTCCTATGTAACTGATAATTTCGTATGAATCCATTTTGATTTTTCACAAATGACCGCCGGAAGCGGGTTTAAGATTCACCTCTGAATGTGAGGTCAATTCCTCGTCTCAAGATAGAATGAGGTTTATATTAAAATTTAGTTAAATAACATCCGTAAAACTATAAAAGCCCGGTTTTTGCTGAAGAGCAAATTCAGCCGCTTTGATTATTCCCTCAGCAAATGTTCTGCGGGAAATTGCATGGTGCTTGATTGAAAGAACTTCGCCAAGTCCGCCGAAATGAATTGCATGATCGCCGGGAACGTTTCCCAGGCGTAAAGATGAAGTATTTATTTCTCTTCCCTCAAATAAATTTTGGATCATTTTCGCAGTTCCCGAAGGTTTATCCTTTTTAAATCGGTGGTGTGTTTCTTCAATTTCGATATCCCAATCAGGAAGTTTCTCTTTTGCTAACTTTACTAATTTCAATAAAACCTGAACACCGACGGAATAATTGTAACTTTGAACGACCGCAATTGTTTTACTTAACTCTTTCAACAATTGCAATTGGTCCTTTGATAATCCGGTTGTCGCAATTACAAGAGGAGAATTAAATTCCTTAACATAAGAAATTGTTTTATACAGAACATCAGGCAAAGAACAGTCAATTAATACTCCGGGAGTATCGATTTTCCATTCACCTTCCAGACTGTATGAAAATACAAGTTCATTTCCATTTTCGGAAAATACATTTTTCACTTCGCTTCCCAATCTTCCGGAGACGCCAACTATTCCATATTTAATTTTTGATAACATTTTAATCTCAGAGATTATAAAACGTATTTTTTTAATCCGCCGTAGGCGGTTTTAAGCCTGCCTGTCCGGTAGGCAGGGTCAATTCCTCGCTGCTTACGGCGAACTTGCCTACCGGCAGGCAGGTAAAAAAAATTACTCCCGCATTGACTTCTCGCCTCTCTAAAGCCGAGAGGCGAAGCGGGGCTTCAACGCGAGGCAGATTTCAGATACCTCGTTGCTCTGCGGCGAGGTAATTCAATTCTTTACGGAGAATCATTTCATTTTTCTCCAAAATCGGAGCCATAGGGAGACGTAATATATTTTTACAGTAGCCTAATTCACTCATCACAAATTTTATCGGTGACGGGCTTGTTTCGACAAATAGAATATTCATCATTTTCATGTATTTGTTGTTTAATTCACGCGCAGTTTTGAAATCTCCATTTAATGCAGCATCGACTAGACTTTTCTTTTGAGATGGGAAAGCATTTGAAAATACTGAAATTTCCCCCACGCCGCCAAGTGCAATAATAGCAAGTGTTTGGTCATCATTGCCGGAATAAACTAAAAATGAGTCCGGTTTGATAGAGAACAGATGTGCAATTTGGGAAATGTTACCGCATGCTTCTTTTATCCCTTTTACATTTTTACATTGTTCAGATATCTTTACTGCCGTTTCAGGTAGAATATTCATTCCCGTTCTGGTTGGAACATTATAAAGTAAAATAGGAAGTGTGGTTCTTTCGGAAATATATTTGTAATGAGCTATGAGACTTTCCTGAGTGCCTTTATTATAATAAGGATTAACAATTAATATACCGTCAACATTTTGCTTTTCGGCTATTTTATTCATTTCAACAACATCATTTGTGTCGTTTGTTCCGGTGCCGACAATAATTTTTGTTTTGCCCATAGCAACTTCAATAACAGTCGCAACTATTTTTTCCCTCTCGGATAAACTTATTACCGGAGATTCACCTGTTGTACCCAGAACAATTAGAGCCTCAACATTGCTGTCGATCTGAAACCTGGTAATTTTTCTAAGCGCTTCATAATCGACGTTATAATTTTCATCAAAAGGAGTAATAAGGGCAGTACCAAGACCATAAAACATATTTCAGTCTCCCACTAATTAATCAAATAATTCAGAGATTATTTACTATAATATATATTTACTGAGATCTCTGTTTTTAACTATTTTATCAAGTTTTTCGTTGACTAGTTCACCTGTGATATTAATAGTAGCTTCAGGCATTTTATCGGGGACATCAAATAAAATATCGTCAAGTAACGTTGTTAGAATTGTGTGTAGACGGCGCGCTCCGATATTTTCTACCTGGTCATTAACAGTAGCTGCCGTACGCGCAATTTCAATTATTGAACTCTCATCAAATTCTATACTGACTCCCTCTGTCTCTAATAATGCGGTGTATTGTTTTAATAATGCATTTTGAGGGATTGTGAGAATTTTTACGAAATCATCTTCTGTTAGACTTTTCAATTCGACACGTATAGGAAATCGACCTTGTAATTCGGGAATCAAATCCGATGGTTTTGCTATATGAAATGCACCGGAAGCTATAAATAAAACATGATCTGTTTTTACCGGACCAAATTTTGTATTTACGGTTGAGCCTTCCACAATTGGAAGTAAATCTCTCTGTACGCCTTCACGGGATACATCAGGACCCTGAGCGCTTTTTGTACCTGCTATTTTATCAATCTCATCAATAAAAACAATTCCGGATTCCTGAACACGAGTGATTGCTTCGCGCTGAACAGCATCTATATCAATTAGTTTTTCTGCTTCCTCCTGAGCGATTACTTTACGTGCTTCCCTAATTGTTGTTTTACGTTTTTTCTTTTTCTTAGGGACCATACTGCTCATTAATTCCTGAAGGTTCATTGTCATATCATCCATTCCCATAGGTCCAAGTACCTGCATGCCGAAAGCCGGAGAAGTAATATCAAATTCAATTAATCGATCATCCATTTCGCCGTTACGAAGTTTTTCGCGCATCCATACACGGGTTTTTTCATTGCGAAGTTCTTCGGTTTCACCTTCAACTTCTTCGTTGGTTTCATGTTTTTTCATGCGGGGAATTAATTGGTCAAGGATTTTTTCCTCTGCTAGTTTTTCAGCTTTCTCTTTAACCTCTTCGGTCTTTTCAGAGCGAACCATACTCACTGCCAATTCAGCAAGATCGCGAATCATTGATTCAACATCGCGGCCGACATACCCGACTTCGGTATATTTTGAAGCTTCAACTTTTATAAACGGAGCGCCGGAGAGCTTTGCGAGTCGACGGGCAATTTCGGTTTTACCAACCCCGGTAGGGCCAATCAGGATAATATTATTAGGCATTATTTCATCGCGCATTGATTCATTTACCTGACGTCTTCTCCATCGATTACGAAGTGCAATAGCAACTGCCCGTTTCGCATCATCCTGTCCGATAATATATTTATCTAATTCTTTTACTATTTGATTTGGTGTAAGATTTTTAATTAATTCGTTATTCATTCCTATTTCCTCATTTAGCAATAACTTCAACTGTTATTTTATCGTTTGTATAAATGCATATCTCAGATGCAACTTTTAATGCTTCTTCAACAATCTCTTTAGCAGAAAGGTTGCTGTATTTTTTTAACATTTTTGCTGCTGCAAGAGCATACATACCGCCGCTGCCGATTGCGGCAATATTATCTTCCGGTTCAATTACATCCCCTGTGCCTGAAACAATAAATGTTTTATCATCGGACACAATTGCAAGCATTGCTTCAAGTTTACGCAAATATTTATCAGTACGCCAATCTTTGGCTAATTCAACGACAGCACGACTTACATTACTGCTGTATTGTTCCAGCTTTTCCTCAAAACGCGCCAAAAGAGTAAATGCATCAGCAGTTGAACCGGCAAATCCGCATATAACCTTTCCGTTCAAAAGTTTTCGTATTTTCATAGAGTTATGTTTCATAACAGTATTGCCGAGGGTAACCTGCCCGTCTCCTCCAAGTGCAGCCTGTCCGTCTTTAATTATTCCCAATATCGTTGTTGATCTTATTTTCATTCTAATTCTCCTAATATTATTTGCCCGATTTCATTTTACCCGGAATATACAGCGATGTTTATTTTTAGGCTTTTTCAATTTTATATTTCTTCCGAAAATACATTATTGGAAATAATCTTGAAACTTGTCCTTTGTATTCAATGTATTTGTTTCCAAAAATTTCAATTAGTTTTTTTTCTTCATAGAACGACCCAATATAAAAATAGAGGACAGTACAAATGAATAAAATTAAGTAAAACAGGTTCATCGTTGGACGAAATCCTAAAAATAAAATGCTGAAAAGATAAATTGGATGACGAACAATCTTAAATGCACCTGTCGTATTCAGTGTGGGTTTCTCATCCAAATCTTCAATATTGTATTCGTTTCTATAATATCTTTTAATTTGAGTAATACCCAAAAATTCTTCCCAATCTATTGATTTTCCGGCCCAAATTAATCCACATAGTGAAAGAATCTGTAATGCAAATGTAATAATATCAAATGGAAACTGTAAATCGTAAACAATTATATCGGGATGGGGGGCAATAATAAAAAGTGCTAAAAGAAAAACAATAGAAGTAAAATTATAGAATAATCTGTAAAACGCAATTTTTATACCCAAATTTTCCGCAATTGTTCTTTTTATTTTGCTTAATGCCAGAAAGGTGTGTGAAATAGCAAAAAAAGAATACAATAAAATAATTAAGATGATATCAAGAATTATCATAATTCCTTGCGGAGACGTGCTACCGGTATTTTAAGAGCTTCCCGGTATTTTGCTACTGTTCGTCTGGCAATATGAATTCCTTTTTCCTGAAGAATGATTGCAATCCGGTCATCACTATATGGATTATCTTTGGGTTCGTTGTCGCATATTTCTTTGATTAGTTCTTTGATATGTTTATTCGAAATTTCATCCCCGGAATCGGTAGATAAACCTTCACTAAAAAAATATTTTAATTCATGAATCCCTTGAGGACTCTGAACGAATTTACCGTTAACAACGCGGCTGATAGTTGAAATATCCATACCGATCTCTTCAGCGATATCTTTATATATCATCGGTCTGAGAAAACGGGGTCCGTTTTCAAAGAATTCGTATTGTTTCTCTAATATTGATTTCATTATCCTCATTAAAGTATTTCGACGCATCTGCAATGACGCAATAAACCATTTTGCCGATTCAAACTTTTCCCGTATAAACTTGTGAGTTTCCTTATCACGGGGTGATATTTTTCTTTTTCGCTTATTTGTATCCAGCATTTCAAGATATGTTTTACTTATAGTTACCGATGGAACACTTTTATCATTAAGTGTTACAATATAATTATCTTCTATTTTCTCAATAAGAAAATCAGGCGTTATCTGATTCATCTCTTCTGAATCAATATTACCTTCTCCGGGTTTCGGATTTAACCGCTGGATAATATCTATTGCGCTGCGAAATGTTTCTTTTGATAAATTTAATGCCTTTTGCACAAGCTCAAAACGCTTGTTGGCAAAATCATCAAAATATGAAGAAAGGATTTTTTCAGCAATAAATGTATAATAAGGATCGTAGGAAGAATTTCTAATTTGAATCAGCAAACATTCCTGAAGGTTTCGGGCGGCTATTCCAACAGGTTCCAAAGTTTGTATTTGTGCTAATATCTTTTCAGCTTTTTCAATTGTTACATTGATATGCTCAAAAAGGTTTAATTCATGTACGATTTTTTCCAAACTTTGTTTGAAATAACCGTCTTTGTCAAGACAACCGATTATTGTTTCGCCCAGTATTGTTTCTTCCTCACTAAAGTCGATCATATGAATCTGGTCAATGAGACTTTCTCGTAATGATTTACGCTGCGGCGCTATCGGCTGGATTTTTTCCTCATCCTGGGACTTGTTTATTTTGTCAAATTCATGATCTGAGTCCGATTCATTCATGAAATCTTCAAGATCAAACTCGTCATCTTTATTATCGTATTTTTCTTCATCTTCCGCAACTTTCTCATCATCATCTTTATCCGAATCTTCAAGTTGATCCAAATCAATTTCTTCATCAAGTGTTTCTTCGAGAATTGGATTTAACTCAAGTTCGGTTTTTATCCTTTGCTCGAGTGAAAGAGTATTAAGCTGCAACAGTTTTTGATACTGAATCTGTTGAGGTGAAAGTTTTTGCTGTAAGGATAATTTTTGTTGTAGTGACAACATATTTATTTTCTAACCGCCTCTTTAGTCTTTTTTAACCATGCTTTCCCGAATTCACGTTCGAGAGCATTCCCGCAAAAATCAATTATTTTAATCTGTGTTTTTTCGCCTCTTTCCAATGCCGGTTTGCATTCGGCATATTTTTCGAATCTTAATACCGGTCCGCCGAAATTTGAAATTCGTATAGGGAAAAGATGACACGATACAGGTTTAATAAAATCTATTTTTTTATCGCGATACGCCTGCTCAATACCGCATTTTGCAATATCGCCTTCATAAGTTACGAAAACACAGGGTTTATTGTTCAAACTCCGTGTCATTAATTCATCATGTTTATTTACCCAGAAACCATGGGCTTCAATTTCATCAACATGTTCTTTAGGCAAATATCCTATAATAATATTTAGATCTTTGCTGATCTTTTCAATTTCATCCTCTGTAATCGGAGCCCCAAACTCACTTTCCATAGTACAGCATGCGCCTTTACATTTATTCAGATCACAAGTAAAGTTTGTGGAAAGAATTTCAGTGTTTATTAGCTTTTTATCTACTTCTAAAAAATCCGCGTCCATTTTTCCAAATTTACTTTTTTAAAAGATACAAATTTTGTTCTTCCTATAAAAGTATTGTTCTTTTGATAAATTTGAATTGTCAATATTTGCAAATGCGAATTGTAACTGAAAATGTTATTGTTTATAATGCGGTAGCTCTTGTTCTATTAATTCATTAACTCATACTCTTTGGTTTATCCGGTAGTCCTTTATGTTCGGTCAGTAATTTGAATAAACTTTCTTTTATATAAAAATTCCACCCTTTTTCACAGTCTGTAAAACATTCTATTTCGGGAACTAAGCCGATGTGAGTCATATTAATTTGTGTAGTATTGTTAACAACAGAAATATCCCAATCTATTTTGGTATCCTTCCATTCCTTTTTGTTCTTAAGCCAATGAAGGTAACAATCAATGATATGCCAGACTATTTTATTATCCGGAATAACTTCAACTAATTTAATTGTTACAAATGTTTCTCCGAACCGTACAATAAAAATGTCGTTTAGTTTTTGGGAACTTCCTTCTAAATTTGTAGTCCACCATTCTGAAACACTGTTAATAGCTTCAAAGGCTTCTTTCGCAGTAACGTTTGCGGTAATGTTGCAATTATAATTTTGATTATTCATTTTGTTTGACCTTTCAATGTTAGTAATTACTGTTAAGTAATTAAGAAATATTGCTTTAGCCTTCCATAAACTTCCTAAATGATGTTATTGCAAAAGAACTCTATTTCCCATCTTTTACTTTATCCCTGTTTTTATAAAACTCTTCTAACCAAATTTTATTAAATCCAAATAACAGGTAAATTTGCAATTTAGTTCATCTTAATTATATTTTAACTGTTAAACAATAGGAATAATATTATGGAAAAACATACTTCGAGAATAGAATTCATTTTTGGGATATCAATTTATTTATTAAGTATTTCATTATTACCTGCTCAAGAATTAAAATCCATTATGCTTCCGCCACCTCAAATGGAAATTGGCAAGCCTCTAATGCAGGTGTTACATCTTCGTCATTCTTCAAGGAGTTTTGATTCAAAGCAATTGCCTCTTCAGGAATTATCAAATCTTCTTTGGGCGGCATATGGAATTAACAGACCTGAATCCGGTCATAGAACTGTTCCCTCTGCAATGAATTGGCAGGAGTACGATGTTTATATGGTATTACAGGATGGTATTTATATCTATGATGCAAAATTAAATAGTCTTGTACCTGTTGCAGCTGGAGATTTAAGAGAATTCGCTGGTAAACAGGATTTTGTTAAAACTGCTCCGGTTAATTTAATTTATGTTTCAAACAGTACCCGAATTTCCAAATCGGGTGACTTAACGGAAGATCAAAAATTATATAATGCTGTTGATGCCGGTTTTATCGCGCAAAATGTTTATTTATATTGCGCTTCACAAGGTTTAGCTGTTGTAGTACGCGGAATGTTTGACCATATAAAGCTTACTGAAATACTTAAATTGAAA
>Ga0182027_10007705_pt1 | contig 15797 bp, 12 predicted proteins | sample 712E1DmetaG_FD_121300 | JGI IMG/M metagenome (GOLD analysis project Ga0182027, IMG submission 121300) | Permafrost microbial communities from Stordalen Mire, Sweden - 712E1D metaG (Illumina Assembly) | ecosystem: Environmental > Terrestrial > Soil > Wetlands > Permafrost | place: Sweden...
GGCCAGGAACTCAACAACGACCCGAGCAACTGGTGGGTGCCGACCAAGCGTTGCCTGCTGGCCATGGTCGAGAGCGCCGGATTTCGCATCGAGAAGGCGATTCAGCACGCCCCGCGCCGGTTCATGATCGCCGCGCGCAAGGTCCGGGAGGTCCCCCCGGCGTTCAATCCCCACGACGTGAACATGGCCAACTACGGCCTCGCGCCATACTAGAGAGGTTCCGAGAAATTCTGTCCGGATTTTTCGTGCTCGTGCTCGTGCTCGTGATCGTCATCGTCCTCGACAAGTATTCGATCATTCGAGAACGATCACGATCACGAGCACGAGCACGAGCACGATTGAGACAAAGTTATTGAGCATCCCTATCAATTAAGAATCGCCATGACCGATCCAACCCACGCCCACCCCCTCTGGGAATTCACCAGCCACGGCGAAGAAGAGACGCTGGACCTGGGCCGGCGGCTCGGGCGCGCCTGCCGCGGCGGCGAGGTGATCCTGCTCGATGGACCCCTGGGCGCGGGCAAAACCTGCCTGGCCGGCGGCATCGCGGAGGGATTGGGCATCGATCAGCCCGCCGTCAGCCCGACCTTCGTCATCGTGCGCTCGTACGGCGGCGCACGCGGGCTGACCTTGCACCACATGGATTTTTACCGCCTGGGCGGTGACGCGGACCTGGAGACCATCGGCTTGGAAGACTGCTTCGCCGAAACAAGCGTGATCCTGGCCGAGTGGCCGAGCCGCTGCCCGCACGCCTTCGAGCGCTTTTCATTATTATTGCAAATCGACGTGCTTGATGAAAACACCCGCCGCCTGCGCGCCTGGGGGGGCGGTCTGGCGCTGGATTTCACGCCTTATCGTGGTTCTTGAATATTTCTCGCAATCGTCCTCGTCCTCGGAATGTTGAATTTCCATCGATGACGAGCACGAGCACGAGCACGAAAAATGGGTGGGCCGGGCGTTCACCGGCGGCGCAAGCGCTCGATAAACCCGGCCACTATTTGGGCGCGGTTGGGGTAGGCGGCCTGGCCGGCGGAGGCCAGCCCCCCTTGGGCCAGGCGCGTTCTCAAAGCCTCATCCCTCAGCAGCCGGCCGATCGCTCCGGCCAGCGCGCCCGGCGACTCGGGAGGAACCAGCAGCGCGTTGCGCCCGTCCACGGCTTGTTGAAAAACGCTGGGGACCGCCGTGGCCACCACCGCCGCGCCGGCCGCCATCCACTCGATCAGCTTGAGCGGTGAGGCGAACTGGCGTTTTTCCGGTCCCCGGCGGTGGCTGATCGGCGCCACGCCCACCCGGCAGCGGCGCATCTGTGCGCGCACCGCCCCAAACGCGAGCGCTCCGGCGAAGGTGACGCGCGCGTCCAGGCCCAATTGCCCGGCGCGCCGCTTGAGCGCCTCGACATAGGGCTTCGGCCCGCCGCCGACCACCAGCGCGTTGACCCGGTCCATGGCGCCGAGCGCTTCGAGCAGGCATTCCAGCCCGTTTTCCGGCGCCAGCGAACCGACAAAACCCACATCATATTCCTGCGGCGCGTCGGCCGCCTTGCCGACGGGCGCCAGCTCGGGCGGCAGGCAGCCCGAAGGGATCCACTCGGCCGGTCCGGCGTATTGGGCCTGCTCCAGAAGCAGCTTGTGCCCGCTGGCGGCATAGAGGATGCCGTCGGCCAGCGCCAGCCAGGCGTCTTCGCGCCGGCGCCACTCGCGCAGGCGCGCCACGCATGCGCCCAGCGGCGCCGCCGGGTTGCGTTTGCGCCAGGCCCGCCAGAGCTGGGCCCATTCCGGGTATTGGTATTCCAGGATCAGGCGCGCCCCGGCCGGCCGCAGCCACGAACCGTGCAGTTGCGCGAGCAGGCGCGGCGAGCGGGTGATCACCGCCTCGGGGGGCGGGGCGGCCAGGCGTGCGCGCAAGGTATTGATCAGCCGGGCGAGCGGGCTGGCGAACGGGGTCTTTTTCTCCTCACGCGCCCCGCGCGGGCGATAGGCCAGCAGGCGCACCCCGCCCGGCAGGGGCCGCCCCAGCCGCTCCTCGATCAGGCCTCGTCCGCCGCCATCTGGCGCGCCCTCCAGCGCGCCGACCCAGACCAACACCCCATGACCCAGCTCGGCCAGCGCCGCCGCGGTCTGAAGGTTCTGGATCGCGTGGCTCGGCAGCGGTTCATGCCGCAAGATCCGGATGTTGGTGATCAGCCAGAGGTTCATGGTTCAGCCTTGAGAATGCGGAATTCGGAATGCGGAATGCGGAATAGAATCAGGCATTTTCATCGGCTTTCTCGAAGACAGTTAAAGGACGATTGGGACAAAACTTTCAAGAACCACACTCGAACCGCTCGAAATCCACCCCAATTTACCCGCAAAGCGGGACGAAAGAAATGGGAATGTCCCGCACCCCCCCCCCGTGGTCCAACAAGTCCGCCGCTCAAGAAAAAGGCGCGGAATCACGATAAGCAACTGAATGAGCGAGAACCGGGAACCCTGGGCCGGGAAAGGACAAGGTCGCGATACGCGATGGAATGCGGGCACTGCGGACATAAAAACAAGGACAAGGCCCTTTACTGCAACCTTTGCGGCGAGGTGCTGTTCGAGAGAGACGCGGACGGCACGTTCCATCAAGAGCCGATGATCGGGACGTCGTACGACGCCTTTCCCAGCGATGATGAACTGAAACGCATCGCCGCCGCCGCCCGCCGTTTCCTGATCGTCCTGCTGGGGTTGCTCGCCTTGCCGGTCGCGCTGATTCTGGTCGGCTGGAAGGCCCGGCCCGAGGTCTTCGCTTCCGGCCTGGGCGAAATCCAGCGCCAGTTTCCCCTGCCGATTGCCGCCCTGCTGATCTATTTTTCCGTTCTGTTCGGGTACCTGACCGCCAAAACCGGCCAGGCGATCGGCGCCCCCTTCTTCCGCAACTGGCTTCTGGCTTCCTTCCCCCCGCTGGCCCCGCTGGTCTGGGCGCGCGTCGGCATGCGCTCCCCATGGCGTCCTTACCTGTACTTCATGATCGATGGCCTGATCCTTGCCGGGGGCATCTACTTCCTGCATGCCTGGCCCTACCTCTTGCTGGTTATGGGTTTCTGCATGACCCCGTTCATCATTTACCAGTTTCTCGGCTGCGCGATCGGACCGGTCGCCAGTCTGTTGGGGCTTTACCCAAGCCTGGTCGTCCTCTGGCTCTGCCTGGGGCCGATCCTGCTCGGCGGGATCTTGCTCTGGGAAATGATTGGGGTGATGAGCACGAACGGCCCCATCGAAGAGTGGATGCTCACCTGCCGGAATTTCCAGGACTACATCTGCATGGGCGCCTGGTTCAATTACAGTTTCTTCACCGTCGCCGCCTCCCTCTATCTCCTGGCGACCGCCTGCGCCTGGATCAAGACCGTCTACGAAGACCTCAAGCTGCCGATGCTGTGAGGATTGGGGCGCCGCGGTGGCAAGACCCCACTCCGTACTGCACTGCCATCGGGAAGAATCCCGGTTTTCCACAAGAAGTTGAACCCTCTCGCTCGCTCGATCTGCGTTGGCTCCGTTCTCTCCTGTTCAACAGGAGGCAACGGAGGACAGAGAGAACAGAGAGAATCATTTTGGGTAATCGTAGTACGGAGCATGGCACACGGCCATGGGCTCACGGCCCTCCCCACTTGTCCTTTAGGCACGACTCTGGCATAATAGCTGGGCAATGATATCCTTCAAGGGAGGTGAAGATGCGATGCAAATTAAATTAACCAGCTTCAGACGGTGGCTGTCTGCCTGCGGCGTGCTGACCTTGCTGGCCGTGGGCTTGCCCCTCGGGGCCCAGGATCTTGATGACATGCAGGGTGGACCGGACCTGGATGGAGCCGCCCTGGGCGTCCCCGCCGGGCCGGGCCCCGGCATGCCCATGGGTGGACAATTCCGCGACCAAGCCGGTCAAAGGCCGATGGGCGCGCTGGCGGGCAAACTCCTGCTTGAGCCCAGCATCAAACAACAGCTTGCGCTGAGCCCAGACCAGGTCGGCAAGATTGAAAAACTGAACTACGACGCCGAGAAGACGGCGATCCAGCTTGAAGCCCAGATCAAGCAGGCGCTCCTTGACCTGCGCGTGGCGATCAAACCGACCCGCCCGGAGCGCACCAAGGTGCTGGCCCAGGTCGACACGCTTGGCAAACTGCGCACGGCCCTGCACAAGGCGAACGTGAACTACCGGCTGAATCTGCGCGACGTGCTGACGGACACGCAGGTGCAAATGGTTCAGGCGATGATTCAGCAGCACAAGGCCGGGTGGCGGGAAAAGGCCGCCGAGCGCCGGCCCGAGCGTGGCGCGTGGATGGGCCGCCGCGGGCCGAAGGGCGCTGCGCCGCGGAATCCAGCGGCTCCCAAACCGCCCGCCGCGGGCGACCAGAGCGAACCCGCGCAGTTGTAGAGCGATTCCAGTGCCTCTGACTCACGGCTCGCGGATGGCCCCCCGCCGGCACAAAAAAGCGGGGGGCTTTTTTTATTGATTAATTTTCTAAAGCCCGCCGCCCGCCCGCCGATAAAGCTTATGTGAGGCGAGTCAAGAGATGACAAACCTCCCCCGCCTTCCAGGATGGAACCGGCCTAATTAACAACTTATCCCTTCCACATGATGAGTGTTGCGATGACCAGGTGAAGCCGCAGTCGCCCCCGCGGCAATTTCCCTGGACAAGGAGGTTAGCCCACCGTTTTTCGAACGGGGCACCCGTGGCGAACGCACACGGGCGGCAAGGACGCCGGCCCAACGCGTTTAACGCTCCGATCCATACACGGACGGACGCAATTCTTTTCTTATCCTTACCAATCGATTCGCCGAGCGCCGGGCAAGGACGTCCTGCCTCACGGATCGCTGCAGGGACATTCGACCTTTCACGGAGGAAAGATCAATGGCTATTTCTGTTAACACCAACATCGCCAGCCTCAACACCCAGCGCAATCTGGCCAACACCTCTCTCTCGCTGCAAACCTCGCTGCAACGGCTCTCTTCCGGTCTGCGGATCAACTCCGCGTCGGACGACGCCGCCGGCATGGCCATCAGCAACGGCTTGACGGCCCAAGTAAACGGCATGAATCAGGCCGTGCGCAACGCCAACGACGGCCTTTCGCTGCTGGGCACGGCCGACAGCGCGGTCTCCCAACAGACCGACCTGCTGCAACGCATGCGCGAGTTGGCGGTGCAGTCCGCCTCGGACACCAACTCCAATGACAACCGCACCGCCTTGAACAACGAGGCGAGCCAGCTCAAGAGTGAGTTGGATCGCATCGCGAACACCACGCAGTTCAACGGCAACAACCTGCTCGACGGCACTTTCCAGAGCAAAGCCCTGCAGGTGGGCGCCTTCTCGACGGCCAACGACCGGATTACGATGAGCATCGGCTCGACCAAAGCGGCCAGCCTCGGCAGCGCCTACAAGGTGACCAGCGGCTCCGTGACCGGCACCGCGCTGGCCTCCGGCGACTTGACCCTCACCGTCGGTACGACCACCTACACCATCGGCGCGTCCGCGAGCGATGGCGTTTCCACGGCCCTCAACACCGCTTCGGCCCTGGCCAAGGCCAACGCGGTCAACGCCGTCACCAACAACACCGGCGTGACGGCCGAAGCCGACACGACCGTGACCGCCGGCAGCGCCCAAACCGCCGGCACGATTGCCGACGGCGACCTGACGATCAACGGCGTGAGCCTCGGGGCGGTGACCCTGGCCGGCGCTTCGGATCAAAGCCTGGTCGCGGCGATCAACGCCAAGTTCGCCCAGACCGGCGTGACGGCGTCCTTGAACGCCGCCAACAAAGTCGTGCTGGACGCGGCCGACGGCCGTAACATCACGACCGTCTCGGCCAACACGACCTTCTCGGGTTGGGCCAACGCCACGGCGACCACCGAAGGCACGATGACGCTGCGTTCGACCGGCGCCTTCACCGTCGGCGGCGCCACCGTCGCCAACGCCGGCCTGACCGCCGGCGCGGCCGCCCTGGCCACCACCGAAAACATCAACACGATGGACCTGACCACCAAGACCGGCGCCCAGTTGGGCATCAAGGAAATCGATGTGGCGCTCAGCCAGCTCAACACGAGCCGGGCGAATTTCGGCGCGTTGACCAACCGGCTCAACAGCACCGTTTCCAACCTGAGTTCGGCATCGCAGAACGCCGCGTCGGCGAACTCGCGCATCATGGATGCCGATTTCGCTTCCGAGACGGCGAATATGTCGCGCGCGCAGGTCCTGCAGCAGGCTGGCGTGGCGATCCTGGCCCAGGCCAACGCGAGCCCGCAGCTCGCCCTGTCGCTGCTTAAGTAAACGTGGATGGCCGTCGCGGCGCCGGTCTCAAGTCTCTAACCAGGCGAAGACGGCCGCGACGAAAAAACGGACTCAATTGATCGGCCCGGGGCGTGCCGGTTCTCACAAGGACCGAACGCTCCGGGCTTGAAGACGTTGGACAAGGAAGAAAGACCGATGGAAACCACCATCACACTCCCTAACCCGTACGTGTCCGGCCCGAGCCTGTCCCAGGCGGCGGGGCGGAAAGTCTACGGCCTGTCCAGTCCTGATCCATTGTCGTTGAGTCCTCGCCAGACGGAGGCCCTCTTGCCGAGCGCGCTCAATCCGGTCGGCCAGGGGGATGGACAACAGGATGTTTCATCCAATAAGCAGGAGCAATCACGTCTCGAAGACATACGACAGATGGCGGACAAGGCCAATGCCTATATGCAGATGGCGGACACGCATCTGGAGTTCAAAGTCAGTCAGGATACCGGCCAGGTGATCATCACGGTCGTCAATAGCAGCACCAATGAAGTCATCCGGCAGATTCCCCAGCAATCCTTGTCGCGCTTCTCCAAGCAGCTCTCGCAAATGCGCGGCCTGCTCTTCGAAGCGCAAGGATAGAACCGCCACCGCATCCTCTTGGATGGCTATGACGCATGACTCAAGTGAGGCCCGGCCTCCCGATGTTTGGGAAGCCGGGCCTTTTTCAATGCACCAGCTTGGGCACCCAGCGCCAGACATCTTGCAGCGAGATGGCCGCGATCAGAATGATAAAGAAAACCATGAAGGCGGTGTAGATCGGCCCCAGCACCCGCGGCGGCACGGGCCGGCGGATCACTGCCTCGATCACGGCCAGCAGGATGAACCCGCCGTCCAGCACCGGCACCGGCAGCAGGTTGAAGATCAGCAGCAGCAGGTTGAGCGTGACGAACCAGTCGAGCAGAGAGATGGGTCCGCGCTGAGCGATCTCAGCCGTGAACGCCGCAATCCCGATCGGGCCATTGATGTTTTCGCGTACCTGCTTGAAGCTGGCATTCTTGAAGAATTTGACGTTCAGGATCGCGTACTTGACCATCCGGTTCCAGGCCTCGCCCGGAGCCATCGCGATCGCCTTGAGCGGATTGGCCACGCGGTAGATTTCCTTGTATTCCGAACCGGGATAGAAACCGATCACCCCTTTTTTGGCGTCAAACACGTATTCCTTGGGGATCATCGAGAGAATCAGCGTTTTCTCGCCACGCCGGATCGTCAGCGAGATCGTCTGACCCAGGCGGGCGTTGATGATCTTGGCGATCTGCTCGTAGGAATCGACCGGCTTGCCGTTGACCGCCAGAATCTGGTCGCCGATTTTGACCCCGGCGTTCTCGGCCGGGAAACCGGGGATCAGGCTGCCGACCCGCGTCGGCATTTTGAGGTCGCCCAGGAGCGAACCGAGCAGATCCTCGGCCGCGGGAGCATTCAGCGGCGGGAAGGTCAGCGTCTGCGCGGTGCCGGCGCGGCGCACGCCGAGCGTGAGATGGATCGTGGGCTCGCCCGCGGCCGGCTTCCGGCCCAGCCGGGCGGCCAGCCGTTCGAGCAGGCCGGGCTGAATTTTATCCAGATCCTCGTCCAACTTGAGCGCGAAGTCCTCGAAGTAGCGCACCGGTGCGCCGTTATAAGCGACGACCTGGTCGTTGGCCCGCAGGCCGGCCTTGGCTTCGACCGTCCCCGGCTTGACCTGCTCGATCACGAAACTGAAACGGTCCTCCTGCTGACCGATCAGCAGGAGCAGGGTGATGCCGATGCAGGCGGTGACAAAATTCATGAACACGCCGCCGCCAAAGACCAGCACCTTGGTCAGCACGCCCTTGTCCTGCAAGGCGTAGAGATCGTCATACGAGGACTCGGCCAAGCTCTTTTCATTTTTTTGATCGCCCGGAGCGTCGGCCGAGGCGTCCTTGTCCGCGGCGGCCGCGGCGGGCGGCGTGCGCCCCTGGAGCTTGACGAAGCCGCCCAGCGGGAGCCAGCGTATCGAGAAATCGATCCCGCGCCATTTCCAGGAGGTGATCTTGGGGCCCATGCCGATGGCGAACGATTCGACGCCGACCCCGCGCACCAGCGCGAACATCATGTGACCGAACTCGTGAACGAACACGGCCAGGCCGAAGGTGATCACCACGGCCAGCACGAGCGTCAAGGTATGAAGAATTGAATGCATGACGGGTTAATGAATCCTTTTGCGTGAGAATGGCGGGCAGGCCGCGGACGGCCACGCCGGCGGAGAAACTTGGGTTCGCCCGGCCGCTCAGGGGCGCTTGGCCAGGGACGCGGGGGCGACCGCGCGGGCGGCGCAGAAGGCGCGCGCCCAGGCGTCGGCCGCGGCAATGGCGTCCAGGTCGGGCGCGGGCGCCACGCGGTGCTCGCCCAGCGCGGCGGCGATCAGTTCCGCGATGTCCGTAAAGCGGATTTCGCCCGCGAGAAAGCGCCGCACGGCGACCTCGTTGGCGGCGTTGAGCACCGCCGGACAGGTCCCCCCCGCGCGCACGGCGTCGTATGCATAGCCCAGGCAAGGGAAAGCCTCCAGGTCGGGCCGGGCGAAGGTGACCTGGCCGAGCGCGGCCAGGTCCAGCGGCTCAAAACGCCGGTTGACCAGGCGCCGGGGATAGGCCAGCACGTTGGCGATCGGCAGATACATGTCGGTGACCCCCATTTGGGCCAGCATCGAGCCGTCCTGATATTCGATCATCCCATGAATCATGCTTTGGGGATGCACGACCACTTCGATCCGCTCGACCGGCACGCCGAACAGGTGATGGCCCTCGATGACCTCGAAGCCCTTGTTCATCAGCGTGGCCGAGTCGATCGTGATCTTGGGACCCATCTGCCAAGTGGGGTGATCGAGCGCCTGCTCGACGGTGACGCCGGCCAGTTCGGCGCGCGAACGGCCGCGGAACGGCCCGCCCGAGGCGGTCAGGATGATGCGGCGCAGCGGGGCGCCGTTGCGCCCCTCGAGGCATTGAAAAATCGCGTTGTGCTCGCTGTCGATGGGCAGGATGGCCACGCCGCGCCGCCGGGCCGCGTCCATGACCAGCTCGCCGGCGCTGACCAGCACTTCCTTGTTGGCCAGGGCGACGCTGAGGCCCAGCTCGATGGCGCGCAGGGTCGGGGCCAGCCCGGCGAAGCCGACCGTGGCCACGACGACCAGGTCCGGCGCGCTGGCTTCGATCAGCTCCTCCAGCCCTTGGGGGCCTCGAAAGACGCGCGCGCCGTCGGGAGTCTCGAACGCTCCGTCTCCCGACAGGCACAGCCAGCGCGCGCCGAACTCGGCCGCCTGCTCGGCCAGCCGCCGCGACGAGCCGTGCGCCGCCAGGGCGACCGCCTCGAACTGCTCGGGATAATCGCCGATCACGCGCAGGGTGTTTTCGCCAATCGAACCGGTGGAGCCAAGGATACAGATGCGCTTGCGGGCGTCGGACATGAAGCGGGACTCTTTGCGCGGCGAGGATCGAACTAATGACGCCATCAAATCATTAACCCCCGCACCATTGTAGGGGAGAGCGCGGGGGGCGGCAAGTTTCAAATTGACAAGTGGTGGGGATTCATCTGCAAATTTGTGCCAGCGCGGCTATTTACTGGTCGCAGGTGTGGGGTTCGTTGGGTAGTCCGCTTGCGCAATAATTGCGCATTAAACAAGTCATGCTTGTGATAGAAGTGCGCATGTTTTCGCACAAAGGAGTTTTTTTTCGGACATTAGACGACTGGTACGCCCTTTGCTGTTATCCGAATGAAGTAGCGTTTCCTTAAGGGAGCCGCCGAGCGGTTTATATACCTGAGCATAATGAAATGGCTTGTTCGCGAATCCATCTTGGTGAATCATCACATGGAGGTCATTCGAATGGCTTCAGATGAACGGCAACCGGAGCCTTTCAACCGGTCACCACGCGTACTGGTGGTCGAGGATGATCCCGATAGCGCTTCTTCCTTGACTGAATTGCTGAGCTGCCTGGGGCTCGAGTCCACGGTCGCCCGCAATGGAGAAGAGGCGCTGTGGAAAGCTTGCGAATTCCTGCCCGACGTTGTGTTGCTGGACCTCGGCTTGCCCGTACGCGACGGCTATCAGGTTGCCCGGATTCTGCGTCAGAATCCCGACTCCTCGACCGCCCTTATTGTCGCCGTCACCGGGCAGCCCGAAGACAGCGCGCGCGCGTATCAGATGGGCATCGACATTCATCTGGCCAAGCCGGTTGACGCCGGCACCCTCAGGAGCATTCTGATGGATTATCAGCGCGAGTTTTCAGGTTAGATGAGAATAGTTCGGTTAGTCATACGGGAAATGGCGGTGTAACAGGAAAGGATACGAGGATGCGTATCATGGACTTTCTGAGAAAGCAACCCAGGTTTATCCTGTATGCTCTGGGATTTTTTCTGGTAATCATCGTGGGCGTATTGGATTTCCTGACCGGCCCCGATCTGGCCTTTTCCGTTTTTTACCTCTTCCCGATCCTTCTGGGGGTTTTTTTGATGGGTCGGCGGGGTGGCGTGATCATCTCCATTTTCGGCGCCATTGTCTGGTATCTGGCCGACATCCTGACCTCCACGTCCCACACCCATCCGGCCATACTCGCCTGGAACGCCATCGTCAACATGATGATTTTCTTTCTGGTGACCTTCACTTTCGAGGCGTTTCGCCAGCAACGGAAAAAGCAGGAGGAACTGATGCAATTTATTGTCCACGACCTGCGCTCGCCCCTCTCCAACGTGATGATCGGCCTGAAAACCATCGAAATCATGGGCGGCGATGGCCTGGGCGATGCGCAGAAAAGAACGTTCAACAGGGCGCTGGCTTCATGCCGCTGGATGTCCACGCTGATCGATTCGATCCTCGATCTTTCGCGCATGGAAAGCGGTCATTTGCATCTCAAAGTCAGTTCAGTCTCTCTGCGCGACCTGGTGGATGTCGCGCTGCAACAGGTGGCCATGTGGGCCGAGCATAACTCCATTGAACTGGTCCGACGACTTGAGGTCGAAGACCAGACCGCCATCCGCGCCGATCGGGAAGTTGCGGTCCGGGTCCTGGTCAACCTGCTAAGCAACGCGATCAAATTTACCCCGAGCGGCAAATCGATTACTCTGAGTGTGGCCCGGCATGAACCCGGCGAACTTGTCTTTTGCGTCGCGGATCAGGGTCGTGGCGTCCCCAAGGAGTGGGCCTCCCGCGTTTTCGATAAATACAGCCAAGTCGAAGCGCGCAACGTCGGTCCCCTGGGTAGCAGCGGGTTGGGTCTGACCTTCTGCCGCATGTGTATTGAGGCCCAGCAAGGGCGGATTTGGCTGGAAAGCAAAGACGGCCAGGGAACCCGCATATTCTTTACCCTTCCCTTGAGCGCCCAGCCCGTCGTGGAATCATCTGGATCATGAGGGCCAGACGGTATTGATCGATGGTAAGGCTCATGGGTTCCCCGTCTTCAACACCACGCGGAAGCGCGCCTGGTTGCCGATCATCCGGGCGTAGGCCTCTTCGGCCTGCTCCAGGGCGAAGGTCTCGACGATCGGCCGCACGCCCGAACGCTGGCTGAAATTGAGCGCGTCCTCGCTGTCCATTGCCGCGCCCGAGGGCCAGCCCTGGATCGAGCGCCGCTTGCCGATGAGCTGGCCCGGCGAAATCGCCAGCGGTTTCATGTCCGCCCCGACGATCAGCAGTTTGCCGTCCACCCCCAGCCCTTCAAACACGGCCGAAATCGCCGCGCTGTTGGGGGCCGTGGCCAGGATGACTTTCGCCCCGCCCAGGCGGGTCAGTTCGCGCGCCGGGTCGGTCTTGGCCGTGTCGATATAGACGTCGGCCCCCAATTCGAGCGCCAGGGCCTCCTTGTCGGCGCCGCTGGAGATCGCGATCGTCCTAAAGCCCATTTTCCGGGCGAACTGGATGCCCAGGTGGCCCAGCCCGCCGACCCCCAGGACGGCCACCAGGTCGCCGGCCCGCGCGCCACTGTGACGCAGGGCATTAAACGTGGTGATGCCGGCGCAAAGCAGCGGCGCGGCTTCGGCGGCCGGCAACTGCTCGGGCATGCGCGCCAAGGCCTCCTGCGGGACGATCATGAACTGCGCGTAGCCGCCGTCGAAAGAGATGCCGGTGATTTTAGCGTTCTGGCAATTGATGAAGTCCCCGCGCCGGCACGGCTCGCAGACGAAACAGTGGCCGCCGTGCCAGCCGACCCCGACGCGCTGGCCGGCCTGCCAGGGCGTCACGCCCTCGCCCACTTTGTCGATGCGTCCGGCGATCTCGTGGCCGGGGATGCGGGGGTACTGAATGCCGGGCCAGGCCCCCTCCTTGACGAAGAAATCGCTGTGGCAGATGCCGCAGGCCTCGACCCTGACGCGCACCCATCCCGGACCAGGCTCGGGGATCTCGCGCTCGACCAGCTCGAAGTCTCCCCCGGGCCGGCCGACTTGCATGGCTTTCATCGTGGACATGGTGGACGGAGTGGACATCGTGGACCTCCCATAAGTTTATTTCCCAAATGCTTTTCTGATTTCGTGCTCGTGCTCGTCATCGTCATCGCTGAAAAGTCATTCAGAACGCCGCGGCGATCTCCTCGATCCCCACGCCCAGGATCGTCCGGGCCAGAAAGTCCAGCGCCGCCGGGCTCCCCTGGATGTGGAAGGTACGCTGGATGTGCGTCAGGCTCGCGCCGGGCGCCAGGGCCTCGGCGGGGGACGAACTTTCCAGCTCGTAGAACCGGCCGATTTGTTTCATCCCCGGCTTGGGCGGGCCATCGTTGTAAGCGTTGTCCACGTCGCCGCCATACGGGTTTTTCTGCTGCTCCCACATCGAGTTGACGTAATGCAGGGCGCCCTCGGGCTTGGTGTACTGGATCAAGGTCAGGGTCCCTGAGGCCTTGTCATAGCTGCCCAGGATCGGCTTGGCCCGGCGCGGCGAGAGGCCAAGCTTGCCGCGCATCCGGCTGTCGCCCTTGAAAAAGATGACGCCCTTGCCGATCTTCATCCGGTCGGCGCTCACCTTGCCGAAGTAGGCGTCATTGACGATCGGTCCCAGCATGGTTTCCGGTCCCTCGACAAACGGCAGAACGATGGTCGTGGTCGGCGAGGCATTCATCATGCCCAGGATCCAGATCGAAATCAGGCCCGTTTCCCTGGTCCACGCCGCCTTGCCGGTGTTGGTGAGCGCGTTGTCGGATTCGTAGGCGACCAGCTTGAGCGCCGGGTCGAGGCTCAGGCCGAGCCGCTTGGCCGCCTCGAGGCGGTCGAGCAGCCGGACCATGCGCTCGACCTTCACGTCGAACGCGGTCCCCGAGTGATTGACCAGGCGGGTCGTCTTGGTGAGCTCGATCTGAGTGGGGCGCTGCGAAACAACCTGGAACGGCTCGGTGTCGATGACGGCCGGGACCTGCCAATGGTCGAAATCGAAGGGGTCGCCTTGTTTAAAGTACAACCCGAACTGGCCGCCTTCGGGACCGAACCAGAAGCGGTCCTCGCTGCCGTAACCGTTGATATGCGGCAACTTTTCGCCCGAGGCGATCAGGTCGCGGTTGATCCAGCCATAGCTGGGCCCTTGCGCGCCGCCGGCGGTGCTGGTCATGACGCGCCCTTGCAGGTCGGGCGCCACCGCCACCTGGGCCTTGCCGCCGGCGTCGGACAGGACGGCGATCTTGAGGTGCCGCTGGAGGAAGGCCAGATCTTTGCCGAAGCCGGCCGGGGATGGTTGATCCGCCTTTTGCGCAGCGCCGGCATCTTGCATGCTTTCTCTTTGCGCGGCCCCTTTTTTCGTTCGCGCCGGGGCCGCCGAAAGGCTCGCCCCCATCGCGCCGATCGTGATGAGCAGCACGAGCGTCACCAAGCCGGAAAAATGACCGCGCCGATTCAGTCGTTCCATGATGTCCCCTCGAATGTGTCAAAAATTGAAAAAAATGAACATCCACTTCCCAACGGATTCTGTCTTAGCAGGTTGCGAGGAAATATGCCATCCAAAAGAGTGGTAGGGGCCGACGGCAACGATCCTGGCGCGACGGAACCAAGGCTCAAGGTGTAATAAATCCGGAACCCGTTCACTGGCGGCCCCAGTAGGGGCCGAATTTGAATAGCCCCGGGTGGAGCGTATTCGCGCAACCCGGGGTTAACGATCCCAAAACCGGTCCGACCCTGGAGGGGTCGCACAATGCGATGGATGAAAGTCAGTTCGACCCCTCCAGGGTCGGAACCCCAATCCTCACAACCCCGGGTTCCGCTGCGCTTCACCCGGGGCTATTCAAATGGATCCCCTGCGGGGATCTGACCGTGATTTGATCGATCTTGCATGTTACCAAACCGTGACCTCATTGGCGGTTGGCTACCGCCGCAACTGCGCCCGCAGTTCCTCGGGCGTGTGGACCGGCTGGCGGCAGGCGTAGTCGCGGCAGACGTACGCGGTCGGCCGCCCGCCCAGGGCCGTTTTGTCCTTGAGCAGCGCGACCTGGGCGTAGGCCCCCGCCGAGCCGCCCTCCGGGGCCAGCGCCACAAGGCGATGCGGTTCGTACTCGCGCCACAACGCCTCGAGGAGCGCCCGCGTCGGCTCGGCCTCGGGATCGCCGATGATGGCCACCTCGCGCGGGCCGGCCAGCGCGAACGACGCCGCGCAGAGCATGTGATAATGAGCCCGGGGTATCTCCATCATCGGCGCGCCGAACAGGTCCAGCGTCCGCCCGGCCGCTTCGCGGTACGGCGCGCGGCCCAACAGGGCGCCCAGACGCTGCAGGGCGTGGACGGCCGCGGCATTGCCCGAGGGCGTCGCCCCGTCGTGAAATTCCTTGATCCGCGCCACCAGCGTCGGGTCGCGCCCGTCGGCGGTGAAGAACCCGCCCGCCTGCGGGTCATAAAACAGATCAAGCATCCTCTGCGCCAAGGCGTCGGCCTGCTGGATCTTTTCAATATCAAAAGTGGTTTCGTAAAGATCGAGCAGGGCGACGATCAGGTTGGCGTAATCTTCGAGAAACGCGCCTACCTTGGCCACGCCCCCGCGCCAGATGCGCAGCAGGCCGCCCTGCTCGTCGCGCATCTGGCCCAAGACGAAATCGGCGCCGCGCCGGGCGGCTTCGCGGTAACGGGCCTCGCCGGTCGCCTGCGCCCCGCGCGCCAGCGCCGAGATCATCAGGCCGTTCCAGGCCGCGATCACCTTGTCATCCTTGAGCGGCGCCGTGCGCGCCGCTCTCCGCGCGAGCAGTTTCGCGCGCAGCGCCTCCAGTCGCCCGCGCAGCGCCGCTTCATCCAGAGCTTTGACGCGGGCGAAGTCGGCCACGCCCAGGCGCGCCGTGAGGATGCTGGTCCCGTGACCCTCGGCCCAGTTGCCCGCCGCGTCGATGCCGTAGAATTCGCAGGCCAGCGCGGCGTCTTCCGGTCCGAGCGCCTCGGCCACCTCTTCGGGCCGCCAGACGTAGTAATTGCCCTCCTCGCCTTCGCTGTCGGCGTCCTGCGTCGAGGCGAAGCCCCCCTGCGCTTCGGTCATCTCACGCAGAACGTAGTCGAGGATTTCGCGCCCGACCGCCTCGTAAAAGGCGTCGCCCGTGACCAGCGCGGCACTGAA
>Ga0182027_10007706_pt1 | contig 15797 bp, 17 predicted proteins | sample 712E1DmetaG_FD_121300 | JGI IMG/M metagenome (GOLD analysis project Ga0182027, IMG submission 121300) | Permafrost microbial communities from Stordalen Mire, Sweden - 712E1D metaG (Illumina Assembly) | ecosystem: Environmental > Terrestrial > Soil > Wetlands > Permafrost | place: Sweden...
GTCTGGGGAGAAATAACGCGAGGTAACTGTGGATAATGAAATAGCTGAGGCAAAGCAATCTGTACAGGACCCGAGCGCCAAAAAAGATAAAAATAACCAATCCCTGTTGATTAACTCAACTGTCGCTTTTGCGTTGGCCTTGCTGGTTATGATCCTGATCCACGAGTTTGGTCATGCACTGGCGGCAATTTGGTTTGGGCTGCATCCCGTTGTACGGCCATTTTCTGTAGACTATGGTCCAGCAACAAAAGTTCAAAACATTGTCATTGACGTGGCCGGCCCATTGGTTAGTTTGGTATCGGGGTGGTTGATTCTTTTGGTAAATCGGCGTGGCGGGGGCTTTTGGGGCCTATTTTGGCTCTGGCTTGGTTTACAGAGTGTGCAGGAGTTTACCGGCTATCTCGTCACTGCCCCATTCGGTGGAGTGGGTGATATAGGGGATGCTTTGCATCAGATGAATGCGCCACATTGGGTTGGGTACGTTAGTTTCGTGGTTGGTATGGTGGGTATTTTTCTTCTTGGACGTGTGGCTACGCTGCGATTTCTAAGCTTCACTGACCCCACTTCAGCTATCCGGAATCAGATGCGCTCCGTTGGTCTTTTCGCCTGGCTAGCCGGGGTGTTCATTGCGTTGATTTTCAGCATTGGTTCGTTTGATCCATCCGGGATTGGCTTTTTTGAAGGGTTTGGCTCATTAGTTTCTGGGATCTTTCTGACCACCATTCCCTACTATTTGCCGCGTGTGAAAGCAAACGGGCAGCGCCAGGAACTGCGATTTCCGATCGTCGGAGTAATACTTCTCATAGTTTTAACGATTCTCCGCCTGGTCATACTTGTTCCAGGACTTCATTTGTAGAGCATAATAATGTCGTTAGCTTTCCGGTCTCGTTTAGGCGGATCAAGCCCATGCATATTAAATGACTTTTAAGGTAAATAATCATAGAATTTACTATAATGGGTAAATTGGATACAAATAATACTTGTTTATTCTAGGTACAAAGGCATGGATCTAATTTGTGACGAACGACCATCCGACTCGCCTTTTATTGAAAGAGTTTGGCGCAGCCTGAGTGAGCAGGATGCTGCCCCGTTCATCTCGATGGCTGAGGCGCATTGTGGACTGGTCATCACCAAATCCAACGACAAAACTTTCCTGACCGTGCGCGGGCCAGAGACCAGGGCTACACCGGCAGTTAGCCGGGCAGGCGCCGAATTTATCGGCATCACCTTTAAACCCGGTGTGTTCTTGCCCAACCTGCCGGCGCAAATGATCATGGACCGCCGTGACGTGACCCTGCCGGATGCAGAAAGCAGATCCTTCTGGCTCAGCGGCTTTGCCTGGCAGTACCCTGACTATGAAAATGCAGACACATTCGTGAACTGCCTGGCACGGGCGGGTCTGCTGGTCTACGATCCAATCGTGACTGCCCTGGAAAAGGGTCATCCGGTGCAGATGTCAGAACGCACACTGCAGCGTCGCTTCTTACAGGCGACCGGATTGACCTACGGGGCCGCCCGGCAAATCGAACGGGCTCGCTATGCTACTGCCCTCTTGAAACAGGGCGTTTCGATTCTCGACACCTTATACTCGGCCGGCTATTACGACCAGCCTCATTTGACCCGCTCGCTGAAGCACTACATCGGGCTGACGCCTGCCCAAATCATGGATTCTGCCAGGCCTGAAGTGCTGTCGTTTTTATACAAGACAACGCCTTCCGGTTAATCTAAAATCTAAGCACATAAGTGATTAACCAAGGAAGTGCGAAACATGAGCAGAATCGTGGTATCAGAATTTCTTTCGCTGGATGGGGTGATGGAGAAGCCAGAAAATTGGGTTTTTGACTTCATCAACACAGAGATTAATCAGTTCAAATTTGACGAAGTGATGGCTGGCCATGCTCTCCTGCTGGGCTATGCCACTTACCAGGTTTTTGCAAACAGCTGGCCATCTCGGAGCGACCCGCAAGGTTTTGCCGCCAAAATGAATAGTATGCCCAAGTATATAGTTACCAGCTCTACAAAAAAGCTCGCCTGGAATAACTCGCAGATCGTGCAAGGTGATCTTGCGCCGGCTGTAACCAGGTTGAAGCAGCTACCGGGGCAAGATATTTTGGTCGCCGGTAGCGGGGTCCTGGTACAGGCATTGATGCACGCACAGCTGATCGACGAATACCGCTTTTTGGTCTACCCGATTGTGCTGGGAAAAGGTAAACGCCTGTTCAATGATGGAGTCACAGCCGGGCTTAGGCTTACCGAAACAAAAAAATTCGATACAGGCGTGGTACTGTTCAGGTACGCACCGGCTGTTTGAAATCACTTTTTTATAAAGTGAAACCTTTTGAATTTTCGCACAAAAACTAAAGGAGACAGACATGTCAAAAGTAATTTCAAAAGATGGCACCCAAATCGCCTACGAAAAGCAGGGCCAGGGGCCGGCGCTTATCCTGGTGGATGGGGCAATGTGCTTTCGCGCCTTCGGCCCTATGCCTGGGCTGGCTAAACTTCTCGAATCTGATTTTACAGTATATACCTACGACCGGCGCGGCCGCGGCGAAAGCACCGACACCCCACCCTATACCGTTGAACGTGAGGTCGAGGATCTTGAGGCGCTGATCAAAGACGTCGGAAGTTCGGCTTACGTGTTCGGTACTTCTTCAGGAGCGTGTCTCGTCATCGAAGCTGCCAGCCGGTTGGGCGACAAAGTCGAGAAGATCGCCCTTTACGAAGCCCCCTACCGGTCGGATGGAGATGCCTTGCGGGAATGGACTGTTTATCGAAAACAGCTTGGCGACCTACTGGTAGCCGGCCGGCGCGGCGATGCGGTGGCGCTTTTTATGAAATTGGTGGAAACACCCGCCGAAATGGTGGATGGAATGCGCCAGTCGCCGGCCTGGCCAATCTTCGAAGCTATCGCCCCTACCCTGATGTATGACGCCGATGATATCGGTGAAAATCGCACTGTGCCAGTTGAACGGGCCGCCCGCGTGACTGCGGCTACACTCGCTATCAATGGCAGCGCCAGCTTCCCATTTATGTACGACTCGGCTAAAATAATCGCTAATGCAGTCCCCAATGGTCAACTGCGTACGCTGAAAGGCCAGCGGCATGACGTCAGCCTGGAAGTTCTCGCCCCAGTATTGATTGAGTTTTTCAACTCGGAGAAGACGCATGAGCACAAATTCAGAACCCCAAGTCAAGAAAGTGAACCCGGCTCGTAAAGATCTGGATAGTCTGGCGTGACCCTGCGCCTCAGTTTGCCGGGTAGATCGTTTTGAGCGCCGCTTTACTCGCCGCGGTGCTGGCCCTGGCGGCTGCCCTCTGCTGGGGAATCGGCGATTTTAGCGGCGGGTTGGCGGCGCGCCGTTCTGATCCATTCAGGGCCGTGTTCTTTGCTTACTGCGTGGGCCTGGTAGCCATGCTGGTCGTGGCTATCACCCGCGGGGAAAAGCTTACCACACCCGCCGCCCTGGAATGGGGGGCGCTGGCCGGATTGTCCGGAATGGTCGGAGTCGGTTCGCTCTGGCGCGGTTTCACCGTAGGACGCATGGGCATCGTCGCCCCGCTTTCGGCGGTCCTGTCCGCCGCCATCCCGGTGTTATTTGAAGGGCTGACAAACGGACTACCCCATCTGCTGCAACTGGTTGGGTTCGCCGCAGCGTTGGCGGGCATCTGGCTGCTCTCGCGGCCGGAACACCTGAGTGGGCGTCCCAAGGGGTTGGGATTGGCCGTACTGGCCGGGATAGGATTTGGCGGATTTTTCATCGGCCTGAGCCAGGTAGGTCACAATGCAGTATTCTGGCCTTTAGCCGCGGCGCGGGCCGTCTGCGTGGCCGTGATGGCAGCCTTTGCGCTGGCAACGCGCCGGCAGGTGAGTCTGCGGCACAGCCCGCTGGGGCTGTTCGTCCTGGCGGGGCTTCTCGACGTAGGCGGCAACCTGTTCTTCCTGTTGGCCATCCAAAATGGGCGGCTGGACGTGACTGCCGTACTGGGCTCGCTCTATCCGGCGATTACCGCCCTGGCCGCCTGGTGGGTGATCAAAGAGCGCATGACGCGCCTGCAGGTTTTCGGCGTATGTATGGCGGTCCTGGCGATCATACTGATTACACTGTAAGAACCAATCCTAAAATTAGAAGGCCACTTTGTAACTGCTCAGGTATTGGGCAGGTACACCACTTTTTTATATTCAAAAACCTACGGTTTTTGAATATAAAAAAGTGAAGTTTCCTAATTTCAGGATAGATAATAAGGGAATCAAATTATACTGATATTGATAATGGCCAATAAGTATGGTCAAATTGAAGGGTGATCTTACTCCTCGATGCAGGAACAGGCTAACCAATGACGTTTTCTGAGGCGCAGGTCGAACTCACCAATTGGAGCAAGTCAGTCCGCTCACCTTGCTATGTCTACCAGGTAAGCGATGCAGCCGGGATTGCCACGGCATTGGCAGCCGCCCGGGCGCGCCACCTTACCGTGATTCCGCATGGCGCCGGGCATAGCTATACGGATGCGGCTTTGAATACGGGCGGCATGGTCATCGACATGACCCCCATGCGCCAGATCCTCGCCTGGGACGCCGAGCGCGGCATCCTGCGCGCTGAGCCGGGGGTAACCTTGCAGGAGATGGTGCAGGTGGCCTGGAAAGATGGCTGGTGGCCGGCCGTTTCGCCATCCACACCCAAGGTCACGCTTGGCGGCTGCGCGGCGATGAATGTGAACGGCAGAAATGCCTGGAAATGCGGCCCCATGGGCGCCCATATCCTGGCGCTGGACGTGCTGCTTGCCAATGGCGAAGCCCGCACGCTGGAGCCCAAACGAGACAGGCAGCTCTTTCAAGCTTTCATCGGGAGTTTGGGTTTGTTGGGCATTATCACTTCGATTACCGTGCAACTCCAGCGGATTTCGTCAGGGTACGTCAGCCTGCGCAGGCGACCTGCGGCTTCGTTCGACGAAATTTTCAGCCTGTTCGCAGAGGAAGAAGCGCAAAGTGATTTCATGGAAGCCTGGCTGGATGGGTTTGCCAGGGGAGATCAGCTTGGCCGGGGGCAAATCACCTGCGCAACGTTGAGTACTACCGGCGCAGCCGCACCTTCTTCCAATCGAACCTTTGCCGCGCCCGGCCGGTTGGAAATATCGCTGATCAACCTGGCGGCCAGGCTGGGCCGGCCAGCGCTGGTGCCGGGAATGCAAATGGTAAATCGCGGCATCCTCTGGCAAGGACAAACGAAGAGCCAACTGCGCCCTCTGTTCCCCTTTACCTATTGGCCTGCGGCGGCTTTTGCATGGTATCACGCCATGTTTCCGCAGGGGGTTGAGACGTTTCAGGCTTTCGTACCAGAACCGCAATCCAAAGAAATATTCAAACAGGTGCTGCGCTACTCACAAGACCAGGGTTGCATGCCGGTATGGTGTGTCATCAAACAACACCGCCGCGATCCCTTTTTGTTGAGTTACCAGGTAAATGGGTTTTCCCTGGAACTAAATTACCAGCGCACGACTCACACCGCCCAAAAATTGAAAGGCGCCCTCCAGTATATGATCGCCACTGTGATCGAAGCAGGTGGGAGGTTTTATCTCGCTAAGGACCATTTTCTGACGCACGCCCAATATCGCCAAAGTATTGGAGACGCGGCCATCGACGCCTTTCTCCAGCTCAAACAAAGCTGTGACCCGGAAGACCTGCTCCAATCCGACCTCTACCGGCGGGTGTTCCAGCCCGCCCTTTCATCATAAGGAAAACGGTTTTGCTCCCCCTGGTTTATACTAACCCTGGTGCAGCCGCCATATTCATCGCCGCCTGCCTGATCTGGCTGGTGCCTGAAATGATCGGCATGGCGCCCCAGATGGCGAAGGTTTCTCGCAAAGCCGTCGTTGTGCAGGATCGCGGTTCTATGCTCGTCCTGATCGGTCTGCAATGGACCGGCCTGGCTTTGAATTTTGGGTTGGCCTGGTTGTGGCCTGCGGCAGGCATAGCATGGCAGCGCACTGCCCTCTTTGGGCTCGGTATTTTCTTTATCATCCTGGGCGTAGCCTTGCGCTGGTACGCCATTCGCACGCTGGGACGCTTCTTCACCCGCGATGTGGCAGTATCGCCAGACCAGCAGGTAGTGCAGCGCGGTCCCTATCGCCTGATCCGCCACCCGGCCTACAGCGGCACCTTCTTAACCATGCTGGGAGTGGGCCTGGCCATGGCCAACTGGGCCAGCCTGGTGGCTTTGCTGGTGTGCGTGTTCGCCGGGCATTTCTACCGGGTCAGGATCGAGGAAAAAGCGCTGATCCACACCCTCGGCCAGCCGTATATTGAATATATGCGGCGCACCCGGCGCTTCATTCCGCTATTGTTCTAAGCGAGCTATGAGCATCAAAGGCCTGGACCAGCTTCGCCAGCACCTGCCTGATTTGAACTCCCCGCTGGGGGTTGTGCGCTTCTTTCTGCTTTCCATCATCCTGTTCTTCCTGATCAATACTCTTTTCAGTACCCTGCGTCTCACTCGGTTCTTTTGGCAATTGATGGCGGAAATTGGGGCCGGTAGCCTGGGATTTGGATTGCTTTATCTGTTTTTTCGACACAAGCCAGATTACAGAGACCGTTTTGGCCCCCTTGCTTACAGTAGAGGCGCCGGCCAGTTTGGCTTTCCGGGAGTGACGATCATCGCCACCGTGATCGCACACATCCGCTCTCTCCCCGGCCCACAGATCCTGCCTTTCTGGTGGAATAACTTCCTGCCCGCCCTGGGCTGGGTGGCGATTGCCGTGGGCACGCTGCTCGGCCTGCGGGCAGTGCAGATTTTCGGTGTGGACAACCTGACCATGCTGTATGTTTACTTCCCGGAAGAAAGCCATCTTGTAAACCACAAGATCTACAACATCCTGCGCCATCCCGCTTACGGCGCAGTTCTATGCATTGCGTTTGGGCTGGCCTTGCTCAACGGAGGCTGGTTAGCCCTTGCTTGCGCTTTGATCTTTCTACTCGGTCTATGGGGTTGGGTGTGCCTGGTCGAAGAAAAGGAATTGATCAGGCGCTTTGGGCCGGATTACGACGATTATCGCCAGCACGTGCCCGCCTTCATCCCGCGCCTGCGTGATCTAGGCGGATTCTTCGAATTCCTGATCCTGGGGAGGTAACGTGAGCATTTTAGAATTCCGGCTTAAATCGGCTGCCCAACCCCTGACCGGCGCCTGGCAGCGCCTGCCCATCCAGCCGCGCGGGGATACATTGCTGGGTATCAGCTTTCGCCCGCTCCAGGCGGCGGCGTTTGGCCTGGATGGACGCGCCACCCTGCAAGCGCTGCTGGCTTATCCCTTTCAACTCATCCGGCTGGGGGCTTATTGGAACCGCATCGAACCTGAGCCAGGAGTATTCCAGACGGATGAGCTGGATTGGCAGATCGAGGCGGCCGAGCAGGCTGGAAAGCAAATCATTCTGTGTGTGGGGCCTTTGAAAACATTTGGCTATCCCGAATTCTTTGTACCGGTGCATCATTTAGGCCAGCCTTTCCCGGAACACATTCTGATCAAACCGTCCGCCTACCCGGCTTTGCTGGAAGCCGCCGCAGCCTTTATCAACCGGCTGGTGGAACGCAATAAAAATCGCACCAGCATCGTGGCCTGGCAGCTCGAGCATGAAGCGGTCGACCCGCTGGGAATCGAGCATTCGTGGCGCCTGGAGGCAGCCTTCGTTGAACGAGAAGCAGCCACCCTCAGGCAAGCGGATCCCACCCGGCCAGTGCTGATGAACGGCTTTTTAGCGACAACAATGCCGGTGCGCCTGTCGCAATGGTGGCAAACGCGTGACCAGGGCGATTCACTGGCGCTGGCCCTGCGCCTGGCAGATTGGATTGGGGTCGACTATTACCCGCGCAATGCCCTGGTAAAGGTCGGCAGCCAAACCCTCTATCTGGATGGTAGCCAGAGTGCCGCACAGCAGCACAGGCTTAAGCAACTGCTCACCTGGGCGAGTGCGCATGGGAAAAAACTGCTGGTCAGCGAAGGCCAGGCCGAGCCGTGGGAAGCCGTCACCACACCGCCCAACCCAATCAGCCAGGCTATGTATAGCTGCCTGCCGGAGCACCTGATCAGTAATTACAATGCCTGCCTTAGCCAGGATGCCGGACAAGCCGGCTCATTGTTTGCCTACCTTTTTTGGGGGGCCGAGTACTGGATGCTGCGCAAGCAAGGCGGTGACCTGAGCTATCTCCAGGCCTTTGAGCGCATCCTCAACCAGGCCGCACAGAGGGGTGGCGAGGTATAATTATGCCGATTTAGCGGTACCAGCGAAGAGTGTATGGACAACTTTTTCAATCATTTACGCCATTTTAGCCAGGAAACCTTCTCGTCTCTGCACGTACGCAATTATCGCTTATATTACCTCGGGCAGATCATTTCCACCTCGGGTACATTCATGCAGCAGGTGGCCCAGGCCTGGCTGGTGCTCAAGCTGACCAACTCCGGGCCGGCCCTGGGGCTGGCCACTGCCTTGCAATATCTGCCAATCTTGTTCCTGGGCCCCTACGGCGGGGTGATTGCCGATCGCATTTCCAAGCGAAAAATCCTGTACTTCACCCAGTCCATGTCCGGCGTGCTGGCCTTAATCCTGGGTACGCTGGTTTTGACCGGCCTGGTGAGAGTCTGGATGGTGTATATCCTGGCCTTTTGCCTGGGCATGGTCAACGTCTTCGACAACCCCACCCGCCAGACATTTTATATTGAACTGGTCGGCCCCGACAACTTGCGCAACGCAGTGACGTTGTATTCGACCCTGGTCAACCTGGCCCGCATCATAGGCCCGGCTATCGCCGGCGGGTTGATCGCCGCGGTGGGGCTGGCGCCCTGTTTTCTAATTAACGGCGTTTCTTACATTGCCGTGGTGATCATGCTGAGCATGATGCGCGCCAGCGAACTGCACACCACCCCACCCGTGCCACGCGCTAAAGGCCAAATCCAGGAGGGTTTCAAGTACGTGGTTTCCACGCCCATTCTCGGCTCGACCCTCTTGATGATGGCCATTATCGGCACGCTCACGTTTGAATTCCAGGTCAGCCTGCCGCTGATCGCCCAGTTTACCTTCAAAGGGGACGCCAGCAGCTACGCCTTTCTGACCGCTTCGATGGGGTTTGGAGCGGCAGTCGGCGGAATCCTGTTTGCCAGTCGTAAAGGCATCACCCCTTATAAACTGGTCAGCGCCGCCCTGCTGTTCGGAATTGCCATCCTGGCGGCGGCTTTCATGCCCAGCCTGCTGCTCTCGGGGCTGGCGATGGTGCTGGTGGGGATGTGCTCGATCAATTTCTCATCGCTGGGGAACAGCACTTTGCAGTTATCCAGCTCGCCCCAAATGCGCGGGCGGGTCATGTCCTTCTGGTCAGTGGCCTTTCTGGGTTCCACTACCATTGGCGGGCCGATTGTAGGCTGGTTTGCCCAGGCAGCCGGAGCGCGCTGGGGCCTGGCATTGGGCGGCCTGGCGGCCCTGGTTGCTGCTGCTCTCGGTGCGGTCACCTTGCGCAACTTGCAACCCGGTAAAACCGTTACACCCGGCCATACTGAAAAACAGGCCTGATAAAATCCCTTCTATAGAGGTAAATAATGGCATTTATGAAAGCAATGCAGATCGCTGCGCCTGGCGCAGAATTTGAGCTGGTCCAAAAAGAAATTCCGGAACCGCGCGAGACCGAGGTGCGCATTAAAGTTGAAGCTTGCGGGATCTGTCATGGGGATGCAGTGGTAAAAGAAGGGCGTTTTCCCGGTATCAGCTATCCCAGGGTTCCCGGCCACGAAGTGGTGGGGAAAATTGACAAACTGGGCAGCCATGTAACCGGTTGGCAAACCGGGCAGCGCGTGGGTGTCGGTTGGTACGGAGGACCCTGCCTCAAGTGTGAGGCCTGTAAAAGAGGCGATCTGGCGAACTGTGAAAGTTTTTTGACCACCGGAATCTCTTTCGACGGCGGTTACGCCGAATATATGACCGCCCCGATGCAGGGGTTAGCCGCCATCCCGGATGAGTTGGTCTCCGTCGAAGCTGCCCCACTGCTGTGCGCCGGGCGGACCACTTTTACTGCCCTGCGCAACAGCGGGGCGCAGGCCGGTGACCTGGTAGCAGTGCATGGTCTGGGCGGCCTGGGCCACCTGGGGGTGCAGTTTGCCAGGAAATTTGGTTACCGCACGGTGGCCATCTCACGCGGCAAAGATAAAGAAGCCCTGGCTTACCAGTTAGGTGCGCACGCTTATATCGATGCCGAGGCCACGGATGCGGCGGCTGAACTCAAAAAAATGGGCGGAGCGCGCGTTATCCTGGGCACTGCACCCAACAGTAAAGCAATTTCAGCGCTGATCAATGGGCTTGGCCCGGACGGCCAGTTGATTATTGTGGCCTGGCAAAACGAGCCAATGCAGATTTCGCCCTGGCAACTGCTGGGTGGAAGACGTTCGGTGAAAGGTTGGACCGCCCGACCTGCCAGGAATTCCTCGGAAGACACGCTTAAATTCAGCGTGATCGCTGGAATTGTCCCGATGGTCGAGGTTTTTCCACTGGAAGAGGCTGCCCTGGCATTTGAAAAGATGGTATCCTCGAAAGTGCATTTCAGATCCGTTTTAAAAATGGACGGAAACACGTAAAGTATTAAGCAGCCATATCAATTTAGACTTTCACAAGGAGATAATCATGCCGGACATTTTAAAGATCATCCAGGAAAGACGCTCTATGCGCATGCCTTTCGATGCGGAACGCCCGATTGCCAGGCAAGACTTGCGCCAAATTCTGGAAGCAGGCCGCTGGGCGCCGACTGCCCACAACATGCAGAACTTTGAAATCATCGTTGTCGATGATAAAAAAATTCTGGACGAGATCGGAGAGATCAAAAGCACGGTCTCCGAGATATTTATCCAGGAAAATTACCAGCAGTTGTCCTTTTCGGAAGAAGAGCTGCTTCAGAAAAAAGTTGGCCTGCTCGGGACGATGTTCCCGCCTTCCTGGAGGACACCCGGCGTCAAACCGGTGGTAGATGAAAGCCGTTCGCGCTCCTTCCCAGTCTGCCCGACCCTGCTGGTTGTGCTCTACGATCCCGCCAGAAGGGCGCCCGCCTCAGAAGGGGATTTTCTGGGCATCATCAGCCTGGGCTGCATGATGGAGAACCTGTGGTTGATGGCCAATTCGTTGGGCATCGATTTCCACATCGTCAGCAGTCTGGGCAGCGGCCCGGTCGAAAAAGAAGTCAAGCGCATCCTGGCCGTCCCTGAGAATTTGAAAATTGCCTTCACCGTGCGCCTGGGCTACGCCACGGTGGCGCCCCCGCCCTCTTTACGCGTGCGCCGGGATATCGAAGATTTCAGCCACCACAATCACTTCGGGAAAAAAGGGATTGACTGAGTTAGTCTCCGTGATCATTGTTTTGGCGGCTTTAGAATATCCAGCAGGTTTTCGGCTTCGTCCCAGTCTAATCGACCGGTATCTCGCAAAAATGAGACAAATCGTTTGAGGCTCAGGTTTGTCTGCTTTTTTACAGGTTCAGGCACGTACTGAACATAATCCTGCATTTCTTTTTCCCCGAAATCGCGCAACGAGGACGGTTCTGGCTGCTGAATGATTATGGCCTGGGCAAAGTCTGCGACGGCCGACATATCCCGCTGCACTATTTTTGGACTTAACCTGGAACTGAACAGGTATTTTTGGAAAGCGTCCAGCACTCTGGTATTGATCGTTTGGGCCTTGGCAACCTGGCTTTCTCGTAACGGGGACCGCTGCGTTGGTAAAAGTGTGGTGATAATTTCACCGCGTTCTTTTGCATCATCATAAATCTCTTTCAACGACCCCCGAATCCCACCACCCATGATCAGGTTGTAAGACCGAAACAGGCCATCTGCAATAATTTCATCCTTAAATGGGAGCAGTACCGTTTCAACCAGAGCGGGTAAATAAGGTCCAAACATCTCTTCGAAAGAGCTTAAGAGTCCCTTTACGGCGAAAACGTCTGACTTTTTATCCTGGCTTATAAAAATGGCATGCTTTTTTAAAACCTTAAAGACGACGAAGGTTCCCATGCGACGATACTTCCAGCTTTTGAGGATGTTCAGGTCTTCCGGAGAAAGCTGAGCGGGGTTCTCATCAATGAATTGGTTGAGTATCGCTTCATTCTTCCAGAGCGCGTCGCGAATTTCAACTGCGCTCTGAGTCTCAATATTATCCTTCAGATTTTTGCCCGGCAAATTGGGAAGAACCTTAAGCTTCTCGTTAGCAAACCTTAGCAACGGGCGCCACATCCCGTAAAAACGATCGACTTCGTGGATTGGTAAGCACATTGTGTCACCTCTATCTTATCGATTGACCTAATTTTACTGTAAACAATCTCAATGTGAAGGCCGGCAAAGCTTTTTGTTGTCATTGTGAAGTTTCATAGCCGGCGCCCCTGGCGCACCCGCGGGGGTTCCCGATTTTACTTTCGGCGGGAAGGCAGTCCGCCCGAAGGGATGAGGGGCGAAACGGCTCATGACCGCGACGTGCCCACCACGATAATTTACCCTGAAATTCCTCCATCGCATGGCGGAATTTCAGGGTATTATTGAGAAAATTTCTGCCTTCCCATTATCCAGGCTGGCGGAAGGACCAGCCCAACTGCTGGAATAACAAAATGGTTGAAATCATTGATCTAAGCCAGGAAATTTACTCAGGTATGCCGGTGTTCAGCGGACTTCCGGAAGTGAAAATCAGCGTGTTTGCCTCCCATGAAGAGTGGGATGGCATCACCGGCAGCGACGTCATTTCACCTGCCGTGAACCGGCTGGAAATGGGCGAGCATACCGGTACGCATGTGGATGCGATCAACCATATGGCGCGCCAGTACCGCGGCCAGTCGATCGACATCATGCCGCTGGCGATGTTCTACACAGAAGGGATTTGTTTAGACCTGTCGCATAAAGGCTTGGGCGATTTGATCGAGACGGCAGATATGGAACAGGCTCTCTCCGTCGCCGGTCTGGAAATTAAGGCCGGGGATACGGTTCTGCTGTATACGGACCATTATCGCCGTGCTTATCGGACCGCGGATTGGCACAATGGCCCAGGGGTCAGCAGCGACTGCGCCCGCTGGCTGGGACAGCAGGGCATTGCGGCTTTTGGCGTGGAAACAGCCTCTCCGGGCGTGCGCCACGTTTCAAACAAGCAAGTTCACCATATTTGTGGAGAGTTAGGCTTTACCCATTACGAGAACCTGGTCAATTTGTACCAGCTCATCGGGCGGGGGCGTTTTCGTTTTATTGGTCTGCCGCTCAAGATCCGCGGAGGCACCGGCTCGCCCGTGCGCGCCGTGGCCGTCTTCGATCAATAAGAATAACCACGAATCACACGAAAAAACGGAAGATATATAACAAGATGAAAAAAAATCGGGCTACGGCAATTATCATTCGCGATGGAAAAGTGCTGCTCTTCCACCGGCATAAGCCTGGGCGGGATTATTATTCGCTGCCAGGCGGGGGGGTTGAACTGGAGGAAAGCTTTGAGGAAGCCTGCATCCGGGAAGTGAAAGAGGAGACCGGGTTGGATGTGCTGGCTATCCAACTGGCTTCCCGCTACATTACCCTGGAGAAAGAAGAGAATTACTACCTTACCGAAGTGACGCCGGGTGAACCAGTGTTAGGCGGACCAGAGGCGAAACGTCAAAACCCAGACGACGCGTATATTTTTGAGTGGGTAGACGCCGCCCAATTAGAAAACATCAATCTATTGCCCGGAGTAGCTCGCCGGATCTGCCTGGAGATACTGCAAAAATAAATTAAAGGGGAAATCTCGTGCACGGTTATCCGCTCAGATTCAAGACTGAGGCCGCACCTGCTGAGGCTGAGTTAACCATTGTGGATGCATACAAGAACAAAATCAGTTTCCGGCCCTAGGTCACCGAACCGGTGAAGAATGGCAAGGCGCCATGTGTGCTGGCCAGCCTGGTCACAGCCCCGGGGCTCAAAGAATAATCCACGGTCGTCCGGCCCGTGAGATATTATAATTACAACCATTCCAACCCATCCATATCCTGTAAATTCAAAAAAAGGGAGTGCCCTGGCCATGTTCAATTTTCTCAAAGGGGAAAAAACAGAAATTGCTGTCACACTTGACCGGCCCAATGGAACCTATTTTCCAGGCGAGACCATCGGGGTCACCGTCACGATTACTCCCGACAAAGAATTGAAACTAAAAAAAGCCGTGGTGAAACTGAGCGGCTCGGAGGCCTACCAATATCTCACCACCACCACCTCAACCGACTCGGAAGGCAACGAATCCGAAGAGGTTAGCTATGAATGGGCCGGCAGTGAGCTGTTTGTCAGTGAGGAAAACTTTCTGGGCGAGACGACTCTGCCCGCCGGCGCTACCCAGCGCTATTCTTTCCAGATGAAAATACCTGATGAGGGTCTCCCGACCTGTATAGGCGAAATTGTACGCCTTGAGTGGCAGGTTAACGTTAAATTCACGTCGGCCCGTTTCCTGGGATCCGATCCGCAGGCCCAGGCGGATCTGCGCGTGCTCTCACCCGCTCCGGGCGTGCAGGTACAGGCCGGCGAATACGGCGGTTCCAACGAGCCAGGCGAGGCCGATCTGGCCTTGCTGCTGCCCGGGCTGGAAGCGCTGCCGGGTCAGCCGGTCAACGGGCAGCTGCGCATCCTGCCGCGCAAAGATTTCGCCGCCGAAGTGCGCCTGGAAATGGTGCGCGACGAAAACGTCTCCTATGACAGAGGCAACCAGTGCAAGAAATCTTTCCCGGTCAAGTTGGCTGGGAAGACTAAATTTGTCGCCGGCCAGATGCTGACTTTACCTTTCCAGGTCACCATCCCGCAGGATGCGCCACCCTCGATCCAGACGCCCAACGGGAGCATCATCTGGGTGATCAAAGGCGTCCTCGGCCGGACCCTGCGCAAAGACACCCAAATTGAGCAAACCATCATGGTTTACCAGCCCAAGGCATAAATCGGAAATTATATGGAATCTGAGGAAATACTGGCGGGCGGAAATATGAATAAGGTCTCCCGCGTCGGAGATACCGTGCGGCGCGGGACTGGCCCCTGGACAGCCCAGGTGCACAAATTACTGGCCCATTTGCGCGCCAAAGGGATCCTTGAAGTACCCGCACCTCTGGGCTTCGATGCACAGGGGCGGGAAATACTGACCTTTATCCCCGGAGCGGTCGGAAACGGTCCCATCCCGGAGTATTTGCGGGCCGACAGCATCTTGATTGCGGCGGCGCGGCTGCTGCGGCGCATGCACGATGCCACCCAGGACGTGGCCCAGATATGGCAGGACGGTTGGCAGGCGCCCACCCGCCCACCGGTCGAGGCAATCTGCCACGGCGATTTTGCCCCATATAACTGCGTGTTCGAGCAGGACAAATTGGTGGGGGTGATCGACTTCGATAATGCTCATCCCGGTAATCGCCAATGGGATTTAGCCTACGCGCTTTACCGCTTTGCCCCGCTAACTGACCCGTCCAATCCGGATGGGTATGGGACAACATCCACACAATGCCGGCGCGTGCGGCTTTTTTGTGATGAATATGGACTGCAGGACCGTTCTACTATTCTCCAGTCGATCAAATTACGCCTGGCTTACATGGCCGATTTTCTGCGCCAGGGGGCGGCCAAAGGCGATAAACGCATGCAGGCCAATATCGACGCCGGCCATTTGGCCATTTATACAACCGATTATGCGTACCTGGAAACGCACCAGGCGCAATTTCAGTTGGCGCTTGGCTAAGAACCTTTCTGAAAACAGGAAATCACTTTTTTAGGTGCCAAAAACCTGCGGTTTTTGGCACCTAAAAAAGTGA
>Ga0182027_10007707_pt1 | contig 15795 bp, 19 predicted proteins | sample 712E1DmetaG_FD_121300 | JGI IMG/M metagenome (GOLD analysis project Ga0182027, IMG submission 121300) | Permafrost microbial communities from Stordalen Mire, Sweden - 712E1D metaG (Illumina Assembly) | ecosystem: Environmental > Terrestrial > Soil > Wetlands > Permafrost | place: Sweden...
GCCGCGCTGATGTGCCATGTAAGGTTGAAATTCATGGTGGGAAGCTCGTTGAAAAAATCACTCCGCCGTCTTGATGATGGCGAGGATTGCGGCCTTGAGTGGGGCCGGAAGTTTTTCCCAAGCGGTGACTACTTGTGCCAGTTCGGGGCTTAACGGGACTGAAGTTTGTGAGTCCCTTTGTGAGTCACCGTCAGAATTCCCCTGTAAAATATGGCGGAGAGAGGGGGATTCGAACCCCCGATACGACTCCGCACTGCATATTTAACTATTTCCAAGCAATTCGGCACACAAAGACACTCTTGACACAGGCGAATGTTGCCACTATTGTTGCCACTAGAATTATACGAAAGGCACAATATGGCATCACTCCGCAAAAAAGACCGCTCACCGTTCTGGTTCGCCTGCTACACCCTGCCCGATGGCCGTCGCACGCAACGCTCCACCGGCACACCCGACAAGCGCAAGGCTTTGTGCCTCGCCCTCAAATACGAGGATGCCGCCCGCGAAGCTGTTTCTGGCCGCTTCATCGAATCGCGGGCGCGGAGAGTTATCGCAGACATTTACGCGCTTGCCAACACCGAAGTGCTTCCCAATTCGTCCACCGACGCATTTTTGAAAACATGGCTTAACCGCAAATCGCTGGAGGCCGATGACGCCACCCACCAACGCTACACCGGCGTCATAACCCAATTCCTCGAACACATCGGGCACAAGGCCAACGCCGACATCAAGAAAATCACGCCGACGGATGTTGCCGGTTTCCGCGACGCCGCTGCGCAGCGTCTTGCCGTCAGTTCGGCCAATTTGATGCTGAAAATTCTCCGCTCTGCTTTTGCCGCCGCCCGCCGCGAAGGATTGATGGACGACAACCCCGCCGAGCGCGTAACCATCCTGAAGCAACGGAAAAACTTTGAACGCCGCCCGTTCACGCTGCCCGAATTGAAACAACTCATGGAACTGGCGGATAAAGAATGGCGCGGAATGATTCTTTTTGGCCTTTACACCGGCCAGCGGCTGGGCGACATCGCCACGCTCACACGGACGAACCTTGATCTCACCAAGAAAGAAATCCGCCTGACCACCGGCAAGACCGGCAGACGGCAGCTTCTGCCGCTCTCCGCGCCGTTGCTTGACTACGTTAAAAAATTGCCCGCCAATGATGCGCCCGACGCACCGCTTTTTCCAAACGCGCACGCCACAGTGCAACGGCAAGGCCGCGCGGGAAACTTGAGCAACCAGTTTCATAAACTGCTTGTCACCGCCGGGCTTGCCGAGAAGCGCAGTCACCATAGCACCGGCAAAGGCCGCGACGCTTCGCGAGAACAAAATGAAATCAGCTTTCACTCATTGCGGCACACGGCCACCACCCTGCTCAAGGCTGCCGGGGTATCGGACGCCATAACGCGGGAGTTCATCGGCCACGACTCGCCCACTGTGTCCAAACAATACACGCATATTCCCACCGACACCTTGCGGCAGGCCGCGAACAAGTTGCCAAACATTCTCAAATGAATGGCAAGGGCAGTTTCCGCCGTGACCAACGCGCTTTCATGCTACACATCACCGGCTGATGGTCGGCCCTGTTTCCCTCACGACCACGCCGGTTCTGTTCCGCAGAAAGCGCGCTCGTCACGAGCGGCATCCGTTTCAGCCGAATTATCGGCGTGCTTCCGCCTGTGGATCGGCGACGGTCGTTGCGCTCCGGCTCCGTTCCTGCGTCTCTGCGCCTGCGCTCCACTTTCCCGTTCGCCGAACCGCAGGCCGAAGCAAAATTGAAGCATTGTCACCAGTAAATCCATGCAATCACTTTGTTGACTTTTCATTTGGCGGCGCAATGGGTATTCATGTCGGGCTATGGCGTTAATCCAATGCCGGGAATGTGGACAATCCGTCAGCACCGAAGCCGTGGCCTGCCCTCATTGTGGCGCGCCACAGCAACGTCCCGTGCCGCCGTTGTTGCCTGTTCAGCCACAGGAACAGAAAATTTATTCCGACAATGTTGTGGCAGTCACCACAACACGGGTAATCATTGGAGGGGCAACCTATGCGCTGCGGAACATTACATCTGTCAAAATGACATACACGCCGCCGCAACTTGGCTGCGCGATGCTCGTTCTCCTCGGTGGCCTTTTCCTTCTGCTGCTCATCATAATTCCTTTCAACGAAAATAATTACCACCCGATTGTTGGCTGCATCTTGGGTGGAAGCATCATGCTCGGCAGCATTGTCTGGATGAGTCGTATCAAAACTCAATACCATGTTAATCTGTCGAGCGCGGCTGGCGAAGTCCATGCGCTCACTTCCAAAAACAAGGCTTACATTGAAAAGATTGTGGTGAGCATCAATGACGCCATTGTAAAATATAAATAGAGTTGAAGGCAGAGGTGAAGTTTGTCATGCTGGCGCGCGTCAGAAGCAACGTGGGAATTTTATGATTTCAAACGAACGCCCCTCGCCTTTCCACCGGCAACCGTATCATCAGCACTATGCACCGCAGCCACCGCGTCCATTCGTTCAGGAAGACGCCCTGAAAGTTGCCGAGGTGCAAATTGAGCGCAAGTGGTTTGTCCTGGCACTGAAAGAAAATCCACGCGGAAGATTTCTGCGCATCACCGAAGAAGTTGGTGTCAAACGTAACGCCATCATTATTCCCTCGACCGGTCTTGTCGAATTCAAGCAAATGCTGGATAAGATGGAGGAGGCAGCCAATGAAATACCGGTGAAACGCGATTTGCCGTCGCAAGACAAAGGCAAATCACACTTGGATACCGTATAGAACTGGCACACTTCATTTAACAGGTTCGGGAGCGACTGACGGACATAGCCGCAGGAAGACCTGCTTACCACATTGCCCACTGCTCAAATCGTCGCGCCAGAAAACCCTGTCACCCTCAATAGCTTCAATCTCACGGATGAACAAGCCATTGCGATGCAAATAACGCTCCCCCACTTTAAGGTTGCTTCCTTTAAGGTGCGAAGGCACTGGCTCGGCTGAATTCATGCACCGTCAATTAGGGGGTTAAGCCTCATAATGTCAACCATCTGTTGTTCACCATTTCAAATTACGAGACAACCTTTTTTCTCTGCTACACCAATAACCGCGCGTGTGCCGGAATTAAATTCCAAAAAATCTTTCTCGATACCGTCGCTAAAAATGACTCCGTGTTCGGCCATTTGGGAAACCAGCACTAAAGATTGGCCGGATGTCACGCGGCCAAAAACAAGGTTGGCGGCGGTCGTGCGTGTCGGAAAAGGTTCTCGAACCGTGAAACGCAAAAAATCTGCATCCCAATCAAATTCACTATGAACCGTCAGGCGCATTTTTGGCGGTGTCGAAGTCTTCGATTGTTTTGCCCGGTCTCTGATGTTCAGTTCGTCCTGCATCTCACGAGCGCGTTTAGTGCCGGCAGCCTGCATGATTCCTGCCGCACCCGTAAGCAAACTTTTGAGCCAGCCCGTTGAACCTAGGCCGGTTGAAACAATGACGCCGCTGGAAGATTGAGCTTCGGTTTGCTTATCGAGGGTGATGGTGTAGCGCGCGGAAATGTGTGAACGAGGCCCGACGAACAAATCGTTCACGGCATAAAGAATCTGGCCGTTATTTAATTCGGCCTTGGCCATTGTGACGAATTTAATCGGACGAGCATGACGGAACACTTCAGGAATAATCTTTTCAAGATCGTTCGTCTTGAACGGAAGCAGTTGTCCGTCCCACCGCGCGGGGTCGGGATTCACACCCAAGACCGGTTGGCCGTTGAGGTATTTCAAGGTGTTGGCGACCAGTCCGTCCTGGCCCAACACAACAACGGTATCATCCGGTGCGAACAAAAAATTTGGCAGAAGCGCGCGGTCCAGCTTTTGCACGCGCCCAAAAGTTTCCAGTGTCGCGCTGACACTGGCTATCGCCGCCTGATAATTTTCATCTTCCCGCTGGTAGTCGGAAAAATCCGCGCCAAGATGTTCGACGTAGAAACGCGCTTGGCTGGCGGTGTTGAAACGCGCAATCAGTTCGGCAAGTCGTGTCGGTCGCGTAACAAGGACGATCTTGTTTTCGGTGAGCCGCGTCATTGCTTTTTCTGCATCAGTTCCCGCAATAAATCTGGCGAAATGTTCAACTGGCCGATTTTATCCGCTCTACCGGCCAATTCCTGAAATGCCACGGCAATGAGTTGTTCGGGCTTCATGCCCACGCTGGCCAATGCCTGCAAGGTGCGGGAGTCCACTTTGGCCAATGCCTCCATTGCTGTTTGGATGCCGTAAGCGCGGGCATCGGCTTCAGCTTTGGAGTTTTGCGTGGCAAGCGCCACAAGCTCTTTGCGTTTGTCTTCCAAAACAACCTTCGCCGCCATGCCAGCTTGTTCAAGTTGATGTTGCTTTTCCTGCACGGCACGCTCGGCATCCATCTGTGTTTCGCGAATTTGCCGCTTTTTATTTTCCACGGCAATTTCCGTGTTCAATTCATTTTCCTTGATTGCCCGTTCCTGTTCCACCGCCGAATTGCGGCGAGCATAAATTGCTCCGTCAGCTTCTTTAAGCAACTGCTCACGCGCCGCCGCTTCCAACGCGCGGGCGGTTTCGGGTGTTGGTTTAATAGCCAGAATGTTCAGGCCGAGGATTTCCAGTCCGAGTTGTGAAATCTCTGCCGATGCAACGAGGTTCTTATGCACCGTTTGCACCAATGAGTCTGAAGCACGGACGGCTTCCTTGAGGGGAAGTTTTTGCAGTTCGGCCCGCGCCAGCACGTTGACGACGTTGATTACCCGTTGCGGCAGTTTCTGCGGATCATCTGAAACGTGCTTCTGGCCACGCGCATCAAGCGTGAAGTTCATGAGGGCTGCCAATTTCTTGGCATCCGCCACCCGATAAGTCACCTGGCCTTGAATCGAGACGGTTTGAAAATCAGACGTAACCTCTTGGAAAATAAACGGAGCCTCGGCGCTCGCCACCGGCACGGCGACCAGCGACGTGGTGGGGGCATAATAGAAAAAGGCCAGCCCCACACCTTCGCGGATAACCCGCCCCTTGGAGTATTGCAGCAGGTAGATGTTGGGTTGAGCCTTGATGAATTTGATGCCGATCATGGTAGTTCCTTTTTAGTTTGAATTTTTAATATGGGGGAAGCAATCGCCGAAAGCCGTGTAGCAGCACCACGGCCAGAAATACGAGGTTCCGAAAAACGAGTCCGGGCCAAAAATAATGAATTGAGCCAACGGGATTTTGTTGTGAGGTTTGCCGTTCAAGCCGCGCGGCCAAATCGCGCATTAAAGATATTGAGCGCGGCCATTCCAAAATACCATTCCGCCATTCATTCGGAATGCCGTCTTCTCCAGTGCTGGCACCGGCCAATGCGCCGACAATGGCGCCCACGGTGTCCGTGTCTCCGCCGCAATCCAGTGTTTGCGTGAGTGCCATTTTGAAGTCACCAGAATGCCGTAACCAGCCGTAGAGCGCAACTGGAACAGTGTGAAAGGCGTAGCCGCTCACACCACGTTCGAGTCCCAATGAACGACAAAAATCAGGAAGGCTCTCGTTTGCTGCATAAGCGTCTGACAGACGGCGGCACAGGTTTAACCATTCTTGATTTTGTCTGCAATCAGGCAGGCGTAGGAGAAATTCTTCCACCTTGCTGCCGCCATTAACCGCCCAAGCCGACGCTTCAGCAACTGCCAACGCCGCAATCTCCGCTCTTGGGTCGGTATGTGTGATGCGTGTGGCTGCGACGACAAATTCGCGTCTTTGCTTTGAGTCATTCGCAAAAAATGCTCCGATGATTGCGCTACGCATTGCCGGGCCATTGCCCGCCGAATAAATTCCGCTTCGACTTGGAGGAAACCCCATCCAGAGTTTCAGTATTGCCCGCGCAGTTGCGAGGCCAACGCCAGCCGGCAATCCCACCAACCAGCATTTTAATTTCCATGCAAGGCATCGCTGAAAACGGTCTGCGTCGAATGGTTCCGTCAGCAATGCTTGTGCGACCATGAAAGTATGTTCGGTATCATCGCTGCACATTCCACGACCAAAAATAAATCGCTGCTTCCATTCCCCATGCCAACGGCGGCGAATTCGATCCGGGCGCAACCCTTCGGAGGGTAGCCCCAATGAGTCCCCCACCGCACTTCCGATAAGGACGCCAGCCAAGCGCGTGTGATAATTAACATTCGCGGTCATTTTTTGACGCTGTGAGGTAAATTGGGAACGGTAGGCTTCATGGCGGCGTTTGGTTGCATTCGGGAAACGGGAGTGGCTCGCAAGCTGTTCGCCAGTCTTCAGGAATGGATTCACTGCCAGCATCACAAGCCGCCACAATTCCGCCGACAATTGCCGCGTTGGTGTCGCAATCGCCACCCGCAGAAATTGCACGGCTTATCGCTTCAATGAAATTGTTGAGATTTTGAGCGGCGCACCAAATGGCGAAAGGCACGGTATCGGGCGCAGTGACAAGCGAACCATTTCCAAGGGATTTGGCCACAACCTCAATCGGAAGTTCTGGACTTGTTTGCGAAGCAAGAAGGAGACCCCGACGCACCTGGCTTTGCGGTGTGAAACGCAAAACTTCTTCAAATAAACGTCGGGTGCGTTCGTTTTCTGGTGCGTTGCGTAGCTGCCATGCCATAGCGGCAGCTATTGCAACAGCAATGGCACCGGCCACCCCTTCAGGATGCGTATGCGTAACCAGCGACGAGGCTCGCGCCTCTTCCACTATACGTTCCAATTCATCCGCAAAATACGCTCCAAGCGGGGCGACGCGCATGGCGCTTCCGTTGCCCATGCTGCCCTGACCGCCAAAAGCTGAAGCAGCCGTATCGCGCCAATTGGCACCGGCAATGATTTCCCGCATCTGAATGCGAGTCATGCTTCCGTAGCCACGGTCGGGCTGTCGGTCAAAGTGCCAGGTGAATCGGCGCGCAAGTGCGTCTTGATGGACGTAGCCGTATAACTTGAGCACATCCACAACTGAAATTGCCATTTCGGTGTCGTCTGTATGAAACCAAGGACCGGCTGGCAGGCCAGTGCGTATAATGTGCGGTGCTTCTGCATGACGATAAGCCAGCATTTCGCCAAGAGCGTCCCCAATCGCCAATCCTTTGAGGGAGTCGAAAACACGCTTGAGCCGTATGATATGGTCGTCTGGTTTTCTAAAAACGACTTCATCTTTTGTCATTGCGAGCAGTTCACGAGCTTTGGGAAGCCAGAGTTTGGGAATCCAATCATCACCAATTGGCCCAACACGATCCACACGCCATCCAGCAAAGCGGAGTTCATTGTGCATTGACCATGCGCGATCAGCGTTCGACGAGTGAATAATCACCGGGCATAGTGGCAAATAGCCAGCAAGGTGATTTGCAACTTCAAGCCCCGTGCCCGGATCACCTGCCACCCCTGGTTGAGGGTTTAAGTCATGGTCGAGCGAAATCAGGGCGGCATTTTCCAAATAATTTTCGCACTCCGCCAGCATGGTTGGCGCATCCTGCCAAAGTTGGATATTCCAGTTTTCGCCGAGGTTTGTGGCGACCGCGCGAAATGCAGCAACACGCTCTAGGTTGTCTTCAAGAAGAAGCAGCGTTTTCATGTTTTAAGAAACTGCTTCACCGCATTGGTGCGCCGATGATGTCGGACAGGAACAAATTGTTTGTTGATGCGTTGTGGATTCGAGCCAACAGCATCGGCGAAGCATACTGAACCGATTGGTTTTTCATAGGCTAGAAATAACTGCTCACAAATACGGAGCAAATGTGCAGGGCAATTGGCAAAATTAGATGAAATCCGTTTTACGCCTCATTTTTAATTGAGTGCCGCCTTCGTCTGCGAATCGCCGGGCTTGTTTTCCGTCACCACAATTTCCCGAATCTTCGGCTGATTCTCAGCAATGAGCGGCTGATATTTCGCCGGCAACGCCATGACGAATGACAGTTCCATCACTTGCATGGCTACTTCAATTCGCCGCAGCGCGTGACCGGAAATCAAAATCTCGTGCGTGGCAAAGACCAAACGCAATTTTTGTTCCTTGTCCTCACTGGCGAGTTCGGCAAACGCGAATTGATCAAACGGCAGCAGCACCGATTTCGTCGCGGAAATCTCGACCCGCAGACAGCGGGCTTGCGGGTTAGTGGTGAAACATTCGGGTGATTTGGTGCTCATGTTTTTGTCCTGGTTGAGGGTGACGACGGGATTGTTTTAACCGGCAAAACGTATCGGCGGCGTGCTGGCCGAACCGCAGGAGATAGTCATGCAGCCGGTCCCAAAGCTGGTTGCCATTGCGCGGGCGCAAGCCACCGGCAAATTCCAGCGCCAGCGGCCTGTGACCGGAGCGAATGAGATTTTCACGCAATTGAATTTTGTCCGGGGTGAAAATGCGGACGCCGCGCCGACCGCGCGAAATGGTGACATACCATTGTTGGGCGTTGGTGGCAGGCTTGACGGTGGAATCGGAAAAAAGAACGTAATCCACCGTTTTGCCCTGTGAACCGTAGGACGTGACGGCATAGCCGGGAAGAAATTCACGAAAACTTTTGTCCAACACCCGGCCATCGGCAAGCTCAATTCCCCCGTCGGCACGGACGGACTTCACCGCGACCAACTCGCCATTGGTGACACGCGCGCCGGAGGCCAGCTTGCGATTGGCCTTGAGGTGCAGTTTGTCGCCTTGCGCGACGGGGATTTCACGCGGCAAGCAGACGGTAATTTTGTTCAGCACTTTGTTTGAAACCGTGACGCACTTGCCGTCAATCTCGACAAGAACGCTCGCTTTGCGGATGCCCACCAACTTTCCACGCATCCCCGGCCCGGCTTGGCGCACCTTCTGATTGAACACAATCACCGCATCTGGTGGATAAAATCGTTTGTCGCGTTTTTGTGCATCGGTCAAATCCATTTTGTCCAATGCTTGAATCGTCACATCGTTTGCGCCAAGCAGCCCTTTTGATTTAAGCGCATCGCGCACCTTTGAATTGACCCGATGCACTTCCGCCCATGTCTGCGAGACCACGACGGCGGAAGCAGTTTGCTCCGCCAGCCGGACATATTCATCGGCCAGTTTGTCCGCCTGTTCACCCAGGCCGCAGGAAACGACCGCGCCCATTTTGTCGAGGCGGTCAAACGATTCAGCGAGCTTGCCCGCTGCCGCCACTTCGACGGCCTTGCGGTATTGCTTGATCTCCGAGCGTTCCTTTTGGTCACGCCCACGCGCCGGGTCTTGCCGTCGAATCGTGTGAAGCTGGACCGGCTTGACACCGGAATGCCGTTCAATGGCCAGCAGTGCATCGGACGCCTCGACCGCTCCATGCTGGCGCGTGTCGCCCGACAGAATCACCCGCGCCTTTCGCTCCCGCGCCAGCCGCAGCAATTCAAGCATCTGGCGACCGCCAATCTGTCCGGCCTCGTCCACGACGACCACGGCACCCTCAACCAGTTCACGCTTGAGCAGAAAATTTGTCACTGTCGTCGGCGATGGAAAACCGTCTGTCTCCATCACCACGACTTGCTGGCGTTGTGGCGCGAGGACGGCCAAGCTTTTGCCGGATTGCCGGACTTGCTCGACCAGCTCGCGCAGGACGAAACTTTTTCCAGTGCCAGCGCCGCCACGAAATAGTGAAATGGCGTGGGTGGAACAGAGCAGCGCGTCCAAAGCTAGACGCTGTTCAGCATCCAATTTTGGATTTGCCGTGAATGAATTTTCCACCAGTGGCCGACAATTTCCAACGCCGTCTTTGACGGTCTGAACGATTTCCATTTCCCGCAACAAGACTTCGCGCGTGGTTACTTCGCTCGGCCGTTCAGGATTGCGAATGTAATCACGCTGGCGCGTGAACTCTTTGAGTTCAGTGACGGAAAGATTCTCGCCGCGCCCCCGTTCCAGTGCGTGCTGCCACAACTGGCATTCCAGCACGACCGAGTTGCGGTCAAACAGATGATCCTCGGCCCACTGGACTGCCTCCCCCACATTCACTCGGTTGCTCGTGACTTTCTCTGGCTGTTTCTGAAGCTGACGCAAGGCGGCGCGTTCGGTTTCACTCAACTGCCCATTCCACAACGCCCGTTGTTCGTCCCGGCTTAATTCCTTTTGCTTCCGCGCCCGCTCCGCTGTCGCCAGCAACCGGCGCATCGCCATCATGTCACCGCCCGCGCATTCGGGTTTTTCAGCCAGCAGTTTTTTAATGGCCTCATCAATCTGGATGCGCCGTTTGGAAAATCGTTCGCAAATTTCATCCGAAATGCCCTCGATTTGAAAATCACCGCGCGCCTGGTTGTGAATCTCATAACCGAACCCGCGCAGCTTGCGGGCAAGTTCATGGTAATAGAGGTTCTCGGCGAATTTCCGCGCCTGCAACAGTTCAAAATTTTGCAGAGCCTTCCAGCGATTTTCAACGGCGTCAAACGTCGCATTGAAAACAATGCAGTGCGTATGCAAATGCGGGTCTAAAGCGCGTGAAGTATCATGCGTGAACAAGGCCGCTGTGAAATTGCCGGTGGAGCGGTCAATGTTTGACCTGCCCATCCGAACGCGCGTCGTTGCGAACGCCTCAAATTCCCGTAAAGCCGACCGGACAGCCTGTGCGTGGGCTTCCAGAATCCGTGCATCCTCACCGACAAATGCCGCGACCGAAACCGATTTGGGGGGCGAGAAGGTGAAGTCATAAAAAATCCGGCGATTGGCGGTGTTATCTCCGGCCTCATCCATTCGCGTTGTGTTCAACCGTTGGGTTAGCGACTCGCCAGAAGCCGGATGCCGGTTTTCACAGAGGCGTAGAAACGCTTCCGCCCCGACTTTGCCGGACAAGCCCAGCCGATCCGCGCCGAGGCCCATCCATTCACCGGCCACCCGCTGCCCTTCATCATAGTAATCCCCGACGCAAAGGTGTTCCTCAAAGTATTCCTTCGCGTTCTTCAAATTGTATTGCGTCTTGGCCGTGACCACAAAGACCACTGTGCCAGAACTTCGTTTTCATCCTGTGCGATTCCCGCACAGGACGACCAAAAAAAACTGGTTCACTGATGGCATGGAAATGATCGAAATACCGAAGCCAAAACCTGGCAACCAGCAATGGGGGATTTACTTCACCGACCGGGAATATGCGCGTGTCATGGGCGACCCGTTGCGCGCGGTAATTGAAGCGCCAACGAAAATCGCCGCCGAGGAAGCCGCCAGCCGACTCGGTTTGAGTGACGCCTGGGCGCATCCCGTCACACCCGAACAAGCCAAACAAATCCGGGGGCCGGCAACACGGTCTCCGGGAAAACCACACCAGACCATGCTCACACCCACCACCGCTGAATTATTCACCGCCATTGATGTCCTCAAAAAGCTCGGCCTCCGCATCAACGAACACGCCAATCACTCGGTGACGCAATTGCCGGCCACCGAATTGGGCGAAACGTATGCCGCGCACATCAAAGACCAATCCATCGAACAAACCAGTCACATTGAAGTCGTCAAAACCCAGCTTCAAAACTGGCGTGACGAATTGCAACAGCAAAGGAGGCAGCATGTCTCGCAAACCGTTTAAGACAGGGGCACGCGTTACCCCTTCCAAGGGGAAGGTTTCTACGCTGCGCTGGCGGTTGCGCGAAGATTGCGCCAGCGGTGCCGGAATCAAACGCATCCGCGTTGCGTGCAAGGTTGCACCCGGTGCTGCGCCAAATGCTGCGTCATTGCTGCTTCAACGCAGCCAGTTCGCTGCTCAATCGAGTCCATCATTGTTGCAATCATGCTGCCATTGCCATGACTAGACCTGTCATCCCGCCCGATGCGTTGGAGCGCTTCCGCAATGCTGCGGCGCAATTTGCGCTCCATGCTACGCCGCGTGCTTCCCGGCTGCTGACAATCAAGGACGACATTGCTGCGCTCCGCAAACGCGGTGTTTCCTATCGCGCCATCAGTGAGCTGCTCACGCAGAGCGGCATTGCTGCCTCGGATACTTGCGTGATGCGCTTCTGTCACCGCGTCTTCAAGAAAAGGCCACCACGCCAACCATCCGTTGCGCGAACCGCTGCGCCAGCCGACAACCATGATGCTGCGCCCAAAAGTGCGCCGGACACGGCCAGCAAAGCTGCGTTGCCGGCTGCGCCGGTTCTCACCAGCAACATTCCGCCCGCACCGACCGAAAGCAATCCGTTCCGGTCACGCGGCCCGCACATCGCCAAAGTTGAACTTCTAAAACCTGATGAACAAATATGACTAAACGACTCGACCTCATTCTGAATGGCAAGGGCGGTGTCGGCAAAAGTTTCTTTGCCGTCAACCTCGTCCAATACCTTAAAGACAAAAAAATCCAGTTTGTCGCCTGCGACTGCGATAACGAAAACTCGACCTTAAAACGGTTTCACGGTGAAGTTGAATTTTTGGAACTGGCCCATCCGCGCGGGCTGGACCCGATGATTCGCGCGCTGGAAAAATTCGATCTCGTCGTCGTGGATTGCCGCGCGGCGTCAACGGAAGTGTTCTTCAACTATTTCGACGAAATCAATCTGCCGGAGACGTTGCAAAAATTGTCCGCCGCGCTCACGGTTGTCATGCCCGTAAATCAGGAGGCCGACAGCATTGACCAGCTTCAGCGCATCGTCGGCAAACTGAAAAAAAGCTGCTCCTATGTCGTTCTGCGTAACGCGGTTCACAACAACAATTTCGTCCTCTACGACCAGTCCGTCATCCATGACAAGCTGCAAAAGGAACTCGGCGCGAAGGAAATCACGATGGCCAAATTGCAGCCGTGGCTGGTCGAGGAATTGAGCCACAAAAACCTGACCATCACCGCCGCCCTGACCGATGGCCGCTTTTATCTGCTGGATCGCCAGCGTCTGCAAACATGGCAGCGGAAACTTTACGCCGAAATCGAGTCGGCGGCGGACTTATTATTACCCGCAAAATCATGAGCGCGCCCGACCAATCACCGCCGCCCGACTTCGACGAGGAGTTTCTGGAGGCCGTCAAGCAATGGCGTGAGCGGAACAAGGTGAGCAGCGATGACGTGGTTCTGTTGCTCCTGGATTTGTTTCGGATTCACCAAAACCATTGGGATGCGCTGCGTCGCCGTCAGATGCCTTCGCTGGATATGTTTCGCACCGACATCGGATTGATAGGCGCAGCGGTAAAAACCTTTAAGGAGCAAACCACGGCTCTGATCGAGGCGCTCAAACAAACTCCAGCCGTCACTCAAGCCAGAACCATTTCCTTGGACACGGCTATTATAGCCGTCATCGCCGCCATGCTCGCGGGTTTTCTCATCGCAAAGGCTTTATGAAACTCGATTACGTTCCACTCCACTTCTTTCCCCTTTCGGCATTGTCCAAACCGTTGCGGGCCATTTTGCTTGGGTATGGAGTTCTATTGTTAATCATCGTCCTCCGCCTGCTATCCGGCGCACGCGAACGCAACCGGCACGTCGCGCAACTCGCCGGCCTCACTTGGAAACGCAACCAGTTTTGTCGCGGCTGGCTCATCACCGGCGACACCGGCTCCGGTAAAACATCTTCCGGCATCAATCAACTGGCCCATCAGGTGTTTCAAAATGAATCCAAATGGGGCGGCCTGTGCATTGACGAAAAAGGCGTTTATTGGGAAACGCTCTCGGCAATGGCGCGATTCTACGAGCGGGAGCAGGATTTGATTCATCTGCAAATCCGCACCGACGACAAGGATGCACAATGGACGCCGCCCTACCGGTTCAACCTCACCGGCGACCGGAGCATCCCGTATTCCACCTACGCCAAATTCGTCGTGGACACGGCCACCAGCCTTGGCCAGGGCGGTGACAAGGGGTTTTTCAAGACCCAGGCGCAGACCCATATCGCCCACGCCCTCGAATTCCTTTCCGAATTGAACCAGCCAGTCACCCTGTCCGGCGCGTTCGCGCTGCTGTCCAATAAAGGATTGCTGACCACGGAATTGGAAAATCTGAACGCCCTGACGCTGGAAACGCCACGCCGGAGAGTGGTTTATGATCATTTCATCCATCGCTTTCTCAACCAGCCCGAAGAACAGCTTGGCGGCGTCCGTGAAACCATCGGCAATTACCTTCAATACTTCCTGACACCCGAAGTAGCCGAGGTTTTCTGCGCGGCCAAAAGCACGTTTGGCTTCCCGGTGATTGACACGGGCAAAATCATCCTCGTGACCATGCCGCAGAAATTTCAGACCGAGCGGCGTTATGTCAACACGTTCCTGAAATTGCTTTATTATCATCACGCGCTGCGGCGTTTCGACCAGGCGAAAACCCAACGGGGTGAAAATAATTTGCTCATCCTATGGGCGGACGAGGCGCAGCGGTTTATGACCGCCAGCGAGGACGGCATGAGCGATTACAATTGCGTGGACGTGATCCGCGAAGCGGGCGCAACCATCGTCGCCGCTGCCCAATCCACCACATCGCTGATTCCACCTTTGGGAACCGACAAGTCCAGAGTGCTCACCTTGAATCTCCGCAACCGGATGATTTTCCGCGCCGCCGATGAAGCCGACGCGGTTCAAGCCGCCGATTTTCTTGGCAAGAAACAAGTCGTGAAACGGTCATGGGGGTCAAGTGCAGGCAGGCGCAGCGTTAATTACTCCGAGACCGACGAACACAAAATCAAACCGCACAAGCTCCGCAATCTCCGCGACCATGAGTGTGTGCTCGTCCATTGCGAGCAGGGTTTTCGCCGGACGGTGCTGCCGCCGTTGGAATTCGACGGGACGGTTGCCAAGTGGTTTCCGTGGTGGAAAAAATTATTCTGAACCGACTGACTAAATCCGAAATACGAAAGGCCATGAAAACGCAAAAGGAAATTCTCAAATGGTTGCAAGCCAATCTTGACAGACGTTGCACTGCCCCGCTCACCAGCACTGATTGCTATGCGCTTGTAACCAGCGTCAACCTCTGCAACCTCATCGGTCATTCATCTGCACCGCCAGAGCTTTTCGTTGCCTATGGTGCCATCGTCCGACAAATGCAGCCGCACACGCGGGGATTGGCGTATCACGCTATCGCTTGTGAATTGGACTGGCCGCACCGTGACATGATTTGGGAGTTGGCCGGGCTTCCGGCTGACAACAAACCCAAATACAAATGTGCATTTGAACACTAAAACAAATTACGCCACCGATAATGGCCGTCTCGCGTCACCGCCAAACGAAAATTCCGGCGGCGCAAATTATTTTTGCGCTGCTTTGACCTTTGCCCAACGAGCTTTGGCCGCAGCAGAAATCCTGGCTCTGCCTGCCGCGCTCATTTTGCGCCTTTTCTTCGGAGCAGCGGTGGCCACAGGTTTGGTTGAAGAACCCAAAATCTGCTCAAGCTCTTTTTCAAGTGATTGGATTTTGTCTTTGATGTCGGCAGCACGACGTAGTTGTTGGGCTGACAGGCTGGCAATGGATGCACTCATGCCGTCAGTTAGAAACTTTTGGCCTAAAAAGTCAACCATCGGTTGCCGGAGTCCATTTCTGTTGAGTCTTGATCCTGATGCAAAATTCGTGTTCCAGAGTGGCGGAGAATTCTGGAATCGGCATAGCCGCCAGCACTGACGGCAAAAAATCTTAAACTATTTTTCGCCCTGCAAACATTGAATGAAAATGGCGTCGAAGTTGAAAACCAGCCAAGTCGCCCCGCGTAAAATCAGTGTGCTTTTGTGTCAAGTATCGGCGGCGACGATGATTTCATTCAATGTTTTCAATGGTTCGATTGACAAATTCGCAGTTCTGCAAAAGTGCGCCTGATAAAATAGTGGTGTCGTTGAATGAATCAGCGACGCAACCAAGAAAGCAAATTATGGAAACAACTGAAATGACGGACACACTCAAAAGCATCAACACCACTCCGCACC